>Ga0307514_10003039_pt1 | contig 16585 bp, 15 predicted proteins | sample 16_EM_MG_FD_203088 | JGI IMG/M metagenome (GOLD analysis project Ga0307514, IMG submission 203088) | Populus trichocarpa ectomycorrhiza microbial communities from riparian zone in the Pacific Northwest, United States - 16_EM | ecosystem: Host-associated > Plants > Roots > Unclassified | place...
CAACATATACTCCAATTATTATATTATAGTCAGGGGAAATGAAGATGCAGGGATCAAAAGAACAAGAGAGAAAACCCAACTCAGCGAGAGCACTAGCTAGTCTCTCGAACCATGCTAGCAGGGCTTGCTTGAGTCCATATAATGACTTGAGTAAACGAAGAACTTTCCCATCTAGGCCTATGCCGGGTGGAGGCATCATCCAGACTTCTTCGTTCAAGTCTCCATTAAGAAATGCTGATTTGATGTCTGCTTGAGACATATCGAGACCCAAGTGTAGTGCAAGTGCTATAATGAGACATAATGAATCATACCTCGTCACAGGTGCAAACGTCTCATCGTAGTCAAGACCTTCAACTTGAGAATAGCCTTTAGCCACTATCCTGGCCTTAAATCGTTCTACTGATCTATCAGAATTCCTCTTGACCTTAAACACCCAACGAGAACCAACAAGTTTCCTTTCAACAGGGAGATCCTACATGTCCACTTCTTCCCAAATGCTTGCATCCATGATAGCCTGATGTTCCTCTATCATTGCATGTTGCCACGCATCTGAGTCCAGAGATACTATAGCCTCTTTGTAAGATTGAGGCCCAGCCACAAGTCGAGCAAAACCGTGCTCAGAGTACCTAGTTATGGGTTTGCGGTCCCGTTTAGATCGTTGTTCATAGGACAGTTTGGGAGTCTCGGGAACAGTATCAAACTCTTTAGTCCGAGATGACTTGGGGGCAGCTGGCATTCTGGTTGAGGTGGATTGATGGGGAGGAGTAGAGGGACCAGGTAGTGGGTTGTCAGGACCTCTCTCTGACTCAGATTCGGAGTCTCGAGTATAATCCAGGAAGTCTCTAGGTGGAGATTCTGGAGGGACGAGAGTACAGCGTAGTGGGGGAGGAGATAGAGCGAAAGATGAAGCTTTTACTGGAGTTTCAGAATAACTACTAGGAAATTGGGAGGAAAATTGTATGGTTGTTTGTTGTTGTGTTACTTCAGATTGTAATTGATCTGAAGGAGAGGCAGGTCGGAAATGATCATGTGGAAGGATTTGTTGATCGGCATTGTTAGAGGTAGGCCTGGGAGTAGGTATGTCGATAGAGGTGTAGGAGGACGGCTCGAACTTAACCTGTCGATAGGCATCTACCTTGTGTTATAAGGGTATATATACATAGAACATGCGAGTAGTTTCTGTATATCCAATGCGTGTCCTTCTAGAGAACGCGCGTCAAGCTTTGATCCCATTGCTCATTTTTCTTCAGGAATGTGTACATAACACTTGGTATAGAAGGGACGGAGATAGGATATCATTGGTTTTTTGTTAAACAGTACTTCGTATTGCGTCTTATTCATTAGTGCAGAATGACGTAGCCTGTTCTTGACGTAGCAGGCCTAGTTAAAGGCTTCTGCTCAGAGAGATGTGGGAACGTTGTCAAGGGAGGGTTGAACCATATTGGTGAGAGTCTGATTATAGCATTCTACAATACCATTAGACTTAGGGGAGTAAGCGGCAGTAACGAGATGCCAAATACCCTTTGATTCCAAGTCAGTAAGTTCAGTATTTATATACTCGCCTCCTTGATCTGAACGAAAGGATCGAGGATATCATTTCGTTGCAGTATTGATCTTTTCACCGAAGGTCTGGAGGACTTGACTTGGGTCAGATTTCTTAAATAAGAAATTAACCTCCGCATATCTAGTGAAATCATCAGCAAAAAAAATAAGTGTGGCTTCATGGGTCATCGTGTGTCATCGTGGTATTGGTGTCTCCTAGTGTCTCTCAGGTATCTCTCAAGTGTCTCCTAGTGTCTTTTAATATCATTGGAGCTAGCAGTTTTCCTCTAGGAGACAGTTTTGGAAAAGTGACGGACGCCGCCCGATACGCTCCCGATTTACCCTGATTACATAGGAATCTCTTAATTCCAAATGTTTATTTTTTCACTTTTTTTCCTGATGATCATCAATCAAGAATATCATATATTTCTTACGTCCCATGGATTCGACTTTGAATGGTCCCATAGGATCGGTATGAACAAGGTCGAATGGTTACTTGGATCGTGGGCCATCAACAGGTTTGTGTGCCTGTTCTTTCGAGTTGTATGTTGCACATTGGGAGCACCAGAAGTGAGAGAGTGGTTTGGGCAGTATATCACCGTCAGCGTAGATATCCTTAGCATTGGACCAGTACTGAGTGGAGCTGTGTCCCAAGGCCTGATGCCAGAAATCTGTGCCGGTAATATATATCTGACCATGTTGAATGATAGGGAATACTTCATAGGCACCGTGTTCCAATGTAGCTTGCAAAACAACTGAATCATCTGAATTTATCTTAACTGAAATAATCCTATCCTTCCCAAACATATGAAAAAGCCCACTCTTATCAAACTTCCTCCATGAAATCAAACACGCCTCGTTCCAGTCAGGTACATACAGAACATCAATCAAAGTAAGAGACAATACATCAGTAGGAACTTCAAGAGACAAAACCACATTTCCTTGATGCGTAGCATATATCACCCTTCCGCCACCAACTGTCAAGCCTACATAGCAATGGACTGGATTTAAAAGATGAGAAAAGTCAGCGGTGATATGGAAGGAAGCACCAGTGTCAAAAATCCAAACTTCGTATATGGTGTAGTTTGCGCTTACCTGAGCAGGAACATTAACAGAAGCAAAATGAGAAGATGGATGAGAGATAACCAGATGAGCAAGGCCGTTGAAGGAGAAGAGCTCTTGAGCAGTCAACGCTCGGTAGGGAACCACTTCACGGCCAGTGGTTTGTGTGGGACGTTGTTGCTGGGAAGAGGAGGATAACGCCTAGTAATCCTTCAGTTTCCGGCAGGTCTTAAATATATGACCATCGAAAGGGAAGTTCCAGCTTTTACACCAAGAACATTGGTTCCCTTTCGCTGGGACAGTCTTCCCAACTCCAGTAGGATTTGGCTGTTAATATGTTGTTGATTGAGTGTTCTTGCCCCGGCTCTTTGCGGAAAGAGCTTTGTTCTTTTTGAGTGTATCGACAACAGAGGATAAGGCAAGTTCTAACAGTCGAGTGCGAACGTCGAGATATTTAAGATCGACTTTCGACTGTAAATTATCAACCACATTAGGCATAGACTTGGGAAGTGTCATAAGGAGATGGTGTGATTTGATCTTCTCATCACTGAGATAGTTCGCCAGGTGTTGATATGGGTTATCAGATGATATGTCTTTGCAACATTGAACCAACTGCCTTAGGTAATTCTCATATCGATTGATATGGTTGAGCATTATAGTATTGTCGGCCATAGACATAGAGGAGAAGAATGATTTGACAGAGGTGTACAAAGTGGTAGGGTTATGACAGTCGAATCTATCTTGGAGTGCTTGCCAGGCATCCCACGCTGAAGATGCTTCTGAAACGACATGTGAGATGGACATGTCAACCATAGATGTGAGGAATAGCTGAGCAGTGATATTGTGGATTTCCTATTTTTCGAGATCTGCAGGATTGGTAGGCTTGGGTTCTGAACCATCAACATTTTCCAGAGAGAGCAAGAATGAAGGTAAAGCATAGCAATGGAACACCAAGACCTATATCCTGCACCATCAGTCAAGCGAGGAATATTATCAAGCTTAAACTGCATTGGCTGTGAGAGATCTTCAGAAGAGAGAAGGGAAGCACCGCCAGATCCAGAACTAGAAGAGGAGGATTCGCCACCAGACATTGTAGAAGCAGAGGAGAGATATCCGACACAAGAATACTAAAGTGGGGGTAGACTTAAAGTATGGGAAAGGCTAGAGCTCCAAGCTCATAACCTATTGTAGTAGGATATGTGTGTGTGAATACAGCGTATATACTAACGTAAATATGAACGTCAGTATTAGTGGGATAGCATTGAACCAGCAGAGTGTGCAGCAGGCAAGCGAAGATATTCAAGCGAGCAGTACATATGTGCAGGAGAAAGCGTCATTATTCTTCTAACTAAGAGTGAGATGCCAGTAACTAAATACAAGCGAGAGCGGCTGAACAGCATAGTAAAAGAAACTAACTATGATAGGAGGTAATGCAGAGAAGTCTGTAAACAGGAAAGCCAAATGCATGTCAGACTTGTATGAAACAGTATAGCATATAGAAAACAAGGGTGTGAACAGAAGCATATAAACAAGATGTGTAATGAATATCCTTGTAGACGAATAAGAATAGGAACAACCTGAGATATCGTAAGAGATAACAAAGATAACGATAATAGATACTGGAAATAGATGAAACAACAAGAGAATTAACAGTATAAGCCAGGATATAACACAAGAAACGGGTGCAGAATGCATGTCCCAACAAAGAGGAGTGAGATGGAATCTAGTATCCTATGTCTCGTAGTAGAAGGTGATGCTTATAAGTAGGAATTAGGTAGGGAGTTGAAGCAGACATTGGCCATACATCAACTACCAGCGCCAGCTGCTGGTGAGGAGATAATAGAGATACCAGATTCCCAGGAACCTGCAGCAATGGAGAAAACTAATGTAGGGCTGAGCCAGCTGTGGGCAGGATGGGGTAGTCAAGGGAGTATGGCAGAGGAAGAGGGGGGTAATAATTGGAAGGATGAGAATGAGGAGTGGGAGTCCAATCCAGGTGAGTAGGGACTGGGCTGGGTCCCTTTGGGGCCGGGAGAGGAGTGTGCACATGCATTTCGGAGATTTCGTTAATGCTGTTGGTACGCAGTGATGAATTGTGTTTTTTGGTTTTTCCTTTCGTATTGTGCGGTGAAGAATGATGTGTTTGTTTTTTTGTGGAATTGCTGTGTTTTTTCTCTTGTTTTCGTGTTTTCTAGTTTTTTGTATGGAATTGCAGTAGGATATAGAAGAGAAGGAAGGCAGCAGAGGGAAGATTGGGTATTCTGTGTTACGATTTCTCTATTATAGTAATATCGTTATTCTATATCAGAATAGGAACAATTTTACTGTGGGATAGGAGGGGCCAAAATAGCAGGGGTATGGGATAGGGGGAACGAAATCTAGTAGATAGGAAGATAATGCAAAAGGGATTATGTCGAGATGGCAGGGTGCGAAACAAGTGCCTTAAACAATGATATGACTGTAGAGCGAAATAATTGCCAGTACGTAGTGGAGATGGAGATGCATTAGGAAGGGAAACGAACGTGGGCTGGAGGTTGAGAATGTAAACATACATGGGCAGAGCCTTGGGAATATAAACGGATGTAGGTTAGGCGTTGGAAGAGAAAGAATTGCAAGAGTACAAAGTTTGGGGATGCGCGATAGTATAACTATGACATGAGCAACGGAAATACAATGGTTGTTGAGGAAAGATAAACGATATGAGAGACAAACAAGAAGTGAAGGCAATTGGAAGGACATTGAGTATGTGCAAGCGTAGTGAGAGGACATACAGCGAAAGAGAAATTGAGGACGGTAGCGGGAAAGGAGGGAATGTGACAAGGGAGATATGAGAGAAGAAACATTGGGGAGGGATATGCAAGAGTGAAAGCATTGGTAAGGACTCATGTCACGTCTGATAGCACAGGGAGGAGATCAACTGCAGCTGGTGTTCACAGTGCAAGAGTGTTGGGAAATGGTAAATAAGGGAGCACAATTCTTGCAATGCGCCAATGAGGCAGAGTTTTGCAATATGCCGTTGTGGCCCCAGCGAGGTCACAATGCAAACTATTTTTTTTGCTGATGAGGATAACCCTGCCCAAGAGCTTGTTCCCCCTGAATACCATGACTACCTCGTCCTCTTCTCTGAACAAGAGGCCCACATACTCCCCTCTTCCCAGTATATTGACCACGCAATTCCACTGACCAAAGGAGCTAAACCACTCTTCGGACGAATTCACTCCATGTCTGATGCTAAGCTCAGGGAAGTTAGGAAATGGATTGATGAGAATCCCTCCAAATCTTTCATCAGTGCCAGCTCATCCTCCACCACCTCACCGATCCTTTTCGTAAAGAAAAAGGATGGGTCCCTACATCTCTGCCTCGATTATCGGGCCCTGAACGACATCACCATTAAGAACCATACTCTACTGCCTCGAATTGAAGAAACCCCGAATCAAATTCGAGGTTGCAAATACTTCACCCGTCTTGACCTTTGAGCTTGTTTCAACTAGATCTGTATCAAGGAAGCTGACGAATGGAAGACTGCCTTTCGAACTCCATATAGACTGTTTGAATTTCTTGTCATGCTCTTCGGGCTCACCAATGCCCCAGCCACTGCCCAGCAATTCATGAACGATACCCTCTATGAATATCTTGATATTTTCTGTGTTTGTTATATCGATGACATCCTAATATACTCCCGTACATTGAAAGAGCATAAAGAACAGATCTGTAAAGTACTTCAGAAACTCAAGGACGCCAGCCTGTTCGTCAAACCTGAAAAGTGTGAATTCTCCATCATAAAAACCACCTTCCTTGGCTTCATCATCTCAGAAGAGGGTCTAGAAATGGACCCTGGGAAGGTGAATGCTGTTTTGAACTAGGAGGCCCCGAAATCCATAAAGGATATCTAGTATTTTGTCAGCTTTGCCAATTTTTACCATCCTTTTATCTACAGATACTCGCATCTCTGTCAGCTCTTGTTCAACCTACTATATAAGGACGTCCTATTCATGTGGAATACTGCTTGTGAACAAGTCTTCAAAGCCTTAAAAAAGGTCTTTACCTCAACTCCTGTCCTGCATCATTTCGACCCCTACCTCGAAACCCTTGTCGAAATAGACACATCCGATTACGTGACCTGTGGGATTCTCTCTCAGAAATACCCCGACAATGGGAAGCTCATTCTCCACCCAGTTGTGTTCATATTGGAAAAAATGATGCCTGCCAAATGCAACTATGGGATTGGGGATATAGAGCTCCTCACCATCATCAATGCACTTGAAAAATAGCACATCTACCTGCACCAGCTCCTACGACCCTTTACAATCTTGACTGACTACTACAACCTGCAAACCTTTACCACAAAGGCTTTTTTATCCCACCACCAAGCTAGATGGACTCAGGAAATAGCCCAGTATGACTTCAAGATTCTTTTCCACCCTGGCAAGGATAATGGTAAAGCTGATATGCTAACTCGTTGATCTGTAGATCTCCCTGAAGAGGGGGATGATCATGCCTGACCTATTCGAGCCTTGATCCCTGCCTCTAAATTTTCACTTTCCATGATATCATATACTACACATGTATCATCACATACACATATGACGACTCTCTCCACAGCCTCGACCCAGTATAATCAGGACATATGCGAAGCTCTAGCCAAGGACCCCTTGGCACAGGAAATTTTCAAAGCCCTCCAAGCTGGTAATAAGCGCTACAAAACTGTGCCCCTTGGAGAATACAAGATCAATAATGAGCTCCTTATTGTCAACAACCTCGTATATGTCCCCGATTCCCCTGAACTCTATCTTAGGATCCTGCAAATATGCTATGATCACCCTGCTTCATGACACCCTAGTCATGCAGCCACGTATGAACTTGTATCTCGAGATTACTGGTGGCCAAAAATGCACCAAACCATAGCATAGTATGTACGAAACTGTAATACATGCACTAGAATCAAGCCCACCTGCTATGCTCCCTATGGCCTCCTGAAGCCCCTACAAGTGCCCTTTCACAAATGGTCATCCATCTCATTGGATCTCGTCACTGGGCTCCCTGTCTCCCAGGGTTTCGATGCCCTACTTGTGGTAGTTGATCGTTTGTCCAAAATGGCACATTACATTCCTACCACCACTGACGTCAACTCGAAGAGAATTGCACGCTTGTTTCTTGACAATATCTTTTGCCTGCATGGCCTCCCTGATTCCATTGTATCTGATTGTGGAACCTAGTTTGTCTCCCAATTCATGCACTCATTAACTAACCTGCTTGGCATCCAGCAGAAGGTTTCTACTGCCTTCCATCTACAGACTGATGGTCAAACTGAGTATATCAATGCCATTGTAGAACAATATCTACAAGGATATTGCAACTATCAACAAGATAACTGGTCTGAGCTCATATCTATGGCAGAATTCTCCTACAACAACACATTATCTACCACTCTTGAAATCACCCAGTTTTATGCTATGTATGGTAACAATCCTCATTATCAGATCAACCCGAATCCGCTCCGAAACTAGAGGTAGGAGATGAAGTATGGTTATTGCGCCGCCATGTTAAAACCTCTTGTCCATCCACGAAACTCGACTTCAAGCGACTAGGCAAATTTAGGATCCTTCAGAAGGTCTCCTCTCATGCTTATAAACTTGACCTGCCCGCCTCCATAAAGATTCACCCAGTCTCCCATGTCTTGTTACTAGAACCCGCCGCCACTGATCCACTCCCTGGTTAGATGCAACCTCCACCACCCCCGGTTATTGTCAATGATGAACCAGAGTAGGAAGTTGACAAGATTGTAGACTCCTGTCTACGTGGCCGGACCCTAAAATACCTCGCCCATTAGATAGGCTTCGATGAACTTGCATGAGAACCTGCTAACGTATTCACAAATGCATCTGATGTTGTGAAACGATTCTACACTGCGTATCTTGTAAAACCTCGTCCCCACTCTCTACTAAAATGAGAGTCTCATGCCATCCTGACCTTGACTCGCTGGAGCTCGTCCCTAGAGGAGGAGCTACTGTTACAAACCGTGCTCTTGTGCTCAGTCATAAGACCTGACAGCCCCTGTAGATATTGGCGAACAACGCCCCTGCCAATATTCATAGATATGTGCAGCTAAAAAGTCTGTTAGCTTGGCAGTTGCTTCTTGCACTACATCTGACCTCGGCCGAACTCTCACAACATTGCCGACCGCATCTTGGCTTCGCCCAAATTTGGTATTCGTACTTGAACATTATAGGAAACTCCTAATATCCCGTCTGCATCTTCGCACATTCCTACAGTGTTCAGAATCGTGTTCTATTATCTATGATATTCTCATACTCCCGTTTGTTCTTCATAATTGCGTCATTAGATTCTTACATGTGAGATTTAGAGGTATAGTTAAAATACGCCTGATTCCTCTTCCTGTTGTTATTCTCTTTCTTTCCTCATACAACAACTTGTTCACCTCCTGTATCTAGTTGTTCTACACATATATATCGGATACTGCTGAAGTAGCTCAGACCTCCCACTCCTATGCCCACCCCCTCCAAGGGTCACGTACTATGCGACTCTTCATATCCCGCCTGCTCATGGTTTGTTCCTTGCCTAAGAGTCATGGCGTCCCTCCTAGCCGCGACTCTCTATATATCCCTAATACACAGTCACTTTATATTACTTATTATATAGTCTAGCAGGTATAGGTCTTTCATATATATTGATTATATACCTATTATTATCTCGTAGTGCTCTCTTCAGGGTAAAGGTATATAGACTTGAAAAACAAAATAGATTATCTCGTGGTATTATAAAAACCTAGTGACATTGTAAATATTTGCTTAGCAAACTAATAATAATTTCTGTTCTTATTAAGTACCCCACACATATATATAAACCGAGTACGAAGGTATACAACAAAAGTCTTTTCATCCTTCCTATTTGGGAATAGGGCCTTGGCAGCATATATATGGCATATATGTATATATGTGAATATGGCAATGGCATATGCAATAGCTAGTATATGCACTTATCACTTTAGGGTAATTTTAGAAGAAAAAATACATATATAAACAAATACTCCTATTTATTTGTTTGAGAAGCGTTGATTATAGCAGTTCACTCAACATACATTAATAAAGCACCTGTTCCCTACCATACTAATTCCTCCCCAGTTGTCTACCTGCTCTCTCCCCTTCTCTCACTTCTCTCACTTCTCCCAACGTTGTTGCTGTTGCTGCCTCATTAGCTGCTTGCAAGCATGCTTGTGGTAAGAGGTAGAGTTGGGAGGAGCTGAAGAAGCTTGCTTTAGCACCAGAAGAGGTTGCTCATTCTCTTGATCTTCCCCTAGTTGGGGATCTTATATAAGAGTTAGCTTAGTCAATTTCACAAGCATGCTTTTTGGATGAGATTATTATCATCCTCATGAACATACTCTCTATATCGACCTGGGTGGACACCTTAGATGAGGATGGTGATAGAGATGGCAGGGGGACCAGGGAGGCCAGTGGTGAGAGAATACCAAAGAGGCCATTTTCATAGCCTCTATCGGGGTGGAATAAGATACACATTTCAGCCAGAGTACTGTTTGAGAGGGCAGTTAGCTTATGTTCAAATATCAAGCCATACATGTGTGCTGTTGCCATGTTATTCTTTGATTATTTACAAACAACGTTTTCACCTTCATTAGAAGTATCTGAGTATATCTATGCCACTTATGGTCTATTTTAGGAAGGAAATTTGTTCTTCAACATAGACTTGTTCATGAATGCATCTCTCACGTATATCTTAATAGTGAGTTGAAAAAATCTCTAAATTTCACTGGCAACCGCAAGATGGGAATAACAAGATTTTGAGCAAGGTTCTCCAGCTCCTTGCAGCCCCACCTCTTACAATGGGCATGCTTGCAAGCTGTTAATAAGGCGACAATAGCAACAAAGTCAGGAGAAGTAGGTGAAGCAGGAAAAGAAGAGAGGCCAGGTAGACAATGAGAGAGGAATCAGTATAGTGGGAAACAGGTGCTTTATTACTGCATGCTGGGTAAACTGCCATAATCAGAGCTCCTCAAACAAATAAATAAAGGTATTTGTTTGCACATGTATTTTCCCTTCTAAAATTACCCTGAAGTGATTAGTGCACATACTAGCTGTTGCATATGCCAGTGCCATATTCGCATATGTACATATATGCCGCATATATGCTGCCAAGGCCCTATTCCCAAATAGGAAGGATGAAAAGACTTTTGTTGTGTACCTCCGTACAAAGAGCACATATAAACTTATTTTATCTTGCTCGGTGTTCTCGTGTCCAAGACCCGATTTAAGCTACCACACATAAATATCTCGGTCTGGGCACGAGAACAATTCCTAGGTAAGATTTAATTCAAACTCTTAACTATAATTATAACTATTCAATTAATAGCTATCTCAACTAACTATATATATTTATATACATTCTTTGTCAATCATCGTCTTCATACTAGTTCTTTTGACAGTCGAAAAAAAACGTCTGAAAAAGCATAAAAGAAGCGAGAAAAAAGCAACAAATACCTTGCAAGATATATCCTCTGTCTCTACATCCTCCATGATTTTGCTAGAAATAAAAACAGCGCTCATGATGACCAGAAAGTTAAATTTGAAAATAAGCCAGGCAAAGCAAGTAGTATCAAAGTACAAAGTGGATATCGTCACAGAATTGTCGATACGGAATTACACGAAAAAAATGAAGTACAAGAGAAAGTAGTAAATTAGGAGGGAAAATTAATCAGAATCTAAGCAAATAGTATACCACATGTGTCATCCTGGGATTTCACCCCATCATAGAAAGACTCATATTACACCCCCTCCTGCCTTCAACTCAAACCGCGCTTGTGTCGGTGTTGCTGGACTCTGTGGTTCTGAACCACCATTATCCCTTTCGTCGTGCTGGTCGAGGCGTTGTCTCCACTTCGCCAAACTGTTCGAGAATTCTCCTCCTTCTGCACTTGTGGGTGTCTTCTCAAAGTCGAAAGCCGTACTCATCCTGTATGTTTTATTTGTATTTTCCCAGTGACTCCTCAGAGCATCCAGCTCAGTTGCCAATGAATCCAGAGCAACAGAGGTGCGTGGATCACCATAGAAGGAGCCACCAACCAAGTCACCGTCTACACTGAGACCATTTTGGTCAACGCGAGTTGATTGGCGGTATGCGTCTACAGAGGACTCCATGTGGTCCAAGAGTCTAGAAACCTTCTGCTCGGCGTCCATAGCGCGAGTTTCCAGCAAGGAATTTTCATTCTCGAGCCTATCCACCGTTGCACGCATGTTGCTGACCTCTTCGCTGGCATCAAGTAATTGGATTTGCATCTGCGAAGTTTGAAGTTTGTATTGATCTCGTTCCTCCCTGAGGGTATCTAGCTGTTCTTTGAACTCGCGGATTTGCTTGTCCAGAGCAGCAACAGATTCTCTGACCTTTCCTCTTAACTCTTCGATTTCTTTGGTGAGGGTCGCGCGCTCATCCCCCCAGTCACCGTTGTTCGTTTCTGTCGCTTGCTTCCGAGTAGACTCCAGTTCAGTTTGTAGTTCGATATTTCGTGTCTTGTACTTCTTCAACTCATCCTTCATCCTCTGAAGCATCTTATCACTACCTCTAACATAATGGACGGCAGAGTGATAGTCGGCCTCAAGCTGCTCAAGCTTCTCCCGAAAGTGTTTCTCAACTTCCTGGGCTTGCATTTCAGCGGTATTTTTGAATTCTCGATGAGTTCGCATACTCTCTTCCAGCTGTGTCTCCACGTCGCGGAGGCGATTGGCCTGATCGGGGGTGCCGGTGCCGGAGAGAGGAGACGGTACGATTTGCGAGCGACGTTTGTCAATGATCGTAGCGACTGCCGACCGCTCGTCCAAAATGGTTTTTAGTGCCTGGTACTTGGTCGTACAAGCGTCAATTTCCAATTGCTTGCCCTTGACCTTCGCCTTAATATCGGTATTCTCTTGCTTGAGGCGGCGAACCTCATCGAGGGTATCGGCCATCCTACGTCGTAGAGCAATAGCATCCTTGCTAGACTGTGACTGTTGAAATTCTAAACCAGCGATCCTCTGCATCGCTTGGGCAAGACGCTCACCGGCATCGTCAGCTTGACTTTTGCTTCTGGCCAAAAGATCTTTAGATGCCCGTAACTGTTCCTGGAGAAGTGTGACCCTCTCATCAGCCGCACTACCAACGATATTGATTTCTCTCCTTTCAGCAACACGTTTAAGACCAGCAGAAAGAGCCGCACGGGCTGATATTGCCTCCCCAGCCGACTTCTCGGCTATTTCTTCTATCTCCCGCAGCCTTCGATTAGTCAACTCCAGATCCACAGCCTTCTCTTCTAATTCACTCTTAAACCGCGCAGCCATCCGCTCAAGTTCCTCCCTGGCATTCTTGTCATCAGCCAACTGCCTCTCAAGAACAGCGGTCCTCTCACTCATCGTACTCGTTGTGATCTCCAGAGCCTCTAGGGATTTCCGCAAGTCGGCCTCATTATCCAAGGTTTCCTTCAACCGTGCTGATAGCTCCTCTTTATCCAGCCTTAGTAGTTGTGCTTCAGCCACCGCCTCTGCAGACTTTGATGCTTCATCCCTACTTTCACGTTCGGTATCGAGTAACTGTGACCTAAGGCTCTCCATCTCCGACGCAGCCCGGTTCCGGAATTCATCTAGTTCAGACACACGCTTCTGAGCGGCTGCTGCAGTCTCATCAGCAAGTTGACGGCCGCGTCTTTCTGCATCCACATCTGCAATGACATTCTCTAACTTTGTCCGGAGTTCGGATTGTGCGGCAAGTGCTGCTGCAAGCTTATGATTCATGTCCTGAAATCTCTCCATGTCAATACTCCATGCATCACCCTTGTCACCAGCAGTCGAAGGAGTGACTGTTGTGCTACCCCCCATTGCGGCCAACTTTGCTTTAGCATAAACTGCCTCCCCAATGGCAACATCCCTTTGGCACTCAACTTCGGCAATCTTCTGTACCGCCAAAGCAGCCTGCGAATCAACAGAACCCTGTACCTTGAGTAACTCACCTCTGAGAGCAATCATTGCCTCCAACAGTGGTCGATCACTCTCCTGCAGTAGGTCAACACCTCTATCCTCCAGAAGGCCATTGCTAGATTGTAGTGTGTAGCCTGCTCTGCGGGCAAGTGCTAGTTCTGAAGCATACCAAGCATTCACCCGCGTCAACTCCTCCATTTCCTTTGAGTTAGCAACTGATCGCGCTTCCTCAATGGGTGAGGTAGCCTGATCAATTGAAACATTTTCCGGAGGTGCCTGAAGTGTGGTTACTGGTAGTGGTGCTAATAATGGTGGTGCTAATGATGGCGCTGCTACTTGTGCCTCTGGCTGCTTCTGCATTTGGGCTTCTGGTTGCTTCGGCTTTTGTATGGCTAGCTGGCTGGGTAAATTGTCCACAGACACATTGTTTGCTTGCCTTGACCTTGAGCGTTCTTGCAAAGGAGATGCAGCCGCACCCGCGCTCACACTCATTGGAGATGCTGGGATAGGTGAGGGTGCAGCTGGGAGTATGTTTCGGAACTGTTGTGCAGGTGCCTGTCCCCTTCTGTCACCTCCAGGACCCACATCCCTAGCCTGCATTAGTGCTACGTTTTCCTTTGGCTTTTGCTCTGCCCGTGGAGGTGGCGATGTTATCTCGTTTAGCCTTTGAGGTTGTTGACTTTGGGATGGATTCATTGGCCCAGAAGCATTCTGGCTATATTGTGTTCTAGCTAACCTAGCTGCCGAATTTGTACTCCCGCCTGACGTATTGTTGCTCGGTAGAGGGTTTTGTGCTGTATTGTTGCTGCTCATCAGGCTTTCTCTTGGGACCGCTGTGCGCGGCCGCTGCCCATTACGAGGATCATTGTTATTAATTGGAGGCCCAGTCCCAGGTGGCTGCCTAGCGGTGTTTCGAGGCCCGGTGGGGCTCTGTTGTACAGAGGCATTTTGATCATTCGGGTATCGGATTTTAGTAGTATCCAAAATGTAGGTGAACTGTAATTCATCATTCACTGCGGCTCTATCCTGTGGTCGAATTTGTGTTGACGGTTCCCCCCCGAGGACATAGATTTTACCATTGTGTGTTGTCATGGAGTGGCCAGACCTCGGAGATGGGGAAGGGCCCATATTCTGGAACGTATACCACCGTTTTGTAGAGATCCTAAATGCAGCTAAATCGCCCAAATCTAGACCTTCGGAGTCTCGACCTCCAAATATATACATCACATCTCCAACCATGGCTGCCGCATGCCCTTCACGTGGTGAGGGAATATAACCTATGCAATCCAGCTGGGTCCATGTATTTGGTCGTGGGTCAAAGGACCAGACATCGTTGAAGCGCGTTTCATTATTCGTACCGCCAAACCTAGAGTGAGTCAGTAACTGTCAGGATATTGTGAATCAAGGGCATCGGAGTACAAGTAGAGTTTTTCGTTCCAGGTTACAATTGTATGATTCGTTCTGGCAGCTGGAACATCGGCTGACCCATCGGTCCCTCCGGGGGCCAGTAGCTCCCACTTTGACCCAGGGCTTTGAAGGTGGTTGAGGTCGAAAGCTACCATGTCGTTAAAGTACTGTTCATCGACCTGACCCCCGAAAACAAACAGTTTCGACCCAAGGATATTCAACGTATGCCCATAACGCCCGCATGGACGAAATGCTGAGGGACTAACTCGTGACCAGTGTTTTGTTGCTAAATTCAAGTTAATTATCGTATGGCACAACCATTTTGGAAAAAGGTATCACACATGTATTCAAAAGATATAATGTTTCGTCCAGTACATCTCTTTCGTCAAACTTCGTGTCACCCCCAAAGACTATATTCAATCAATCAGTTGGCGTTTAACATCATGAGGTGGTTTGTTGTGGGCGTAAACAGACCGATAAATGCATTCCCCACCAATAAACTAGCATGCCCGACTCTCGGGCCAGGGCCATCGCTTTGGGTGTTGACTGGTACTGTAGCGAATTGTGGACCACTGTCTATTGTCCAAAGATCCCCTTTGGGCTGCTGTGTCCGTATAAGTCCTCCCATGATGTAAATATCTCCATCCTTGCTTGCCGTACCATTCGCCGCGTGGCCATATCGTGGGAATGGCGACTGCCCCGTCGGTAAGTTTAGGCGCCGATTGGACCATGGATATAATGACGCAGTTGCTGGATTCGGTTGAGGGGATGAGTGCTATACTTGGAGTCAGAGAGCCTGCATCATAACGGACATAGTGAGGGGAGGGGGAGGGGGGTTCATTACCTGAGTTTGCTGTACTGGGGGCGTCTGTGACAATGCCGAGTGCTTATTGATGTCTGGAGATGCCTCATTGCTGTTTAACGTTGCTAGCGAATTATTCAATGAAGATGCTGGCGTCTTTTCGCCATTATTTGAGCTAATATTCGATACTGGGGTGCCCTCGCGCACATGCGACTTCTTCTTTCCAAAGAGGAAAGCCATGGTGCTAAATCTCCAGAAGGGCCAACTTAGCTACCGCGCAACTACCGTCTGTGAAAAAATAAAGCAAGCCTCCTTCCTGCCTTCGAGCCAGTCTAGGTATGTGAAGAGAAGTGTGTACGGATAACTTCGTGATGCTCGTAACACCTCTAGCCAAAGAAAAAAGATACCCCAAAATCCGATGGACAATGTAAGGGCGGACTAGTGAAGAATCAATCGTTCGACCAGTTGCTGTTTTGAAAGCGATGTGTCGCACAAGATTTGATATGTGACCTTCCCAGTCTAGATCAAGCTGGGGGGCCAGTCGGCGTTGGCCCTCAAGAGCCACTCGTTATCCTGGCTTAGCCGCTGAAGGACTCAGGTATATAGTCGTTCAATCGTGAGAATGAATCTCGGAGTGACCCGCAGTAATGGTCAATGGATGTTGGAGCAGAGATGACCTGCACATTAAAAAAAAAAGTAGAGACGAGGCGTTTCAGGAATTGCGGACGGCATAGACTACCGTACAGACTGGGTTGCCTTTTCTTATGGGAAAAAGGGGGTACACGACAGGGAT
>Ga0307514_10003040_pt1 | contig 16568 bp, 16 predicted proteins | sample 16_EM_MG_FD_203088 | JGI IMG/M metagenome (GOLD analysis project Ga0307514, IMG submission 203088) | Populus trichocarpa ectomycorrhiza microbial communities from riparian zone in the Pacific Northwest, United States - 16_EM | ecosystem: Host-associated > Plants > Roots > Unclassified | place...
GGATGGCAAGTGAGCAATCGTTCATGAGTCTATTCAGTGACTCAGTAGATCAGAGTGGTGAGTGGTGAGTGGCAAGTGGCAAGTGGTGAGGGGTGAGGTGTGCATGGCGACTTGCGAATGACAAGTGAGGAATCATTTATGAGTCTATTTGTTGACTCAGTATATCAGTAACCCCCGGCGTATTCGGGCCGATTCGGCCCGAGTGGACTGGTCCAAAGCAGTCCAGGCCAGTTCAGTCCAGGCCCGAAAAATTGGGGATTGGTCCGATCCCGGTCCAAAAATTTCTTGGACTGGACCTGGACTAGACTGGACGGTTCCAGTCCGGACTGGTCCATTGCTGGACTGGTGGAATCATTGCGCATCACACTGGGTTCCGCAGTGTCCCTAAGCGGCCCGGCCGGCCGCCCGGCTTTTTAGCGGCCTCCATTCTGAAAGCCTGCGCTAAGGGCGGCCCGGCCCGGCCTGCACGTGATTTAAATAGCCTGCATCGGCCTGCATAAGCCTTGGTCTGGTTGATGGATGGAATACGGCAATGGCAGGGCTACAATGATTGAGTTGGATATGGTTTATGTTTCGTACTTTGGAGACTTTCTTAGTAAAGGCAGCAGAGAATCTTTCGAACAAATATTTTGTGTAGGCTTAGTCTGCCGCCCGGCCGCCAAGAAAAGCCGCCAGGCCGGCCAGAAAAGCCGCCAGGCCCGGCCCGGCCCTCATTTGAAAGCCGCCACGATGGCCGGCCTGGCCGCTTAGGAACATTGGGGTTCCACAATTTATGCCGATGCATATGGCTCTATACATTCGCGTCGGATCTCACACCATTCAAACTAAGAATGACGGTACCATATCTGTCAGCTTACTACGACAGGATGGCACCTGGGGATTGCCAAATCCTCATTTACCCCTTGCTGTTACAAACTGCAACCTCGAGCCAGAACACTTTGGTCACCGAGTGGATCGCGACCAACGACATAATCATTCGAGACCAAGCCATATCCGGCGTCAAAGTTCAAGAAGTTTGGCGAAAGTTCTACATCCTCTGGAATTACTGAATACCAAAAAGTGGAGAACCTTCCAATTGACCCTCGACCTTACAGGAAAGGCAGGCACCCCAGCGAATATCGTCACACTCCTACAATCGCTCAATGCAAGCTTGTACCGAGCGAAAGGGCTCGCTCCCTATGTTCCGTTATTTGTCACGAAGATGGCTCGAGGCAGAAATTCGAAAACATCCTCTACCAATTCTAGGTCATCAGGATAGCGAGTGAACCATACTTCTTTCGGTTGCAGTGAGAAGGGCCCTACGAAGCCCTAGTGCCTAAGCAGGAACAATTGGGCTTCTGTGCTGAGAAGCGGAAGAGTGATACTAACCTGGTCTTGGCGCCATCCACTTCGGCAGCCAATTTCAAGTTGTTTCTTTTCTCGCTCACGGTATTGGACTCTGTGTCTATGTCAGAAGACTCAATGTGCAAGTCAAACTCAGTAATAACAGTGAATGTGACCTTTGCGACTGGTCTAGCCGACAACTGGATTCAGGATACCGGCGTGACTAACCATATCGTTCGAAACCAGTATCAATTCGACCCATTGAGCTTCAAGCCTACCGCGACGGGTGAGCACCGCGCGAAGAGAGCCAATAATAGCTTTGTAGCTGAGTAGGGGTTCTGGAACCATCACATTCTATGCAGATAGACCGAGAGCAAAGCCGGCAATGATAGCCTTGCAGCATGTGATGCAGTAGAGCATAGCATGCTACTGTATTGCGACTGGGGAGATAGTGCGCAAACGTATAGTATTTGCAGCCATATTATGATCTCAGTCATTACCCTTATCACTCGAAATCACCGTTTCATCACTTCGAATCACCCACAAGTCACTGGTTACAGGTTTACTTATACCGCAAATATGTTACAGGTCTGATACACGTTGACCGCTGCAGGGGCTGATGTCTCGTCCATATATCTCGAGTTTTTCTCCTTCTCTCCACTCTGTACAATTGAATAATGCACACACTTCGCATCAACTTCCGTATCGTTACATGACTCAATATCGTGCAGAGCCCTCTACATTCAAGGTCTTACATTTCAGACGACTGCAACCCTCAGTGCAAGGCATGGTGCCCGGAAAGTTGTAATCCGGCCTAGGGCGAGTCTTCAAACGGACGGGAAAGACTTTTTCCATCCCTGCTCGTCAGCATTATCAACATACGCGGAATGGAGTCAAGTTTCAGTTCAGACTGGACGATGCAACTACAATCTATCAGCGCTCATTTACCAGGCACGATTGATTAATGATCTATTTATGCTCCGAGCAGTACCTAGTTCATACTGAAAATCCTCAGTGGCGATTTTAGAAGCTGTGAATTCCAAGATCGTTGAGATCTACTGTGGCTTCCGACAAACGATCAATGCCAAAAATATTGTCATGTGGCCCCTCGACTTGTCCTCCTTTCCTTGGCCGCCATCAAGTGTCCATCGAGTGGAGGCAAAATTGAAAGGTATAAAATTGCATGCCAAGAGCCCGTTAGTATACACCTCCGAAGTCTGTATTATGGGAAAGAATGTTCCGAAAGCCCTTTCAGCCATTGAAGCCCGAGGATATAACCAACATTCGGCCTTCCATTCTCATGTCATCGGGCTGATGGCAAGTCCGACAATTTGTGGCTACCGATACATCATTTTGTTCACCGATGACTACTCGAGATATACTAAGGTTTACAATATGAAATTTACGTTGCAGGCCCCTGAGAGGTTGGAGAGTATGTCGCTGTTGAGATCAATCGAGTACGAATAGAGATATTGAATTGACTATCGTACAAAAGTGATTGTCTAAAGAGCAAAGAGAGAGAAAGACAGGGGAATATATATGGGAAAGGAGAGAGCATACTCGGCGAAGCCGTGTATCACATCCGGAGACTGATGCCGAGCATCACTGCCGGGGCTAGACCTACTCTTCAGCATGGGGGCTGCAAGCTACCGGCCTCATGCCCGCAGCCTGAGGCCGTTGGGTGCTGTAAGCCCCCGAACCCCACACAAACTATGGGGCCAATCCCGTGCCAACAACACTCATACCTGTATCAGCCTCCAGCCCAGTTCTGCACGCCAGCTCGGAACGTATCATGTTTGCATAAGCTAAAGATCTAGAAATACAAACACTGCAAGAGTGGATAAAGCTGAAGGATGTGGAAATTGCCCGTTGTATGCTCTAGCTTCCGTTGGTTGTCGATTCTTTCAAGATGGCTGATATGTAGTAATATCTACCAGTGAAGGGACTCTGAAGATTCCACTGCCGGTTTATAAGCAGCTTTTGCACGACTAAAAAGCGGAAACGTTGTGATAGATGGTGCTGGTGCGGCTTGAGGATTTTTGGGCTACTCTGTAACACGGTGGAAGCGATGAGGTGGATCCGGACTCGAAGGATGGCTAGCAGAGCCGAGTGAGCCTACATCAGCCTGGATGTGACTAGAGGGAAAGTTTGAGCTTGAACTTGAGCCTGAGCTTGGGATGGACCCGGGGGAAGTCAGGAGTGAACGAAAGCGAGTATATAAGAGGAGCAGGAGTGGCGGAGGTGATGCAGCAGCACCTTCAGCACCAACCCACACTCACCAGTACTACACCCTTAGTCTCTATTATAGTCAGTAGCTCTTAAGATACATATTAAATAATAACAGAAGCGGCGTAGAGAATATGCAGGCTATTACCGGAACAATGAAACGATTATGTACACCTAATATGGCACCCCTGTCCATCGATGAACGCAAAATCATTCAAAGGAATGAAGACGAGAGTCACTAGATGTGAGAGAATCAGAATAATTAATACTGCAAACGAGGGTAAAAGATAAGAAGAGACTGCACGAGATGGGCTGGATAGAAAACGCGGTTGAGAGAAGTTCATTTAGTATCAGCGGTGTTTATACAGTCAAGAGGAGACGAAATGTTGCCGAAAATCGTACATTTTTATCATTAATGCAATCTCTGGCCCCGGTTTTCCGTGAGTGGACTTATTGCAAGCACCTGGCCCGTGTTATCCGGCAGCAGATCTTGGTTTTGCTTTAGTCGTTCTGCGGCACGGTTATCCGGGAGCGGAACCATCGGATACTATGCGCTAATCCCTACCATAATTCCGACACACGCGGGTACCCTGACGAGGCCCTACAGTGGGCGCTCAGATATCTGGATGCCGTCGGGATAAATTTTGTCAGCCTAACCCTGGACGCCGACCTCAGGCACCTAAATGACGCCAATCTAGACCTTGCCGAAGCCCAGACTTCAAAGCGGGGAAATCCCGAACCGAGCTGGTACCCTTCGCCGAGTCACAAATAAACTTGGCGGAATGTGTAGCAGACCTACGGAAGACGGCCGTGCGCTTGCAATGTTTGCAACCCTGGTCAGCATTACTTCCTTTCTTGCCCGCTCCATCTTCTACGACGGTAAAGTGTCACCGTCCCATGTAGGAGTACCTAGCACTTATTATCACTCGAATGCCGGAATGTCTGTTGGTGTGCTTTTGATGGTTGATTGTGTCTATCGAGGCTATCACGGCCTAATATATTCTCTCTCACACGTGTATGCAAACACACTTATGTTGCTGAGATGTATCCACCCGTATCGTCACGTAAGTATTTGTGTAACAGGTAGCTTATAACACATATGGCTTCCTGAGCTGTAGTTTTATTTCTTCTTGCCCAAGGGAACCGGGGATATGATGAATACCCTACCCCTATAGTTGACAGTGCGGTCCGGAAGAGTGAGAAAGTCTGAGAACAACCGAAACCCCTTACCTCCGTAGGATAGGCACGAGACCTGTATTTTGTCCCTATGCTAGCAATCAACTCAGCCCAGATAACCGAATACACCGCAAGTCTTTTAAACGCCCGACATATATAGTCGGTAGTTAGCTTGTTTCTAATTCCCTATGACTGTAAGTTGGTCAACATCTCGTGGACGTATTTTGTTTCATATCTACAATCAATTTACCTTGAGAAGCATGCCGCAACAACTAGACTTATCATTCGACATCTTGGATCCGGCTTCTCATTCCCACTTATTGTCGCCACTTGCTCAATTCCCACACCTCATCACTCACCTCCGCTAAAATGCTGTCACAGCCTCTGCTGGAGATTTCCGACCGCTTTTCGCAACTTTACCTGTCGCCTTCATTCCACACTACTGTCTGCTAGTTCGTCCAACAATACGCGCCTCAGCTATGCGACGCGCTATTGACACGCGTCGCGCTCGCCTCCAGTGTTGCCGGAAGTATGTTCCCATATTACACTCATGTCGGTTGTATTACGATGTCTGATATTGACGATTCTTGAGTAAGCATGATATTAGAGTAGGATTTTACCCTCGGACCGCTCATTGTTGGGTCATTCAGTCAGTAATAGGAGCCGTGTGATCTTTTGAAGTTACTTGGAATAACAGGTGTTGTAATAGGTCACGGTACTGTTGCGCGCTGCTGTTATGTCGTTACAGGAGGCGGTGGAGGAGCTGAGGATGATGAGAGGTCGTTTTGGAAGGATAACAGGTAATTACAGGGTTTGTCGATATTTGGGAAACAGATAAAGCGAAGCTCCAAGTGGCTAAGGGAGATTAAGGAGGGTACCATTTGGAAGGTATAGTTGAAAGCTGCTTAGAGTGAAGATGTGGACATGCTGAGGGGGGTGGAGGATTTGGTAGCTCGGCCGAGTACGCAGGGATATGCAGTGAATGATTGGGGACTTTTGGGGTGAGTAACCAGTGTTGCGACAATGAAGGGGAGAACTCTGTGTATTGGCTATGGTGCGATGGCCGCCTATTTTTCTGTAGAGCATGTCGGAGCCTTCCTTTGGTACCCTCCACCTCCGTAATCTTTCACCATCGCAAAGATTTGCACAACAGGTCTCTGCTGGATCTCGTCAATTGTAATCTGCAGCCTCGACTATCACCACGAGGTGCTCTGAGAACATAATAAGATATTGCACAACCCACACATGGCTTTCCCGGTTACCGTAGCTAGATGCAACCAGTGGAATTACAGCACTCCTTGATCCCCCTTTCTACTATCTTATTGGCCACCTGTCAGTCAAGCGCCCTCACCACGTTCCCATCGCCAACTACTCTGGCGTGCCCTCAGGACGGTGAGCTCTCAGAGTGTTTCAGCCATGTTCTTCTGGTAACCCGCTTTACTCAGATCACACCTCACATTACTACATAACCCATCTTCTGCACAATTCTTCTACCCATCTCCATTCTAGCCTTTCAAAAATTCCGGACGACTATGGCCTTTGAAGGTGCGTCGTCATGGTCCCTTCTCAGGAATCGTTTCAACATTCTGTTCAGCCAAAGCTGACGATAGTCTTTAGACTGAATGTTTAAACTCAAGGTTTAGACACTAGGTTTTTTTGTTTTAATCATACTGTATTCACTCTACTTAATCCCCTCCGCCTCCGGGCTGGCCGGCTAGATGGTGGAGCTCCACTCCGCTACCCGTCGTCCCCTTTGATGCAAGAAAGAAAGAAAGAAAGAGAGAAAGAAAGCGTCTGACAAGCTGGTCACCATAGAATACAAAGGAAAAGGGGATGAAATCAAGGAGAGCTCGCCGGCTCTTATTCCTCCTCCGTCCATTTCGGGTGGGAACTTCCCGACATCAGTAGCCGCCAGGAAGTCCATCACCGCTTTATCGCACTTCTCCACGGAGAGCAGCTCAGAGACTTGCACGTGTCGGCATCTGCCCGCTCTCCATCCCGTTGCCTTCCCCACCTTTTTCCAGAGCGTTCTCTGCTGGTCTCTCCATCGGCTGCAGTGGCGGAAGAGATGCTCCCGCTTCTGGGCTACTGTCCTGCCTGCGCCACCGCACCACCAGCATTTGTCGTCGTCACGGTGTCCGAACCGTTTTAGGTACGTCCCCACTGGCGCGTGTCCGGACTTCAGTCGGTAGAACCTGGCTGCCAGAGGCTTCACACTGTTCGCTGGGATGGGTCTCTTGCTTCCAGCTTTGCCTTTCAGTCTATAGCTGTGGTGCTTACTGCATTTGTCGGCCTCCCACTCAGCCTTCGCCGCCGTCTTTGCTTCTGAGATTCGTCTGGTCCTGTTCGCCGCCGAGGTGTATATTCATTCTCGTACTGTGCCTGCTCTGCGGCCCTCTCTCGCTAGATTCGCTTGACGATCTGCTTCCTCATTTCCGGGGATGCCAGTGTGTCCTGGGACCCAGTGGATTTCTGTCTCTATGCCGGCTTCGCGGAGATTCCTTGCGCATTGGCTAATCCACCTGGCTAGGTGCTGCCCTGGCCCAGGTTCCAGGTGCTCCGTTCGTCGAATGGCTGCTTGCGAGTCGCTGAAGACAGCTACCTTCATTACTCCGTGTGTCTGCAGTGTGTCCCATTTCTTTACTGACTCCCGGAGTGCGAGTCCTATGGCCCACAATTCTGCATCGTAGACCTCCATTCGTCCGGTGCCGTGGTGGCTGCGGAAAGCTCTCCAGCCGTCTCGGTGCTTACACACTGCCGCGGCTCCCACTCTGCCGTCATCGGATCGCGATCCGTCCGTCCACCACATCCAGACCCCCGCTTAGACACCAGGTTCCGCCCTGAAGTTCTCAACATCGGCGAGGTGACCGCGTTTCGAAGCCTTCTCTCAGGCTGCACACTGTCAGCAAATGTGACTGCTTGTCAGCGAAAGTGTTTGAAGCCTGGTTCTTGATTTGTATCTATACACGCACTTTGAACCCGTATCTATCCAAGTCAATCAACGCATTCAGTTCCTTTCAACAACCTGGGGTTAAGTCCTTTACTACTAGGACCCAGTATCAGGTACCATAGGCAAATGGTGGCTACCGGCGATGTATCCAGAGGTGAAGCCAGTGGTGGGCACTGCGCCCCTGAGCGGCCCTCAGGCATCCAATCGAAACCGGTATGGAAGGAGAAAGCGGTTAGTGTGGATATATTACCAATGAAGGACCCACTGATACTCGGTACAATTCGTACGTTGGAGTGGTTCTTTCCGCAAAAATTATGCCCCAATGCCGACTGCTATTTCCACAATGGTTTGATATCTCCAACAAGGCTGCGCTTCCTTCTTTGTCCATGCAACCCTGCACGGTCTGTATCTGCACCAGCAGCATGGCCATCGTTGTCCAACATCAACTTCCAACACTGAACAGCAGTACCTATCAGTTCTAATGCCTAGTTCGCCTCCAGGATTAGGCAGCGAGCGGCAAAATGGGATGCGCCTATTTCGCTAAATAATGTCTCGTATTCAACACGTTTCTGCTGGGAGACGAATGCCTAGACTTCGTCCTCAACGGTGTTTTGAAGTATATGTCCGTACAAATAAATGAGCTCCTCATTGGACAATTCTGAGATTTCTTGGACAACGGATGAGAAGGTGTCATAGTGGCGTAGGATTTAGCCCGAAAAGCCTAAAGGTTGCTGGAAAAGACCGCAGGCTGCTAGAGTGACCTAGAGGTTTTTGGGAGGCCACCGCAGTTGCTGGAAAAGACCGGAGAGCGGTTGCTAATTATTGTTAATATTATCGAAGATACTGTTGCATGTGTACTTGGATCGTGAGTCTCAGCTTCCTCTGATGTCTTGTATGAGAATGAAGACTTGTATGAAGATGGTGACTGTATGAGGATATGCATCAAGACCAGGGTGATGCGTCTCATGCCGGATCGAGCACACGCGTACGCATATGGGAGATTGTACATATACGGTCTTTGGCCCTCGAGATACAGTAATCAGTATATTTTCAACAGATACTAAGATGCACTGGAGAGTGATGCCTGATGATGTGACAAATCAGACTCATTCACGGATTACCACTCACATGCTGCTCCACCACTCTCAACTCGTGTATATAAACGCATAGATTTTTCTGTAGATAGCTTTCTCTTGTCTTTAGACAATTCAACTCTTCTTATGCAAAGTTGTTGCTCTCCTCATGTCATCGCTGTCGTATTTGAAGTCGTGTGTATTTTGAGGCAGTTTGCATAACAGCCTGATTGCTCAAGAGACAGAACGGTACTTCGAGAGGTAATCTATGAGAGTAACTGGCGCTGGGAGCGGGGATGCCATGCGAGTGGTTGCGGAAAAGTCGAGATGGCTGCCGGAACGATAGATAGCTACCAGTGTGAGAGAAGGAGGTATTTCGGATTGCATGAATGAATGACAAAGAGTTAGGGAGGGAGTAGTTGTAAAAAGCTGCAGGTAGCCATGCCAAGAAAACGCCACCAGCCATGGTGCAGAACCTAGTTCCAGCCTTAGCGTAGGTTTAAGCCTGAAGGTGCACCACCACATTGGATGGCGACGTTGGGTCGAATTGATGGACGCATCCTTGTCACCTGTGCCAAAGTATCAGCCACTCCTCCTCCTCAACACCCTAAGTCTGCACTTCTATAAACAGAGCTACACCATCCCAATACGATCCCCATTGGCACACCTCCAAGTTCAACTTGCCCACACCATACACTTCCGACGTGACCGAGCACTGTCAACTATATGTACTGCGCCTGCGCCTATAACTACCACTTTGCAACCTCACGCTACAAAGCGCGCGGTTTCTTGCTCATTTCCCAGGAACAAGCTTTCACACTCAGCATCATCGTCCGGACCTGCTCGATTTGTTCTCATACCCCACACCTCCGCCGCAACTACCCGTGTTGACTCGAATACGCCACTGTTTCTCTGAGCGCGCACTGTACGAGGGTCTTTTATGCGTCGCGGTGGTGATGACATCTGTTGTGGCAGCACAGCGCGTTGTTAAGATGATATGTCGCTTCCCCCTCCTCTACTGTCACGATGGCTATCCTGTCAGTATGCGCCTACCATCTAAAGATACAGCAACACATTGACACAAATACCGTGTGTGAATCATTGTATCTCAGTGGTGCCTTCGTCTGCGGCACCCTGGCCAGCGGCACCCTATTACGACCACATCCTCAAGGTCCGTATCCCCACCAGGTCTTCTGCAACCTCAGCAGAGCTGAGTACCATTTCTTCCAGCACTTCAGTATCGTCTTCACCGGCCGTCCCCTCAGCAATCTAGGACTAGTGTACATTCACATTGAGGACTGCATTATCGAGAATCCCAGTTGTCTTACCCGCCAACGTGCTGTCTGCAAAGTACATGTGCTGTGAGAGATTCCCAAAGCAGAAGTGCCGAATATCCATCATTGGCAAAGCAGTAATGTGATTGTTGGTGAGGGAAGCATGCGATGGGTGGACTTTGATTCCGGAGTATGTGGGAGTATTTGATGCTGAAAGGCGCTCTTGGATGGAGGTGATGGGGACGTTGCATACCCTGCTGGATGCGGGAGAGGGTTGAGCAGCCGCTGTAGAAAATGTTCTCGTTTTAGTAAATAACAGTGAGTACCGACCGTATTCCAAAGGTTGTTATGGCAGCCTCCCGGAAGCTGCGTCTCGAAAGATTTTATTGCAGATATGCGCCAGTTCTCACCATTCGGGGATCAGGAAAGCTTGTCACAAGAAGTGTCCGAACTACCGTCATCGGTACAGTACCAGTAAACAAACGCAGTACCATAAAATCTGTGTGGGAAATCTGGCCAAAGTGCGCAACGAATACTGTAGTCTTTAACGGGTAACCCTTTGTCACGGAAATGAAGACTTCTCACTGGTGCGGTTTCGTTAATTTCCCCTAAGGATCAACATCTCACCTCTCAGCCATGGATAGCTTCGGGATCTCTATAATGCTACAGGCAAAAAATATTCTCTCGTTCTATCGAGCTTGGCCATTCTCCTCAACTCTCCGGTGCACCCAAGCCTGATTCGTTTATATCATCCTTCTACATCTATACAGCTCTACACCAGTGTTCTCAACGGGTCCAGCTGTGCAAGCTTGCATATACAACTTAGTGCCGGCCAATTAATAGTTAGCCGCCACCATGGTTGTATATGTTTCCTTACAAGTGCAGATAATGTCTTATACGTGATTAGTGAGAAAATAATGGTTGCAGCTGCTGTAAATGAGGGCAGTGTGCGTTAGCAGCCAGGCCCTGCCGGCCGCCATGCTATTTGCAGCACAGGCTTTCCAAATGGAGTCCGGCCCTGGCCTGCGCCTAGCCCAGTATCAGATTTTGCAGCCGGCCAGGCTGCTTAGGAACATTGAAGGAGGGAGCGAGCCCCGTGCGAAGAACCAGTGGTCAGGACCATCATACTGGACGACGGCACCCCAGCTAAGAGAGCCGCGCAGCGCTGGGCAGGATAAAAAGAAGCCAAAGTCGGAGCGGGGATCTGGATGTGGTGTACAGATGGATCTCGCTCAGACGATGGCCGAGTGGGAGCTTCAGCAGTGTGCATGAATGGAGGTCCCGCCGCAGAATCTGGGCACTGGACGTGTGGAGGTATTTGATGCCGAGCTGTGGACGATCGGACGCGCGCTCAATGAGACGATCCAAAAGAGAGAAACACTGCAAAGGCATGGAGTGAAGACGGTGGCAGTTTTCACCGGTTCACAAGCTGCCATTCGACGGACGCCACATCTGGAGCCGGGCCCTGCACAGCGAGTGGCAAGGCGGCTCAATCGCAGGGCGCAGGCCCTCCTCGCCCAAGGCATCGCAACGGCAATCGATTGGGTCCTGAGGCACTCTGGCATCACCGCAAAAGAAGAAGCAGACCGCCAGGCGAACCTAGCCCTAGAGGCGAATGGTAGCACAACAATAGAGCGGCCATACACTTCGGCTTTGGATAGTGCTAGACATATCTCCGATGGAAGATCAGCAGCCAAGGCCCAGTGGGAGGCTGACGAATGCCGTAAGCACTTTGGCTACAGACTGAAGGGCAAAGCAGGCAGTAAGAGACCTATCCCAATGGCAAGTGCAAAGTTATTGGCATCAAGATTCTACCTGTGAAAGTGCGGGCTTGCGACCACCGGAGATTACCTAACACGGTTCAGACACCGGGAGGACGACAAGTTCTGGGTGGCGCGGGGGAACGGTGGCCCAAAAACGGGAGCATATCCTCCACCACTGCAGCCGGTGGAAATACCAGCAGCGGAAGCTCTGGAAGCTGGTGGGGAAGGTAACGGGCTGGAAAGTGGGCCAGTGCCTGCGGGCAGAGGTGTCGGAGCTGTTTTCCATGGAGATATGTGATAAGGCGGTGATGGACTTCCTGGCGGCCACGGACCTCGGAAAGTTCCCGCCGGGGTGACGCACGGAGGCCGGAGCGGCCAGTCTTTTAGATTACACCACATTACACTACTCTACTTTACTTTACATTTCTTTTGTCAGCGGGGACAAAGGGTAGCAGGTGGGAGCTCTGCCATGTAACCGGCTCGCCCGGAGGCGGAGAGGACAAGGGTCTGTCATACCCTAGCTAGAGTAAATACAGTATGAACAAACAACAACAAAGAGGGAGCGAAGCTTTCTCACGATCAGGACATCCTTTTCTTTCATTCTTCATCAGTTGTTTGTTGTTGTTTAATCATACTGTATTGACTCTAATTAGAGTATGACAGGACCCTGATATCCCCTCATTCTTCATCAGTTGCCCTGAGACTATCATCGCCAGGCAAGACTGCTTCAGCATTGTTAGTAATGATATCTTGGCTCCGATTGTTTCCACCCAATATGAACGCGTCATCTACAATCACTCGGACTATCGCATGTAAAAATTGTTACGAATGTAAAGCAGACGAAGTCTATTCTACTAATTCAGGAGAAGCTCTGTCGTTAAATACATGCGAGCCCAAAACACCATGAATTGTTTTGTTTGTTTTAATCATACTGTATTCACTCTAATTAGAGTATGACAGCCCCATAACCCCCTCCGCCTCCGGGCAGGCCGGCTAGATGGCGGAACTCCACTCTTGCTACCCGTCGTCCCCTGTTAACAAAAGAAAGAAAGCATGCATCTAAAAGAAAGCGATCGATAAGGCACCAAGGAAATGAGATGAAATGAAATGAAAGACCCCAGATGGGGAGACCGCCAGCTCTTACTCTTCCACCCGCTTGGGCAGCAACTTCCCAACCTCCGTGGCCGCCAGGAAGTCCATTATTACTGTATCACACTTTTCCATGGAGAGCAGCTTAGAGACTTGCACATGTCGGCATCTGCCCGGTCTCCATCCCATCGCTTTCCCCACCTCTTTCCAGAGCGTTTTCTACTGGTGCTTCCGTCGGCTGCAGTGGCGGAAGAGGTGTTCCCTCGTCTGGGTCAGCGCCGCCTCCACACCTCCGCCGCTGCACCACCAGCATTTGTCGTTGTCTCAGAGTCCGAATCGTTTCATGTACGTCCCTACTGGCGCGTGCCCGAACTTCAGTCCGTAGAATCTGGCTGCCAGTGACTTCACACTATTCATTGAGATGGATCTCTTGCTCCCAGCTTTGCCTTTCAACCTGTAACCGTGATGTTTGCCGCATTTGTCGGCCTCCCACTTAGCTTTCGCTGCCGTCTTCGCTTCTGAGATTCCTCTGGTCCTATTCGCGGCCGCGGTGTATATGCGTTCTCATACTGTGCCTTCTTGCGGCCTTCTTGCGCTAGATTCACCTGGCGATCTGTTCCCTCATCTCCGGGGATGCCAGTGTGCCCTGGCACCCAGTGAATGCTATTTCAATACCGGCCTTGCAGAGGGTCCTCGCGCTCTGGTTGATCCATCTGGCTGGAGACAGCGCGGGTCAAGGCTCCAGGTGTTCGGTTCACCGGATGGCTGCCTGCGAGTCGCTGAAGACAGCCACTCTTCACTCCGTGTGTCTGCAGCGTGTCTCTCTTTCTGACTGACTCTCGGAATGCTAGTCCGACTGGCCACAACTCTGCATGGTAGCCCACCACCCGTCCGGTGCCGAAGTGACTGCGGAATGCCATCCAGCCGTCGCGGTGCATGCATACTGCCGCAGCTCCCACTCAGCCGTCGTCGGATTGCGATCCCACCACATCCAGACCCCTTTGCCCACATTGTCCTCTCTCTCCCTCTTACCCATCGTATCGCCTCTCTCTTGGCCGCGGTGTCGTCGCTCAGCATGACCGTCTTGACAGTCAGCTCTTCGTCAGGGTCAGGCCATCACATGGTCTCTGCCTCCCGGCCTCGTTCGTGCTCTTTTTGATGACTCTGCATATCGGTGCGTCTGACGTGGGGTTGTCGTGCATGTTCTTCAGCTTGGAGCCTCCGCACGCGTTTGCGAGTCTCGCGCGAATCGTTGCGGCCTGGAGTCCAGGGCTGCTGGCGCGGGGGTGAGCTCTGAGCCTCTCATTAGTGCTCCCACTGGCGTCGTGGGCAGGGCGCCCATTTGGATGCCGGTTGGGCTTGACGGCGTAGGAACACGGCAGGGGAGTAGTATACAGCGCGTCGGGGGGGAGTGTTGGCGTCATGGAGTCCAGGAACGTACAAATCACCGTTGTTGCAATATGGTTAGCGGTGGTAGGCTCGAACGAGAGCAGGGCAATGCTCCGAGATACGACTGGACATCTAGCACCGCAGGATCGCGAAACATACCCGCTACGCATACTCCCAATCCTGTGGAGGTGAAAGCGCGGGGCAGGTTCGCGCTCGTAGTCCCGCAATGGTAGGCCCTTGGATGGTGAGCATAGCTGAAAGAATTGTAGGTACCGTGCGTGGTAGGATCGTACGTGTCTGCTCGCTGTGGCTCCGCCTGTGGTGACTGGACCCAGCTCTCTGCGATCTTTACTGTTGTTAGCCTCGGTCGTGGATATTGGGTAAGTATGCAAGCGCTAGAGCATGGAAGGAGACGGGTTGTAGATGCTGTTGAGTGAGCGATTGCAATCTGGCAGGTATTGCGGGCGTTGCGCATGAGTGTGGCTGGTATTTGTGTGGATGTCGATGGAGGTGTGTGGGGAAGGAACGGCTCTTCGGAACTGGTTGATATGTATCTGGGGAGTCATGGTGCGGCTGAAAGGGCGGTGGCGTCGGGGTGGATTAGATCGGGTAAAGGCCTCGGATCGCGTTTGTCCGATGCTAGCTCAGGTTAGGCCGGTACCGTACGGGACAAGAGATCGAGTTGAAGCTGCAGGAGGCGAACAAAAGGGGCTCCACATTCTTAGAGTAGTTTTTGATCGCCGAAGTACTAACCTCGATGCGACATGCTAGGCGGAACAAGGGCAACGCAGCTTCGGTCGCACCTATATTGCGGATACAGTGCTGTCCATAGAACCACCGCCGGAACGTTTACTTCACCCGTCACTTATCTTCCTTCGCCGTCTTACGCTCACGCATCCCACTCCCTGACCCCACTCCCTGACCCCCACCCAACACTCTTCCTCAGCGGCACGTACGACGATGGCTGTCATGTACTCGGTGATATGGGATTGCCTCCGAAAGCGCGAGTTGAACTGAAGGAGGGCATCACAGCGCTTGTCTCTAACCAACTCCCCTTTCAGACAGTTGACCTTCTCCACTCCAGCACGGTAACCGTTTCAATCATATCTCCCGCCGACGCTAGGTTCCAACCGACCTCGCCTCAACTCTTCCGCCCCCACCCCCGACTTCCATCTTCTGCCCTGGCTCCGAATAGCATACAAGCTTATTGAAGGCTACCACTGATCCTGTGAAGGACTGTGTAGACGTTTCTAATGTGCTGAGTTCATTGGTAGTCTCATTCACAAATTGTCACCCGCCACTGGCTCCGCTACTCTCCACTTTCGCTTTTTCACAGAACCTCCAGGCTCTACTCGGGTATGTAAGACATTGAATTTCTTTTTGGTAGCATTGGTAGAATAAATAATGTCACCTCTTCCTGTGTAAAGTTATCATTCTCACCAGTCCCAGCGGCCCGAGCCATAAGTTCTACGCAGACAGATGATCTAGGTGTACGTAAATACAACAACTGTGTTAGCTAGATAGGAATTGTCAATTGCAATTGCACCGAGCTCACCAGAGCCCAAAAAGTTGCACCTCGGTTGATACTCCGGGAAAGCTAGAGCCTGAGCACTCGGATACCCCGTCTGTAAGCGAACGACGATGGCGACGCACGAAGTGTCTTCAGTAGGTAAGGTGCCGTGTAGGGCACTCGGTACAAAACTCCCATAGATACTAAGTCAAGTGTTCACCTCTCTGTACCATAATCTATACGCACAGTTCTGCCGATATTACGAGAATCTGGTGATGCGTATGTGCATGGATTGTTTGTTACCACCTTTGAACATTGTTGCTTTACTGAGAATATGGCCGGTATGGGCACTCAGAGTGTTGCAGCTCAGTACGGCCCTTTCGGTGTCGAGTATGTAGACACAATCAAGCTTCTCTACCACTACATTTAACACCAGGAAATTTGAGTGCGGCAAGTGATAATCAATGACCAGGATTATTTCTAGAAGCTCCGGGTGGCGCTGGACCTGCTCAGTTCATTCCACGTTCTGTACATAAATGGGGATGATATAAATCACAATGATTCCACCAGTCCAGCAATGGACCAGTCCGGACTGGAACCGTCCAGTCTAGTCCAGGTCCAGTCCAAGAAATTTTTGGACCGGGATCGGACCAATCCCCAATTTTTCTGGACCTGGACTGAACTGGCCTGGACTGCTTTGGACCAGTCCACTCGGGCCGAATCGGCCCGAATACGCTGGGAGTTACTGATACACTGAGTCAACAAATAGACTCATACACATATACTCATACATGT
>Ga0307514_10003042_pt1 | contig 16567 bp, 15 predicted proteins | sample 16_EM_MG_FD_203088 | JGI IMG/M metagenome (GOLD analysis project Ga0307514, IMG submission 203088) | Populus trichocarpa ectomycorrhiza microbial communities from riparian zone in the Pacific Northwest, United States - 16_EM | ecosystem: Host-associated > Plants > Roots > Unclassified | place...
CCCAGGGAGAATACGTGTGTCTGCGAGTACTTGAGGATTCTCTAAAACGTGCAGGTCATCGCTCGTCGGACCAGGAGTTGATGTTTGGGTCCTACTTGTACTTGGACCCAGAGATTTTGACAGGACTAGCAATCGATCCCGAAATCGTGGCTTCCGTTTCCCCCCTCCAGTTTCCACAGCAAGCGACTCTTTCTTCACCACAATCCCATATCTCTCTTGCAGCTTCTCAGCACTGGAAAATACCGCAACTATTCTTGCCAAAGTTGCAGTTGCATACCTGTACCTGTAGTCTCCAGGCTGAAGCCGCTGCTCCTGATTGGAGTCACCTCCAAATCCCCAGGCTTGCTCCCATCTCCTGAGGCGAAGTCCCTGCGTGCGTAGCTCATGCAGAATTGCATCGTAGGTGGAGCCAACATCGTTCATATTATCAAAAATTTTGTAGCCGTCCATAGCAGCCTTAGTTAACTGTCCGGCGAGGCCGACAACCGCGATTGTGAAGCCAACTGGCTCCATTATCTGGAATGCTAAGGGTTTCAATGTTAGGATAAACGATTATTGGTACATACGAAATAGGATGGCATACCTTGAGTGTGCGTATGGAATTTATATCGCAGGATATGTAGCTTAGTTGGCGTTGGTAACAACTTGGAGAGAAATGGACTTTGTTGTGTCACTAAACAGCTCACCTTGGGGTCCGACGAATATTTAGTCTGACTGCACTGCCCATTCTACGAGGGGCAGTGCAGAAGGGGCAGTGCAGCCAGACTATAATAGATTTTGGTTGTACTTTCTTTTTGGCGCTCATATGATTCAAGCTATATACCACACAAAATAAATCGGTCTGGGCACGAGAACAGCTCATACATATGTACTGTACATACCTACTCCGTATAGTACATGTAGGAGAGGCAAAGTTGTTACAAAATAGTGCTAATATATTCAGAAAATTTTTTTTTGGAAGTCTATACGTCTATGGAGCCTTAGGCTATGAGACGGATATATTCAGAATTTTTTTTTTTTTTTTTTGAGTTTATACGCCTTTCCCCCGAAGGGAGCCTTAGGCTATGAGGCGGTATATTCAGAACTTATTACAGTATATGTAGTCGTAAATGCAACCATTACAGGTTGTAGGGAATTGAAAAAATGCTCGATATCAATAGATGCAAATTCAGGGTATCCGCAATATAATAGAACAAAAGCAAAATACCCTCAGTTGTTAGTGGTATGGATGGATAAACAAAGGGAACCGCTAAAGCGCATATATAATAAGTATCCACCTTCTTTCGAATTGTCAGTAATCTATGGTATTCTAAACAAAAGGTATTGGTATCCAAGGAGACAATGCAAGGTAATGGTATATGTAGACAAGACAAAGGAAATAGCTCACGAGTATATTTGTTAATATTTGGCAGCAGTTGGTTTATAACCAGTCAGAAATATCGAAGTTGTCCATGTCCGTTTCGGGAAAGCCTGCAGTGAGATCATTGAACAACGATTCATCCAACTCCACTGTTTCTGGTGGTACTGTTTGCGCAGGGGCTTGAACATACTCCACCCTTTGGGATTCAACACCATCCAGCTGATATTGCGAGATATCGAGGTCGTCCAAAGCCGCCCCGGCTGGAAGCTCAAATTGGGGTGTAGCGGGGCGCGCCGATGGTGGAGGGGAGTCGCCAAAGAGTGATCCATCCCAGGAATCTACTGGTGTCTCGCCATCTCCCTCCAGCACCTGCTGGGAGGTGGTGCTGTATTCCAGCGCTCGTAGCACTGGATCAATGAGTGGTGTTTGCACCATTGGTGTGGTATGTGTGGGAATTGTGTAGTCCATCTGTGGGGTCGGGATGGAGGCCGGCGCCGAGAAGCCCATCTGTACAGGGTACTGTACAGGAGTCTGCGGGTAGAGAGCTCTACTAGAGTCTAGGGTCGGGTGAGGGTGTTGATAGGGGTCCATTATTGTAACGCTCAAAATTGGTTCAAGCATGCCTGTAACTGGGTTGCGGAGGTATTCACCACCTGCAGTTCTAACAATTGCACCTGGGGGAAGGGCAGAAGCGTTAAAGATATTTTCTGGTAATTGGGCTCCTCTCTGCTGTATTGACCTTGCCTCAGGCTCCTGTTTAACAATGGTTGGAATTGTTGCTTGAGCCGGTATTGGACGCTCGAGTGCTCCTGCGCGTTGACGCCGCACTCTGGTTTGGTCGCCCCGCAGCTTCCCAGGCTTTTGGAACTTTACAGGGCTTGGAGTCTTGGATGATCCAAGAACGATTGGGTCTTCCTCATCACCCACTGGTGAGTTTAGCCGAGCACGCCTCGCGGGAGGGGAAGCAGAGTAATCCTCATCCTCGTACTCCTCCTCTCGCCTCGATCGACCTCTCTTTTTACCTACCCCTATGCCGTAGTAGTCTCTTCCCTCGAGCGCAGTTAGTTCGGCAACTGTCAGGCCTTTAACTCGTTTACCGCCCCAGGTTGAATTGGGTGCGACTGGCCTCGGAGCGCCCAAGTGGGAAATATCTCTGCTGAGTTTCTCCATCCCAGGCACCTCGGTGCATTTTCTTCTGTGTGGGCGAAGGCCGAATTTCTGGGTGAAGACAAGGTAGTTCATGCCATCCTCAACCTTGGTGGTTGTCCAGTTTGGATCCTCTCTCGCTCTCTCAAGCCATTTGGTCACAGCATGTGGAATTCGGCGTTCCTCGAGCAGCATCCTATTCTTGGGTTTCTTTTCTCCACGTGGAGCATTGACCACAGGTCTGTTCTCGCAGCGAACGTCAAAGTCGCGGGTGACTTGAGCCAAATCAAGCATGTCCTCGAAGCAAGAGACGTGGAAAAAAGCTGCATGGATGTAAGTATCAGCTTTGTGTTTAGGATGTCTGCCAGTCAGTTCATCGATGGCGATCCTGTAGTGGCCGACAGTGATAGCATGAGGATTACCCTTCGTTGGCCTACACTGCCTATACCTGCAAGACGCACCATATTGGGTCTGGTAGAGGAGGTGAGCCTGGCTGGGATGACGCTGAATCCAGATGATTAGTGAGTCTCTTAGAGGGTGATTATAGAGGTAGTCTTGAAGGTCAGCTTTCTCAAACTTGGTTTGTGCGGAGAGTTGTCCCCACTCATCATAACTGAACTTATTGTTGTGGCCCCATGGCGGTAGCGTTGGGTAGAGGTCATATCCGTTCTCTCTCCCAATGGCCTGAAATTGTGGTCCTGGCTCCAGCTCCGCAAGGTCAACTTTTATATCCTTGATATCAATATTGGTCTCGCTGAGGTTAGCAAAATCAACACCAGGATCCATCTCAAGGGCTTGTCCAAACAAATCAAACCCACTATCATCGTACTGAAATGAAGTGCCATCGGGTAGGAGAAGACTGTTGCTGTTATAGTGACTGCCCTCCATTGCTACTTGAGTCTCTAATGCTGTGTTAGTGTCTGTTAGTGCGATGTCGAGAGTATTGATAAAACGATCCAGTCGTTACTTAAGCTTAAAGATGTCGTCGCGCTTGAGTAGAATACGCTTATCGGTCTGAAGCTGTGTGAAATCGGTAACAGCAGTGAGGATTTGGTGAACTTAAATACCAAGGCCTAGTATGGCCAGTACTGTAATCCTGTTGGGCAATCCATTCGGAACAATCATCTTTGTACGTGTGAGCCCCTTGGTCCATGTGCTCTCTAGAGTGTTTCGGTACAGACAAGGTATTAGTAGTGTTTTGGTCTTCTCGACAATCATGAACAAAGGACCAAATGCCGGCCACACCATCAACAATCAAAGACCCAGGCCACGCTAGATCCTTAACTACTTACTGTACCTCGCTTACCCCTCACGGCTCCGTAGGCTACCGGTACATTTTGTGTACGCCCAGCAGCTGGTCAAATCGATAGGTAGTTCTATATTAGCACCAGTCTGTAACAGCCGTTGATTTCAGCCACTCTAGCACGCCTCAAGGCTAGAACACTGTAAACTGCAGTACCACCCCCGGTGCCCACTAGACAGTACCCCCCTTGTCCTAAGACAAGTACAGAATAGGGTCGATCACGGCTTTTGGGTCCACAGCACTCTTGTTACCCTGAACACTGTAGCCAAGCGACCAAAAGGTAATTCGGCCCTCCCTCCTGTTATGCATTGTCCTAGGCCACCACTAGCTTGCGCTACCGGTTGACGCTGTAGGCTCGGGAAGCAGTGATCGGGGCAAGCTGTGTCCCTGGATTTCCCAACTACAATTGCTCGGATATCACTGTAGAAATCGAAGTGTAGGGTCGTCTATTTCGTTCCATAAACGAAGCTGGCAATTTCTGAAAACATGCTGAACCCCGGGTATCTGATACGGCGCTCGAGTATTCAACAAGTCGAGCTCTTAAAAATTGTATCGGCTCAGCAACATCCCTCCTTGTGTAGATACCAACAATGCACCAACCACATCTACATTATGGCACTTCTGTGGAGATCAGATGATCAGCTGGTGGCTGTTGAATTAAATCCAAACAAAACCTCATCACCAAGAGCATCCCTCGAGATCTTGGGACCGAATGCACAACATGAATTACAGCAAACTCTTCTGAGAACCAGATTATGAAAGCACCCCCACCTTATGACTTTGTTCTGTTCGACGTTGAGGTGTGTTTCCTTGGTGAGCACATGAATGTTCACAAGGCAATTCTATGTAGACTGGTTACTAGTGGCTTTAAAGATGCGGGAACGGGGCCGTCTCATAGCCTAGGGCTCCTTCTAGGGGACAGACGTATAGGCTCAAGAAAAAAAAGATACAGAGCTCTGATGCAATAAGAGAGGTTATGCAGGTACTTAGATAAAAGATGCAACTTACCTATGTCTTGGGCAGAGCCCACTTTTTTCTAGCCAAATATTCAGCGACATTCAACAAGACACCTAGAATTAATTCAACACTCATAGACACGCAATGCCACCAAAGTGGAGAGAATTGGACACAATCCACCCTCTGTACCAGCGTATCAGCCACTTAAGGCATATGTCGAACATGATGCAAGACCATTGCTTTCTGTACGTTCTCCACAAAGTCCAGTGGATGCATTCCAATAATTCTCCAGACCAGATATATGGAGACGAATACAAATAACTACCATCGCTATAAACGTCAAGAGCGTATGGCTACAAGTGGCACAGTCATAGCATAACTCTACAGTTAGTGAGCTGAAGATTTACGAATACTCCTCTTCATTCCATCCTTAATTGATGACTATTTTACAATCAGTATACGGGGGAAATGGATATTGCGTATCATGCTATACTACTCACTTGCGGAGTTTGCGAAACTAGCTACCAAACTTTCCAGTTGAAAAAAATGTACTATGATAATACAGGAAGGAATGCAAGAGCGAATATGTTCGGAATTACAGTCAACTTCATATACAATTGTCTTCAACGTATTGATCAGAGCAAGTGGAGTCGAAGCTGGTGCAAGACTTGTACTTGAACTTTGTGTATAAATGTTTCAAGTGCGATAACTCATTATGTTTATCATGTAAATATCATGTAGTCTGGCTGGCCATTTATCATACGTACTTAGATAGCCACAAGTGTATAGGCTTCAAAAAAAGAAAACTTAGATAGGTACCATATATAGCTAGATCTGCTTTTTGTATTTATAACTACGATTCTCAGCAGGGTTTGACATTTGTGAACTGAACTAGGTGGCTTGCCGATGCAGATGACACAGCAAGCCACCTAGTCCAGTTCACAAACATCAGATTACGAGTACTCCGTGGTACTAGCTTTTAAAACGTCGTCTGCATGGGCGAGCCACCTACCTACCTAGTCCAGTTCACAAACATCAGATTACGAGTACTCTAGGTAGCTTTTAAAATACCGATTGGAGTAATACCGTATGTGGTTCCGTAATAGGTATAGCGGCCGGGTTGTACAAGCCATCAACCTGCTTCATCGCACATAGGGGCCGATGCCCACATCAACTCACAATGCCTATCAATCGCTCGCTCGGGCGCAACATTCACTTTTACGATGCTACATCGCCGGAAGTCGTTCTGGGGGGGATGGTTCAGAATGGGTCAGTAACGGAAGCAAATTTTTTGGACATACTGGGGATCCTGCTTATTACGGAGACGCCTATCCGAGTACAAGAGCGAGAATCAGGTCACGTTGTTTTGAGGACAAACAACAGGCTAGAGCCAGGAGTGTATGATGTCTACTGTGATAGTAAGTGCTAAGTTCTAAGAGCATGTTGATTGATGCTAATGAGTAGGTCCTATTGTTGTCAACAGTGAACCATGGGTGAATCGCTTGATATCTCATAACGTGTCAGGCAGAGATGGAGCGTTTGCTACAGGAATTCGTGCTCGCGATGGAAGATCTGTTTTTTCCGGACCTGTGAATACAAGGACAAGAATCGCTCGAGGGAATTGGAGTACGTTCGAAACAGCACATATTTTTCCGCTAGAAAAGGAGGACCCAGTGTGGATTCAGGGGAATTTCGACCGTTGGATTACAGCTATGGAGGATAGAACCGGAGGATCGAAAATTAACTCACTACAGAATGGGATTTTGCTTCGTGATCACATTCACGGAATGTTTGATCAATATTTGATCTCGATCAATGCAGATGTGAGTAGTTCATTTGGGTATGAGTATATGAATATTTATACTAACGGAGTCGCAGGACAACTACAAGATTGTCGTCTTTGATGAAGATCTTGATGGGTTGGACGGAAGAGTACTTGATCCAGTATGCAGAGATCCAAAGGATCCGCATCGAGTGTCAGACGAGCTTTTGAGATGGCATTTCCGACAGTCGGTGTTCGCGAACATGAGGAGAGCGGGAGAACCAATTTTTGAGCGTGATTTTTCGAGTGGGGATATGATTGGAGTGATTAGTAGAGAGAAGTATGGAAAGGAGAGGTTGGAGATGGAGGTTGCGGCAAGACTGAGAGGGTTTGTGTAGATAGCCATAGCACGGTGAATAGGAATAGCTAATTTGAGAAGAGATTCTACTATTTAATAAAACGAGGACAGCCGCGATGAGCGGCTGGACGGGGTGGAGCTGAGCGCAGCGAAACTCACTTGCTGGATTATGGTATTGTACCTTTCCAAATGGTTTCCATGATAGGCGAGGCAAATAACCATAGTTTGCTTCAAAGGGACTCATGCCAGTACTTTCAGATGATGCTGAATTAATTGCGAATTCCGCTAGTGGTAAGAGTTCCCTCCCAGTCATCCTGCTTCCAAGAACAATAATGACGAAGGTATTCCTCTAGCATCTGATTCATTCCCTCAGTTTGTCCATCAGTTTCGGGATGAAAGGCTGTTGATAGCTTAGCCGTAATACCAAGCTTATCCATTAATGCTTGCCAGAAGTGGGATGGTGTTTGCGCGAGGTGTACGGAGTAGTCCACAATAGTCTGCTCAACAGTCCAATACTAGTTATAATCCTGACTTCCAAGTAATTATATGGTAGTGAAGGAACTCCAGCCTATGTCTACAACCAAGAATCACGCATATGGAAAGATCCTAGTACTCTATTTGGGTATATTTTCGGAATAGATGAAGCAGTTACTGGAGCAAGTTAAGGTGCTGAGCTTGGTATCATAATGCACGCACAATATAGGCTGACAGCGACGTAATTGCAAGGCAGTTTTTGGTACCGAGGTATAGTATGCATGCTTATCAAAGAAATAGCCCAACCATGATCTAATCCAAATCCCAAAGTCACAAGGGGTCAAAAGAAAATAGCGCAAAGACATCAGTATGATCAGGGAACCATTAGAGTCGATCATTGCATCAAGCCAGAACAAATAGGATATCAGGGAAAACCTCAACGCAATAAACACTCTTGTGAGGGGATGCAAGGGTAGCAACAGCCACAATCATGATCTTTGCACAGAACCACTAATGATCCTCCTCCTCATCGCCCGCTCCCTCCCTACTGTCCTCCCTCCTTCTTCTGCCTCTCTTCCGCCGGAAACGAGCCACTCAGGCCTTTCTCACAGGGCATCCGCTTTCTAACGGATTCTATCCGCTCCAAGTTCCATCCACTCCGCCACGCCTTCTCCTTGCCCTCAGGATTAGGATCACGCTGACCGAAAATGACACTGTTGTTCAAAACACACTTCCCAGCGGCCCACTTCCACTGCAGGCAAGAACCACTCTTCTGGCATGCCTCGTCACATTTCCCTGGGTCATCAATAGCAGCTTTCTCAACCTCAGAGAACCCAAGATATCCTTTCCACTTATTCCTTAGCCCCTCATCCTGAATACTCGGAAGGTCGGCTTCAGTTGGCGGCTTCTCGTTGGAAAATCCAGCAGGGTAACTGGGTCGCTCAAACCACTTATCGTTTGAAAGATTATCCCATTGCATTTCCCGACTTGTCAAGAACGGTCGTGCAAATCGGTGGTAGAGATCAGAGTAGATAATGTACCCATCGTTCCGCTTCGTCTCCTTCAATGTCCTCTCCATATAGCGTTCAAACTCCCAAAGTTCCTGTATGTCACCCTGGGTCACATGGTGGAAAGTCAAGATCTTGCTGCACCATGTTCTGTCGTCCCAGCGAATTCCGTACCATGGCTCTCCCTGCATGCGACCACGTTCATAGGACAGCCCCACGCCAACCTTGTCCAAGACCCTACTCAATACATGGTCTCCACAGCAATGACTAATGGCGTACTCCTCAAATGCGTGTTCGAGCTCAGGGTGGTCGGCAACTGCAAGTTTAGCAGCAGCTCCAGAGAGGACGTATCCGGTACCACCATGAGCGAAAAGCTCATCACCAAGCAAAGTCTGGCTTCCAATGTAATATGGTTTCGCTGGATCATAGTTGGCATTCAAGTAGCGTAAGGTGTTTCCGACAAAGACGAATGAGTCAGCATCGATGAAGATGTACCATTTCTTACCCGGGACTGCTCGGTAAGCCTGATAGAGAATCGGCACGTTCTTGTATTTATCAAGATCCCATCCTCCCGTCAGCTGCATCTTCGAGATCTCAATATTGAATGGACGTGACGAAGGAATAGCCATTTCCTTTTCGGTGAACCCGGGGAAGGGCTTGACCTTCCTTGCCTCTCGATAAATCCGAAAGTCCTTATGGCTCTCACGGAGCTTGGGCTGGACATCCTTGAGACAGTCGTGAACGACTACATTGCCGATGCGTTCCGTAAGGTCCGAGAAGGCGAGGAAGTTTGGAGTGAGTGTAGCGGTTGTGACAAGGTGAACAGGGAGGCGCTGCCAGACGACCTGAGAACCTGTCTTAATCACAAGGACTGCATCCTCGGCGCCCTCTGGAAGTGGGAATGAGGTGTTATCTGGGTGGTATTCAAGGTCAAACTCAGTTTTCCCTTTCAGTGGGGGTGGTGGGGCGCTGTTAGAAGGAGGAGTTGGGGGAGGTTCCTTGATCTGAAGAATTAGTGATGAGTTGTAATTCCAGGGGGGGGGAGCGAACGTTTAATTCCGAGTCTGTCCGTCGTGAAAAGCTCCATATGCTTGCAAGGAATAGAATGACACTGGCGATGGCCATGATCCGGATGAACCTCCCATGGCGGTTCTCTAGGAAGGGCAGATATGTGGACAAGCGACCAAGCATTCCTCCACCTCGACGCTTCTCGAAGAAGGGACTACGCGAGCTCATCCCCAAGGGAGACATTGGAGAGGGGGGCGTCAGCGACATGCAGGTGTCGATTGCGCGAACGTGTTTATTTTGGGTCAACCGTGGGGGGGGCAACAAACGAGAGTTGGTAAAGTAAAGTTCAAGAAGTAATTAAAAGTATAACGATGAACGGAAGAATAAACTCTGCGACATTGTTTCTAGGGAAGCGTTTAGTAAGGAGGCTGCAGCGGCAAAAAGCACACACTGTCTCTGGTGTGTGACATGCAGTGCCCCGGCGAAAGTATTTGCGATGACTGAGACAAAAAAAAGCATGAAAAAAATGAAGGCCGCAAAATACTTACCGGTAGGTAAGTACGGGTATGTACGGAGTGGGTACGTAAGTACCAGTACGGATAGTACCGGTTGCCCATGTACCAAGTACCTACCGGTACGGTATGTGCACAAGCCCCTCGTAACGGTAACGGTAGTCTGGTTGGCGGAGTTTTCCATCCTCCGTTTTGAGAATGGTGGTCTTGGCAGCATATGCGTGAGTAAATATAAACGTGTTGATGCTATATTTATACTTCCATATACTTTTGCTGATACCGGTACTATTGCTAAAAACAAAAAAAAAACCGTTATATTTCTTTATGCTTTATTTACCATTTACACTTTTATGTTTATTATACTTTCCATTTATATTATATTTATTAAATCTATTTATGATTTCTATATTTTTTTCTATATTTGTACACACATACAGTATATATATTATTATGTATACTACAAGGTCAAAGATAAAGATAAAAAATCAACTATATACATATGGATACAGATTTATTCTAAAATCTCTCCTGGGCGCACAATTATTAATTGTCTTGGTGGCAGCGCAGGTTTAGAGTCTGGGCACGAGAACATCCTGTTTTGTTGTAAAGATATTAAGGATAATCAAACAAGTTCTTGTATCAGACTGTATGATACATACGGTATATGTACACAAAATATGTAGGTACATATGTACAGTACCTACTCCGTATATGGGCACCGCTCCACTAGGTAGCACTAGTTTTGCTTGGCGACTGCGACAACTCCATGTATCATACCCCCTATATACAACTTACATAACCAGCTCAGCCTGGGTGTATGTATGCAGGCTGCACTGTGCCACAAGACTAGCAGGCTGTCCTTCATATTTCCAGTCTCTCCCTTTAGGAAGCCGAATACTGTCCGGAAAGCATCCATGATGCCTTCAAGGGCAAAGACGCGGTACTACGCCGTTGCCAGGGGATTGAAGCCTGGTGTGTATTATTCCTGGGAAGATGCAGAAAAGCAGGTGTCTGGGTATCCACAGGCGAGACACAAGAGCTTCAAGACGCTACAAGAGGCAAAGGATTTCCTGGAGATGAATGGAGTTTGTTGGTTATCCGCGCCTGTTCAAATCTTAACAAGTATGGATCCCAATTGCTGACATGGGACCCCGCGTAGCTGATCCGACGACAAAGGGCAAAGACACGATTGCTACAGAGCCAACGAGGCAACCCAAGCGGGAGCTGCCGAAGCATGGCGACATCAATGCCAATCAATCGACGAGGCAACCCAAACGTCAGCGTAGCGATGAATTTGAGTCTTCCACTGACAGTGACGATGGGGGAGTCCCCTTAGAAGAGAACATGCTGCCTCTTACTCCACCGCCACCGTACTCTGAAACTATGGAAACAACATTGAGTTCAGGGGAAATATCTCGGCACTTCGCAAGCACTGACTTGGATTCAAGGGGCAATGAGCTGCTGGATGTATACAATCGAATATACCCAGGAGCCGTTAGTGGAGAAGACTTCATACCATTATCCGAGCCCGAGGAGTCGGAGCCAAAGCCAGAGCCGGAGCCCTGGAGCCCACCGCCTCCTCCAGAAACTGCCCTCTCTCCTGACCAGGATAGGATTCTGCAAAAAATATTGGAGGGCAAGAATACATTTTTCACAGGACCTGCGGGATCGGGGAAATCTTTGATTGTCGCCCATCTCAAGCATGCCTTTGATTATCCACCGACCCCAGAGGGCTTCGATAAAACAGGAGATAAGTGGGAGTTGTGGTGCAATTCGAGAAGAATACGTTATGCTGTCACAGCACCAACTGGAATTGCTGCTGTTCTAATAGGGGGATCGACTATTCACTCATGGTCTGGAGTAGGACTTGGCCGGAATGGCCTTACTTATTATCTGTCTGCATTTCGACCTCCTGCGGAGGGTCAAAAGCCGGATCAGAGGGTCAGGCCATGGGTAACAACCAATGTGCTTATACTAGACGAGGTTTCCATGTTAAGTCCGGATCTTTTAGAGCTGCTGAATGCAATTGGCAAACATGTGAGGAAGGAGCCATATAAGCCATTTGGGGGCATTCAAGTGATTTGCTCTGGTGACTTTTTCCAGCTCCCACCGGTGGAGCCAGAGAGCTCGCGCAAGTGCGCAACCTGCGGTGTGTGATACCCTATTCCAATTGTTCATGAGCACATGGCTCGTGTGGGGTGTTAGGTGTTTGAATCATCCGGTGGGATTGTGGTGGCATCCTTCTGGAGGTGGTTTTAACACGTATGTGTGGAACATCATATCGCTTAGAAATCCACACTTCAATTGCCTGTGAATTTCCTTTCTCTAGGAGTTCGGCATAGTCATGAGGCTGATCTTGAGAATATATGTAGGAAACTCACTCCCACTACCGGAGGAAAGAAGATATCTGCCTACCTCAGACCCTGCCGTTGCGGGGAAATTAGAGGAACGAGACCATGCTGCGCTAGGGATTAATCCTGCACGTTGGATGCGTTGCAATGCCCAGCTTCGGCGACGGGGAATCCCACCTACCACATGTGGTGCATTATGGAACGATACTATACAATACGCGTTTCAGACTCTCGCATGGGAGGAGCTAGGGTTTAACAACAGGGATCAGTCATTTCTTCTGACGAGGGTTTGGCGCCAAAAAGACCAAGAATGGGTTGATATTTTGAATAGTTTAAAACTAGGGAACCTAAACTCGCACACCATCGGGTATATGGAAAAGCTCAAACGGCCTCTATCCCCCAAGGGGGGAATAATTCCGACGAAGCTATATACGCATCGCAGCGATGCAGATTATGAGAATAGTAGGGAGTTCAATAAATTGAAAGCCAAGATATACACTTTTGGGGCGATTGATAGAGGAAAAACTATTTTTGAGGACACTAACCCCCCTAGGGAGCGTCAGATGGATGAGCGGGAACTTGGAGAGGAAAAGTTCTTCAACGACCTCCAATGTCCGCGAGAGTTGCAACTTAAATTTGGAGCGCAAGTTATGCTACTTTCAAATTTGGATCCTCAGGTAGGACTTGCCAACGGTTCGCGGGGAGTTGTCAAAGGGTATCGGCCTGTTGATAGACAGACGTTCGTAGCTCTATTTGCGTCAAAGATGAGAGCGGGGTCTACAAGGAAAATCCTCTTCCCAGGGGACGATGGGGACGATAGCGAAGATGATGACTTTACGGGTTCTATCAACAAACATCGCAAGCAAATCTCCGAGGCTGAAACAAAGAAACAACAAGAGGACTCTGCGAGGGATCTATTCGACCATCTCCTGGCCCAGCAACGCAAGGATGGCCCTCCAAGTGGCAGCCAATCGCCAGGCAAGAAACTCACAGTGGAACTCCCCATGGTTCAGTTTGCGCCCATAACATCATCTTCAGCTGCACCAACCCCAACCCACCCGGTCGTCATCCCTCCTGTGTTATGGGATTATACGATGAATAAATGGCATACAAAAGATGGGGCGATGAAGGTTACACTTTCCCGAATTCAAATCCCACTGGCCTTGGCGTGGGCAACAACCATTCACAAGAGCCAGGGAATGACGCTAGATTGGGTGAGCGTTAATTATCAGAAGGCATTCGCGCCGGGGCAGGCGTATGTTGGCTTGAGCAGATGTAGAAGCCCGATAGGGCTGCAAGTTATCGGGGTCCCAGGCAGAAAGCTGGAGGATGTGTTTACAGTTGATCCGAGGGTGAAGGCGTTCCATAAAGGGATGGGAATGGATATTTCAGGGTAACTGGCGGGAGTATCACATTGCAGGTGTTTTGGAGCCTCGAAATGATCCGGACGGCGCTTAGTATTGGCTTACGATGAATTTTTTTGAGATTATGTTTTGCGTTTTGGATTTTTACAGTCAGTTCGCTCTGTGTAATAATGACCACTGGCGTACAGGAGACATCCCGTACCTCTTCAACCCTACTTCTCCTTCTGTGCCCTTATGTTTCTGGGGCAGCTGGATCTGATACTGTGACTAAAATCACTATTGCACAGTGAGCCTGAATGTTCTTTGTTGGTCCAGTCAGCTAGGCATGGACGTAATTCTGTTTCACCTATCATATTAGCAAGATTGGATAAAGATCTCCTTTCGGACTAGTCCTCCTGATACGCTGGTTGGCACCGACGGTGAAATGGAAACGCTGCCCAGAAACATTCAGTGTAAAATGGTTTGCGAAGGATCATAGAAGGTTCTCGTGCTTTGGATTCACAGATTGCAGCAACATTTGTCACTATTTGGTATCCTTCGCGCGTGTCTAAGGTTTGGATAGAAAACCCAGACCTTTAAAGGCGCGGGAAGGATCCGTCTCATAGCCACGGGCTCCCCCTTGAGGGGAAAAGACGTATAGACTTCAAAAAAAAAAAAAAAAAAAAAACTTGTAAGGCATTAGCTGCGTTCAGGGTTGTCCTCTCAGGAAAAAGGACGGTTAACTTTCAGACCGGATCTCCCGCCATGCTTTTAGAACAATAGCGCAAGTAGCCTTGATTCTAGTCTTGTTTTTTTTTTTCTCTTGTCTGTTGCAGAGTTTGACTGAATGTAATATGTCAACAGTGTTGGCGATGCGGGACACTTGTGGCAGTATCTTCTCTTGTTCTACAAAGCCTCTGTACTTGTCAAACACGAGTGCGCAATGAAGGGAGATCTCGACGGTCATCTATGAGCTCCATCTCTTCAATTTCTTCAATAGAATTCGATAACCCTACCTCCACCACCACCACCTCTGAATCTAGACAGCAAATTCAAATTGCGCTGAGGATTGTAGACTGACATTGATCTATGAAGACAAAAAATTTCAGGGCTATAACACATTTTACGTAGCCTCTTACTAGCATTTTCCTTAGTGAAAGGACAACTCGAGAAGCGTGAAAGGATCCTCGCAGAAAGGACACCGAGTGGGAACAACTGTGAACGCCCCTATTGCACTCTCGGCCCCTAAACTAGCTAATCTGGGGTTTACACCCCAGACACCGCAAAGGTCTCACCCCGATCCCTTTGATTTTACACCGCTGTGATACACTGTAGCTTGCTTCAACAGCGTGCAGACATAGATGGAAACTTAGTTACCCTGAACTGAACCGCAACTGTTGTACCACTTGCAACGCTCTGCTAAAAATATTTCTATTCCTATACAACTATTTAGTAAAACACTGAAAACTCTGATATAACACACTAGATACTATCCAACACCGTACATACTGTACTACTGGCCAAGTTAAGTGGATATGAAAACATCAGTGACAATACCCTCCTTTCCGTATTTATCATGTCTGAGTCATTTATCCAACCACCACAGCAGAAGAACAATACAACAGTAGAGAAAAATAAATAGATAAAACGGTTAAGCTATAATGGCGGTCTCCAGTTTGGAGGTGGATCGTCCTAGCGGCTCGCATGTTCATATCCTTGGAACCCTGGTTCAGCTCTGGTGGGTTTGGCTTCGTCTTTGCTGGCCTGAGCATAGATCGGATTGTTTTGCCGAGACCTCTCCTACTGGCCATACCTTGTGCGGTAGAACTGGATTCCCTATAGGCTGCTAGTCTTCTGGTCTTATAATACCTGCACTCGAGCGATACGAGGTTGGTTCATTATTCAATGCCGTAGGGTTGCGAGGTTATGGTGAAGGAATTTCGGTTAAGAGGTAAAAGAGAATATATTCAGTAACAGAGCTATCGTAGAATTGCTGTAGGTTGTATGCTATGACTCTAGTCCGCTGCTTTATCTCGCCAGCGAGTTTCCAGCTCTTTTATCCTTCACGACTTTGTCCCAATTAGCCGTATTAGCTTTCCCCGGATCTTTCGCTCGTCCTCCAATTAGCAGTTTTGGGTTTCCTTAAATATCCCGTGATCTCACACGTGAGAGTAGTTCCAACAAGTGACTGCTAAACAGCCTGGAGTATATGTGGCGTGGTATGTATCTGCAAGGTTTTCCTCTAGGATTGCCAAAACGTTCTCAAGGGCACTACTAGTGCCAGGAGGTGCTCCCCTTTGCCAGATTCATCGTTGAGGTCTTGTAGCTAATAGCATCCTGGGACTCTACCACATCGTATTTATCCGCAAGCTCATTTTATGCAATAATCATAAGATTGGGCTTGTGGGAGAAGTTTAGCAAACAAAAGATTGCCCAAGCTAACCGTGCATAAAGGAACTGCTTTACAACCTTCGGGCCTGATAGGTGGTAAACCCTTGGTCAAAACACTGCACTATCGGCTTTCCCTGATATGATGCACCAGGTTTTTGATCGAAACTTTTGTGTATGTCCACTCGCCAGAGGAGGTTATTATTCAGGTCATGAACTTCCATCGGTGGTGCTGCGTTGTAACATTGCACCCCTCTGCCTTACTGACAGCCACTACACAGCGAAGCATAGAGCTATAGAGACTCTGCAACAGCATGTCTTACCAAATTTCTCAAAGTCGGTCAGCTGCTTGGTATGTTTAGGTGTGGGTGCTGGGGCATTTGCAATTGGCATTAGCCCTGTTGGCATCACGATTCATGAAGAGTTAGTCTTCAGAGAATGGGTCTGGATAAAGAGCGAGTGTTAGCTTGAGTGGCATGAACACAATCTGGTGGAAAATACAATTATTGGCTATGTCAGTGTGATTGAAGTGTTGTGGACCAGGCTGGAAGTGCATGGTTGTTGGGTGGTGTTGGTGGGTGATTTCTGTACCGAGATA
>Ga0307514_10003044_pt1 | contig 16550 bp, 23 predicted proteins | sample 16_EM_MG_FD_203088 | JGI IMG/M metagenome (GOLD analysis project Ga0307514, IMG submission 203088) | Populus trichocarpa ectomycorrhiza microbial communities from riparian zone in the Pacific Northwest, United States - 16_EM | ecosystem: Host-associated > Plants > Roots > Unclassified | place...
AGGAAGGATGAGACGTGCTTACGGTTCCGAGCGACTTGGATGTCATGTACAAGTGACATGCCCGCGTCGAGGCAAGAGGCGCTTGGGCGTCCACCGAATTGGCAGAAGGGCATAGGGGCGTGCACGTGAAAGCAGTGTCCGTGCTTGTGCTGATCGCGTCGGAGTCATCCTTGTGCCGTGGCGACATCGTGTCAGTGGGCGGAAGGAAACTGCATTCTTATGAGGAATGAGAAAATAGATTAATGTTAATTACTACATCCTGTATCGTTTCGACATCTCGGAGAACCATTCTATCTGTTCCTTTCTGAAATCGTCGTCCGTCAAGATCACAGAGGGATTCTCGTATTCCGGTAGGAATGTCAACAACCGTGGATGTTCTGGGTCGTACCTTGGCCATTCAGCTTGAGCACGAGGACTTGAGGAACCGTTCGGATCGAGTGTGTTGATGAACCGTATGAAGTAGTCCGTCATTACACCACCCCCGAAAACGTCCATGAGGTCGCTGCTATGTGTCTGGAAAGGTCACGTAGTTTGTAAGTTCCCAATTTCGTATCGAAAAGAGAACTAACGGTTCCGAGATCTGGGAATCCATCAAGCAACTTGCTTACTAAAGAGCGTGTTGGCGGTCAACAACACGATCCCGAAAAAAACGTGAGCAGACCTACAGTATGACCATGTATCTTGTCTGGGGGCGAGATAATTCAAGAACACGCGACGTGGACCTTGGAAAACCAGGTCCCCTTGAATTGAAGACAGTCGTTTCCATTGAGGTGTGACTTGGTTGGCCTCTCCTGTTCCGTAGGGAGACCCCTGTGCAGGATCTATAACATGTTGAGGTTGAGACTGGAGATAAGGAAATCCCAGCAGGAAGGCGCACCATCGGAGTAAAATTCCAACAGCCTATCCATCTCGTCTTCCGTTGCGTCTCGTAGGTGGAAATACCGAAGGTATCTCCGAAGCTCGGACTCGGTCCTAGAGTCCATTGTAAAAGGTCTGGCGAGTGAAGTGACAGGTGACCTACTTTATGCCACCCAGTGGGAGAGTAAACAGCGTTGCTTCGTCGCTCACCGCGCCTATGACCACGCTTAGACCAGATACCCATCAAAATAGGGAACTAACTCACCATTTATGACAGGAACTCTGGCCACTCGACCTTCTTCAACCATATCCATTGGTTGGCTCTGGATGAAGATGCCGTCTGGTCGCGGCACCCACGAGAGGGCCATAGACTGCGATTAACGGATGAGCTCGTATGGTTAACATTTGTTTGCTGCGCCAAGAACGCATACCGTGTAATCGAAAATCCCCATACTCGCGTCAATTGCAGTTTTGAGGGTCTCATAGGGTGCACGCCGGAGGCAGTCCAGTGTATCCTCTGCATGAATGCAGGATGTTCGCAAAACCAAGTCATCGTAATGTTTCTGCCCAAGTGTTATATCCCCAACGGGAGGTGGTGCACCGGACTGCATGATCGCCCCCCGGAACAATCCTTCCGGATCACCGCCATTCGCAACGAGCTGCAAGGATACCGATATGGCCCCGGCGCTTTGACCCCAGCTTCACGTGCGACGGGAAAAGTGATAGGATGGGTCATAAGCTGTATGATACAGAGGCGTGCCTGATGCATACTCACATCGTGACTTTCGTGGGATCGCCGCCGAATGCTTCAATGTGTTCTTGGATCCATCGCAACGCTGCGCGTTCTGAGGGGTCGGGGTCAGTCAGAGAATATTTTTCACACCGGTGAGAATAGGGCTCGGGACTGACGATCATGTAGGCCGAGGTTCCCTATTCCGGCATCCTTCACTTCCTGGCTGGCTAAGAACCCAAACGCTATGTAGACGCGAAATGTCGTGATTTCGGGAAGACATGGTGGTGCACGGAAAACATACCATTCAGTCTGAGCAGTAGTCCGTCAACGTTGTGGACAGAACCGTGTGATGGGGGTGGAGCTTAACTCACCGATAGTTCATCACTACGAAGATGACAGGCTCTCCCAGTTCCAATGATCGTAAAACTATGGGAATGCCGTTGTTCTTCCCAGTGCCGCCGAATTGGAAACCGCCTGTGGAAAAAAAATGCAAGTGATGTTAACAGGGCTATTTGAAGGGTTTTGCGCCTCGTGGAGATACGTACCGCCGAAGAACCACTGGTGTATAGGGTCAGGGGATGAGAAAAAAAGTCGTGACCCAGGATGTACTCACAACAGCCACAGGTAGCTTTGTGTCCGGATCAATGACCGCCGGTTTGATTACGTCCAGGGTCAAACCTGAAACCGGCACCATCGCCCATCAGTCGCGAGATTAGGGAAAAGGTGAGCGGACACTTACAGTCTTCCGAATCGTCGTCGGCTGCGTGTATTCCTCCCGCATAGGCAATTGCTGACTGTGAAAGACCCTCAGGGATGACAACTTTGGGTCGAAGCTGGGTGCAAGATGGTCCGGACTTTGTGGCGTCAACTACGCCGGAATATGGGCCATATGGCTCGGGGTGGCGGAGCCGGAGGTCGCCGATACTGTTCACAGGTGAGAAAGGGAACCGTATGCATGCGCGGCAAGGCATCAGCTCACGGAGGTTTTGCGAAGGGGATGCCGAGGAAACCATCCACGCTTCCATAAGACATGCCAAGGAAAGTCGCGCCAACCATCTGGATCTTGGGATGTGGAACAGGAGTTGTATCTGGAGGCCGGGGACCCCCGAACTCAAGGTGCGGTACACCAGAATAGCACATACAGGTTATAGCGAATATCCCTAGGAAGATCAGCGAGGCGCTAATTTGCATGTTTTATTAGGTTTTCAGACAGTATGACATTAAGCAAGCACCCACCTATAAGTTTTGACCAAGAATGACCTCCCCGAGTTCACTTCGACATTCATGACATCAAGACAGACATCCTCCCAACTCTTGTACAAGGCCGCCTTCTCGCTCTCGATGGGAGAGTGAGAGAAGGATAAAGTGACAAACGGCGTGGCGGACCCTGGGGTATTGACGGGAATAACGGGGGAATGTTGAGGTAGCCATGGTGATATCGGGGAACGGACTGTTGAGTGTCCCGCGGTCTGCGGAAAGAGAGTGCGATCGGCATCTGGAACTGGTTAGGAGGCGTAGAGAGGCCAGGAGGAGTTTAGACTTACGATCTCCGTTGGACCCATCGAGGATGATCTCCAAAGGCCTTGGCTGACGTCCCGGAAAATGTACCTCTTGACTGCTATGTTGTGGTGTGGTCATAACTGTGTCGAAACCAGAGCGCGCAGCGCTAGAAAGCGAATAAAGGGACATAGAAGGTGACTGGGCCCTGTCAGTCAAAGAAACGTGAAGAGAGAGGGAACCTTGGGGGGTATGGGATATATACACCACTCCGCCCGCTACATAATGTAGTTCTCAATCCATGATGGCAGTAAGCACTGACAGGATGATCATCTGATGTGCAGGGCTCGTTGGTAAAACATTGATCTCCATTGCACAGGAAATTTGTGTGCCCAACGAAAGAAATCTCTTGGATATACACACCAAACCAATGCCAACCATTCTATCTACAAACCTCATCAGATTCCTCTCAACCCGTGACTCCATCTCTCCCGTCCTCTTCCCTCGGCCGATGACCGATGGCGCTTGTCATCTGTGTGCGCTTCATAGCATCTTCGAACGATGGTGGGTTCTCATACGGGGGCGGAGCGATTACCGTAGAGGCCTGGGTGGGCAGGGGGGCAATGGTGAATTCTTCATCCGTCCTCGCTCGTTCTCGGCTGGCTTCTCTTCTGCGGCTCGCGATCCTTGCGTACAACACAAATGCCAGGAAGAGCAGGAGGATGATGCCTATGCTCACGCCGACAATGATCCCGGCGTGCCTGCTGCTGGATCGGTATCTATCATGGATAGGAGGCTGGTGGTGGTTTTGAGCCAAGGCGAGCCTTACTTGGCGTCAGAAGCTTGATGGACAACACGAAAAACGGAACAGAACGCTCACGGATGCAACAAAAGGATCCAAACGGTTGATCGAAGCAACAGAAAGAATATCATCGGTTATAGGTATCGAGGCGAGAGGTTCGGTGTGTACTTGTGGTAGTTGGTGGTTGAGGCTCAGGGCCAGCTCAGGGGCTTAGGAGGTGAAGAGAGCCAGAGATATCCTTTGATTCCGTAAAGCTCTGAGAACTAGTCCCATCCGTCGTTTGAGTTTGACCGTTCTCGCTCACCATGAGGCGACGGGATATCGTACGGGGCATCAAAGATCCAAAGGCGGTGAATGTCGGCCAACGGCAACCCACCATGAATTGTGGACAAATATCAGTCGAAAACATCGGTCGGTTAAATGGCCGAGAATCCGCTCCGAGTCGGTTCTGCTACGTGCTCAATCTGGGTGCTGGATAAAGGTGTGTCCATGGCTTGAATGAATCCCCATTGGCAAGGGCCTCTTTCGCCTTTTCTCCGGCTACGATTTCCCTTGTGCGTGAAGCAAGTGGCCAAATAAAGGGTGTTCAAGTCACATGACCGGATGGCGCGTTACGAATTTTTGTCAACCTCAAGCTCAACATCGGCTCTGGCCCAGAAGCACGTCTTCCCTCCGTCGCCATGGTCTATGACCCTCCCCCTCTCGCACTGTCCGACATTATGCACCCGTTTACGCCATCGCCAGGTCACGAAGGAGATGTTGACGAGGACCAGGACCGTACCCACCCGGAGACATCTCGCACCGTGTCCCCAGAACCTCTGGAGCAGTCAGAAATCGACTCAATCAAATCGCGACTGCTTCAACTAGGCATAGGGACCTCCCGTGAACATACTTTGTCCTCCAGAGAGCGAGAGTTAGCTGATATGGTACCCGGATTCCCACCTCTTTCTTACCCTCGATCTAACCTCTCAATCCCAGCTTCTTCGATTTACTACTTCCGTCAGATCGGATTCCTCACAACTTTTGGCGCAAGCTGAGTCTATACACCAGCTTACACAGCAGCGCGACAAATTATTACAACAAGCCCAGGAGGATAAACTACGGTGGGATGCGGAAAGAGACTTATGGGCGAGAACCTCTGAAGCGTTGCTCACGAAACGACGAACGAATGCTGATGCCTTACACTCCGAGGTACGCTTCTACCTGAATGCCCAATCTCCAGTCTATCCGTGCGTGTCCCACGCGATGGGCACATTAAACTTCCGCATCGGCACTCACTTCACGTTGGCCTAGGAAACGGAAAGTAAGATTTCGTACTACGAATCCGAGAATAAGGCACTTCGAACAAAGGTGCGGCGGCTAGTTCTTGAGGGTTCCTCGGGCTAACCCAGTCAACACAGGCCATGGAACTCCAGAATAGGTTAACCCTCATGGAGGCCGAGGTGATGAGTTTACGAACTGTGTTCAAGCTCTCCACGTCCTCCCATATACGATCAGCGGCAGCGCCGCCACCGAGGCAACATCCCGGACGACCGCCACGGAGACACGAAATACCACTGCAGCGTTCGAATCATAACACCAACAAGGGCAAGAACAAGGAACTTGGGACGCCACTGTCAGACGAGGAGATAGATGAACTGATCGATGACGACGACGCACCTGCTGGTGAAACCCCCAGATCCGCTAACACACAGAGCTCCAAGTCGAAAGGGAAAGCACGCGCAGTTTATGAGAAGGGGACGCCACTGATGACGGATGCCCGAGCGGAGCACGTACTCCTCGCTGCGAAGAAGCTTGGTCGAGAACGCGCTGGACAAATATCGGGGATGACTCCTCGCGATGGACGGCGTGCCTCTACCGAACGCGGAGAACCACCACCATCATCATCAACACCTCGCACGCCACGTCGGCCAAGCCACAATACGCCCGTCACCTCCCAGAATCATTACCAGACAGATCGATACTCCTACATGGGTAGCCCGGCTGTTGGCTACTTATTTCCCGTCGGGGCTGGTTCGTGGCCGCAGCCACAAACACCTCTAATACAACGGGTCCCATCTGGATCGGCAAATCCACAGACCCCCTTCGATGATTTGGTTTCTGTCGCTTCCCGAATGCTCGATGAAGAAACTCCAGTGAGGAATTCGCCGAATAAGCGATCCCGGAAACTTGCGGATGAGTCGGACAGCCCTCTTCCAAGAAAACGACGAGCTTCTAACGACCAGGAGATTGGGCGGAGGACATCGACTCTCGGTCCCCAGCGATCTGCGTTGGACGTTTTGGCCGACCAGGCTACGAAGGAGTTCGACAGTGAAACCTCTCGTTCTGCCTTCGACTCCGGCGATGAACGAGTTGCCACAGAAACAGGTAGCCCCAGGCGGAGGAATGGTCGGGGTACAGTTCCTAGGGAGCTTACCGCACGCAGCACTACTGATAGTTTGGATCGTCCTGTTGCATTGCACCCCTCGGGGACCGCAGAAACATCTTCTCGACCTGGAATACCTTCCCCTGCTCCACCCCGTAGGGCTAGTGGTGATTACCCTCCTCTCGCTCCTGCCCCAACGATCAACTCGCGAACACGATCACAATCATCAGTGACCGACGAACGTTACCCTGGGTCATCGCCTCGGGTAGGTTCCTACCGACCCCTGCTCGCTGCGCCGTACCCTCGCTTGAATCCAGGGCCTCATCATCCGCCACTTGATCTGGCACAGGGGGTATATGGAGATCCTCGATATGCATTAGCCTTTGGGCAGGGATATCCACTTGGGATGGGGTACGGAGTGTCTCCGCATCAGTACCCTCCCCCCGATTATAATTCTTCGAGGGGGGCGAAGGTGTCGATCGATGGCGCTTCTCCCCCGAAGAAGAAACGGGCTGATGATAAGAGGGCTAAGACACCGTATAAGAAGGTGAGGTTGATTCAGTACCGCTTTTGACCGTCGTGGGAACTCACTGTGGTGTTGCAGTGGAGTAAAGAAGAGGACGAAGTCCTTGCGCAGGTGACGCTGACTGCTCTCTCCATCATTACCGGTATTGACCCAGTTCCTAGGCCGTTGCAAAGTATGGTCAGAAATGGGACCAAGTTCAAAAGGCTCTGCCACAGCGGGGATATCATCAAGTCCGGCAGCGATGGCTAAGGAGACTACGTGCGTATCTGAGAAATCAGGCCGGGTTTCCAACTGACTTGGCACTTCGTAGGGACTATGGAAAATAATAAGGCTGCAGAAGCCGCTTCTAATTCTGCCGGGGGTGCTACGACTGGACAATCTGTGAACGGGAACGGAGGGGTCAACCCGGATCCGTCCACGATACCAAATCCAAAACTTGGCATGGCTCCGTTGAGCAGCGAACTTGCGGTGGCGGCAGCGTCTAACAACGTCCCAGCCGAAAGTCATCAACCATCGAACCCACCTCTACCAGGTCCCTTACAACCTACTGACCCACCAAACACACGCGCGTCAATACCACCAACGATTGACCCTCCACGGCCGGACTCTACTACTGCTGACCCTAGTCAAGTCCCCAAGATCCCAGCATTCTCTGAGCTGAATCTTGAAGTGCCCCGGACAAACGACCCACCACCTTCCCCCCTTCCTGATTCCACCGCCCTGCCAACGAATCCAACCCCGACGGTCGACCTGGCCGAACAAGCCCACCCTCCTAACCCCAATCCTACCCCATTGGACCCTCCACCTGCTGATCTACCAACCGACACTGATTCGCAATTTCCCAAAGTCGATGGTGCTCCAGAAGGAATGAGCTAATTCGTTCTCATTATGCACTCTTTGTGCGTGATGCTTCATCGCTTTCGTCCTCGTTATCTCGTTGTCTTTTTGATTGACCTCGCTTTACTCCTTTTTGCACGTTTTACCTTCTTTCGCTATTCAAATTTGTATCGTGGATAACTGTATGCAGGGACGTCCTTAATGCCGCACGAACCCACATCTGTATTGATCACAAACAAGAGGTTGCACCTTTTCTTATGATGTCGATGATTACACTAGATATTATTCACGCATGTTGTGCTTTGATTGCTTTTTTGCTCTCACAAGCTGCGGTTTTACGGCTGAACTCGTAGCTCGGGATTGGAAATGACGAATGAAAAATTGAGGGGTCCCACAGCCACAAAAATTGTCCGTTACCTGCGGCGCAGTCAGTATCAATATCGCTCCCCCATCTCGTTGCATCGCCAGCCTAGGGTGATTAATTCCCGGGGCGACGGTCTCCGATGGCATCTAAGTCTTATGCACAGCTACGGACGTCAGCGGTTGTTCACCATTAGATATCTCTAGTCAACCCCTTTAGGTACCTTTGCCGGAACCTTCGTGTCAGTCGGTTTTTTCCACTGTGGGCTCCCGCTCACACTTCCTAGAGCCCTCTGTTGGAGTTAGAAACCCTTGAACGTCTTCTGCGACTTGAGCACTTCCAGGAATTGACTCGGATACCCGACAAAGAACTCATTGGTCCTCGGTTACTTACCACCGTTCATGATTTCTACTCGTTGCAGGAATGCAATGGCCTCGGGAGGTTCGCCAAACAGCGAATCCCTCTATTCACAGCGGAGCTGCGATCTAAGATTACATGAGTTCTTCAAGGCAGGTGTCAGGCTTCCGGACAGTATCGAAGCGCACCACCGCAAAGTCTTACGGAGGCTACCTTAGGGTAGAGGGAAAGCACCCTTCTTGGTGATAGATTATGTCACCCACGGAGTACCTTCAGTTCGTCCTAGTGATCACCCCCAGCGACGATGTCGTGCCACCCGCATACCACAACGATGAGTGCTGAATGTTACATTGATCAACAAGGGTGTATGCCTGATACATGGGGCCTTGTGGACGTACTAATCCGTTTTCAACCGGAGGATTGAAAAACTAGACAAGTACGATGCTCAACTGGGCTCTTGTTCGAACGCCATGCTAAGGATTTGACCAGCGCCTGGCACTCCTGCGTGCGGTACATGGTCAATCCAGCGTCAGATGACTGGCTACGTCGGCTGGACAGAAAAACACACACCGTACGTTCCCCTCAGTTGCGCGCAAACTCCGCTGCGACCTATTACCCACCGTCTCAAATGGTCTTGGTGTTGACCTGACCCACTGTAAGGTGTGACAGGCATCCTGTCAAACAAGAAGCGAAATCACTGACCCGACGCGATCAGGGATCGGTGTTCGCGTCTGCCATCGTCTTTCATCCCGGTCACTCATCCCACGATGCATAAGCTATGCTGTAGTCAAACCTATCACGGCATCCTCGCTATGCAAACGCGGCTTGACTTTCATCGTAGCAAGTGATTTTGACACTTAGAAGGGTCCCGCATGTCCTAGGAGGCAGGTACCAAGTGACTCGGGTTCGGCACGGGAGATATAAAGTTCAACGCACAATGTTCAATCTTCGGGACCTGATGTGGCTGCAGTAAAGGTTGACAGGAGTCGTGTTATCATCGACAAGAACCTTACACTAGGCTGGAATCCTGGAATCTAGCCCCAAATCCGATGGAGGCCAGAAGGACGCCTCTACACAGCCAAACCGGTAGGTCGCTCCACACTCAGCCGCCCTCCATGGCGCTGCGGAGAACCACCACGAGGTCTGTTACTTCGGGCCCGAAAAGACGTCCCTGTTTCGCGACCTTGAGTGCTGTACGGGCACGACCACTCCGGCGCCTAATCAATCCGGGATCCTATTTGGCTGGGATCAGTGTAACTGCAACACGGTGACAAGAACTGCGTTATACTCACAATCCCCGTCACATCTGAGAGCCCTCCACCACGAAAAATCTTCAGCAGCTCTCGCGATTTCCTCGCAGAGTCCCTTGTTCGGCAGTAGTCAATCCAGTTTCGGTTGGAGCGACGACAGATGAGTACTTGAGTGCCGACCAGTGACTGCCGGACTTGTAGTGTTCCTACAGTAGCCTCGGTAGTAATCAGTGCAAAATCATACGTCAGGTTTGCGCGTTGGTATGAAACTCATAAGAGTTGGTGGGTACCAGAGCCGCTGAGCCGCAGCGGTTCCCCTATCTTGCCCAGCGCAACGCTGGGATCATCATCATCACTACTTGGGATCATCACCCACCCGCCGGCCATGTTCATCTTGTACTCCCGTAACGCTCGCTTGGCTGTGTCGATCCGTCGCTGAGTCACCCGTTTCAATACGTTGCTGCGGCACCCTGACAGAAGGTGGGATAATTCCCAGGGCCATCTCGAAATCGCCGCTGTGCAACGTCCCGATCGCGCTTTTTGTCACTTAGGGGATGTATATATAATGTTTCCCCGAAAATAGTGGTGTGACGAGAAAATCCCTCCACGTCCAGCTTTACTCGATGTCTTCCGCCGTCTCAAATACGCCTATCCAACGCAAGACCCTGCAAGCGTGTGATGCCTGCCGAGCCAGAAGAGGTGTGTATTCCAAATGATCCCAACGAAGGTTCTTGTAGTGACTTTGTGCGTGTCCTTTGCGCAAAGTGAAATGTGGGTGTGTTTATGAGCTGGCAGAATTATTTGTGACAAATGACAGAACTGCGTCCCAGGTGATGGCCACCAAAATGAAGGTGGCGTCTGCAGCAACTGCAAGAGACATGGACAACCTTGCCATTACGGGACTCCAATAAATGCTCTGGTGTGTCTTCTACGTGTTCAGGATATCCAGGCGAATTTAGTGATGCCCTCTCACGCCTGCAGAAGTGGGGAACGAAAGCGTAAATCACCGCTCCCGTGATCTCAGCTGTGGATCTCTCGCTTACCCCATGCTGTGTACTCAGGTACATTGAAGACTTGCAGCTGCGCATCACAAGTGCAGAGCGGCTCATTAGACGAGTAAGTCAGGGACACCGGAAAGTTTTACGATACTTACGCAGTGGTTTATGCATCATCCAGTACGCTCCCGGCCAAGATTTGGACGACCTCCTCGATGACGCACCCAGCAGAACCAGCCCACCACCTTCGGGCTCGGGTAACTTAATACTTCCTTCTAGATTTTTTTTGCCCAGCGGTGAGCGTGTCGAAACCCGGTCCTCCCACGGCAATCAGAGTTCCGGGGTCTTCCCGACCGCCAACGCTGCGCAAAACGGGAGGGGGGAACACTACGGCTCCACGAGCATCTGTGGACTGGCTGAGTTTGCTCTTGAACACCGCGATGGTGTGGAATGTGAGCCCATGCCCTTCGAAGACAGGTTTCCAGAACGTCGAAGGGAATTCTGGCAGGTACATGATGTGAGTCTGTTCTTGTCGTGCAATCTCCGAAAGCAAGCTGACTTCTCACAGTGGTTGGGTCCCCAAGCTAGTCCTTCCCCCAGCCGTTTAGAATTTCCGCCGCCGGACATAATCACTTCCTTGGTCGATAGTTACTTCGCTCACTCGAACATTTATTACCCAGTGTTACACCGCCCAACGTTTCAGCGATTACTTGACCAAGAGTACCATCGGCGCGATGGCGAGTTTGGTTGTGTTCTACTTGCGGTGTGCGCGATTGGAGCACGGTTCTCCGACCATCCCTACGTCTCCGGTGTCACCGCTGAGGGGACAAACTATTACATGGCACGCTGGCTCTCCCAAACTCGCAAAGTGATGGAGAAACCATTTACATCAACAGCCACACTGTTTGAGGTTCAACACTATTGCGTGAGTAGGCTGTCAGTGAGGATACTCGACCTAGGGGCCCACAAGCTGAAAGTCCTTCGTTTCCAGCTGTATGTAATATGTCTTGATGGATTTCCTGACGCAATGAGGTGGATCACGCTCGGAATGGGCATTAGGCTTGCCAAGAGCGTTGGGGCAAACCATGCGAAGACATACGGGGACAAACCCACAATAGAGGGTGAACTGTGGAAGCGTGTCTTTTGGTGATCACTTTCCTTGATCTCTGCGCTAGCTGTCGAAAAAACTGCTAACGGTGCTTCACAGGGTTCTGCTCAATAACGAATATCTCCTTGGCTTAGCGCTTGGACGGCCGTTTTCTGTTAAGGCAGAAGAGTAGGTGGTAAACTATCATATTTCACCCTCACCCAACCGCCTTTTTAGTTATGATATAGAACTCCCCATCGATTGCGACGATGAGTATTGGCCTGTGGACGACAGCTCAGAGGGGTTCAAGCAACCGCCTGGGAAACCCTCCAAGCTCACAGTGTTTATTCTGATGATCAAACTCGTTCGTATTCAAGCAGATGTGGCCCGAGCGATGGTGAGCGTGCTTTCTTGATCAAAGGACTGGATCCTAGATGACCTTCAACGACCCACCCAGTACCCACTTAGTCGTGGTTCCTTCTTCCGTAATGTGGAAGCGGAGAAGCAGACGATTGGGGTATTTGACGCTGAGATGGATAAGTGGGCGAAATCGATACCGCAATATCGTGAGCTCCTTCGTTCTCTTCTTCCTGAACGATTTCACAGCGTTTGTACAGTAAGGCAGACATCTTTCGAATCTCCCATGGACCCCGACTTCGTCAAACAGTCTATACACCTATACGCACGCTACCACGAGTTCAAGATGTGGGCTAGGAGACCGTATACCCTTCCCAACAGGAAGGATTCACCGCTGGCACCTGCTGCGACGGCGATGTGTACGAGCTCTGCAGTGACTTGCTTGAATCTTGTCTACAAATTGAAATGCCAGCTCGGCGTTGATCTTATACACTATGGGGTACGATTACTCATCTTTGGACTACGAAATCCTGGAACTGACGAACTTGAGCTTTTCAGGGTGCAATTTTTTCGGCGGCTTGCACCTTCCTCATCAACGTATTTAGTCAGCGACCCTTAGAGGATACCGCCCAAGATAGAGAGTTGCTCGAGAAGAGTTTGGAGTTGTTCGGAATCATGGAAAAGAGATATCATTTAGCGGGGATGCTGTTGTATGTCATAGCGACTCCTGGGTGTACCAGCGCTGATGGATCCTCCAGCTCGATCATTGGGGGAATCATTCGTGAGCCAAATTTTAGCCCCCTAGGACCATACGCGAGGAGAGACAAAGGTAGCAACAGTTGGGTGGTCAACGCTAGCAAATCCACATCATCTTCGCGATAGAAGGTGGGATGAGATTCAAATGTTTCGGGTTGGAAATCGCTTTCGGATGAGCCTTCGAACCCGGCAGAGGCACGGCGGCAAAGTATAATACTCATTTCACATATAATCGACAGTCTACTTACAGCGTTGGCCGACAATAGGTCGGCCATGTTCCTTTGGAGTTGTCAGTGCGCTTGCGTGTACTACGGGTACATGAGGGGAACACATACCTGCCATTCTTCTTTACTTATCCAAAGCTGATGGAACGTGCCCAAGCTCGCAAGGATACTGCCGCCGAGCCAACCGCCATAACGTCGCTCAGCTGGGTTCCCGGGGGAATGAATTTTAGCCTGGAGAATGATGAGACGTTATATCTGCCATCGAATAGCTTGTATAGACCCACGTGGTTGAATATTCTGTTCAATTCGTTGTTCAATCTATCCGCGAGGCCCGAGAACAAGCTTCCTCCTCCACCGAGTACCACGTTACTCAGTAAAACCTGGCGAATGTCGGGATCGCATGAAGTCACGGAAGCGCTGATAAGCTGGGGGAGGGACTTTGGCAGATTGGGATTTGTGGCCTGTGTCAAACCCCTTAATAAACCGGACGGGGTGTATCAAAATTTTGTAGAGCGAATACTTGCCTGCAGGTGTTGGGGATGCACAAAGAAAAGTTCTCCAACTTCAAATCTCTCGGGACCGAAGTAATTGTTGTATCCCGTTGGAAATTCGTATTGCCTTGCACCCCTAGCGGTCACGGCCCTTGCGAAGTTTCATGTGAACCGAGCTCTTCGAGAAAGATGAATGAAACGAAAGCGCCTACTGTTCATTCCATCCCTGGTCTAAGGCCGAGGCAATACTGTGTATCCAATCATCAACTTCCCGGTTTTCGGCCCAGTTCCGCCAACTGCTTGTGATACCCTGAATGCGGTCCTCACGTACGTTAAACCGAGGTTCGGCGCCTGGATCTACGGGCTGAGGATAGAGTTGTCGGTAGGGGAATAAGATGACACTTCGATACCAACTCACAGCCTTATTGGCAATCAACTGGTGCGGGAGTAAATTGATACCGCGGCGGGTTTGGTCAGATCGTGTGAGTATGTGCTTGGCTCTTTGGTGAACCAGCGCTGGAAGGGATGAATGCACCAGTCCTATTTAACGTGTAACTCAGTAAAGTGTGGCTTCATAGAATATGCACGAGGCGAACCTTTCCTAAGCACGAATCCATCGATTACCGGCGTAACGCTGGCTTCTGAGTGACCGATATCAACGACAAGCGCGGAACCTTTCCCTGCAGCAAAACTGCGACGACGTTACAGAATGTATGGACGGGAAAAGAGAAGTCTCACGCGTTCAGCACGGAGGTGTTGGCGATGTAAAAGGCAGGAGCGTTGAATTCCTCAAAAATAATCTCTGCCATCCGTTCTCGATTGGCTGGAGTGTTCCACGCGGGCTCTGTGACGAGGATTGGGTGGTCGACGGGATTAATACGTAAAACATCCTCCAACGCATGGCGTATAAGTGGGGTTATTGGGTTGAAGTCTTCGACTGAGTCGTTGTGAGTGCTACTCGAATAATTACAGAAAGAAAGCGCGTACTAAGCCCCTCCTTCAAGGGGTTTCCCACTTCCATTCCCTCTCTGTAGATTGAAGGCCCATCTTGGCCAATGAACATCTTGGCGATTTTTGGCGCGGGCCTGGGGGCACTGTAATCATCAACAGTCCCGCCCATTGCCACGTCTGCGTCTGGTGGCTGGGACTTGTATCCATAGTAGGCTGGGATTATTGCTCTGGGGGTATCGTCTCCCGCATAACCAGCACGAAGTGTAGAAGAGCCGATATCGACGACGAGAGCAGCAACCTCATCTGGATGTACCGGTCAGCAACTGTCCCCGGATACGCGAGATTGGTCACGGTACGCGCACCTCCGCCATACTGGACCATGATGATTGTGAGAGGATTCACGCGTCAGGCGATCGGTCAAAGCTCTTGGACAACAAGGCCAAACAACTTTATTCCTCCGATCATCCATAAACTTTTCCTCAAATCCGAATGGCTTCAGTCTCTACTTCCAGGAAACGGAAAGCCCATGCTCCTGTACCTACGTCTAAGGATGAACAGCTGATTTCTGCCAGTGCTCTTGAAATGCTGAGCGAGGACGAACAAGACGAGGAGCCTGAGTCTGACGATGGAGACTATGAGGAGTTCCCTGAAATTGACGCTGCCAGCGACACCGAGGACGACGAGGATGAAGAACTGGATGAAGATGAGGAAGAGGATGCCGAGGAGGAAGAAGGTTATTCCTCCGACACGTCTGGCAGCCACAAAAAGCTACCCATCTTTCCCAGGGCGAAAGTGGTCATATCTGACATTACCGGCGAACCGAAAAAGGTTTACCCAGAGATTGAACCTGACTATGACTCTGATTCTTCAACGGAGGACGTGAGTACGTCTTCAGCTTCCGCATAAACGAGTGCGTTACGATGTTTACCGTATATAGGACCCTAATCGAGTCGGAAACATCCCCATACATTGGTACGATGATATGCCGCACATAGGATACGACATCAACGGAAGGAAGGTTCTGCGTCCAGCCGTAGGTGACGAATTGGACAAATTTTTGAAGACGCAGGAAGATCCAGCAGCATGGTACGCATTGATTGAGTCACGCATGCCGTTAGGTTACTGACTTTGAGACTCCAGGATGTCTGCTCTCGATAAGAACACCCAAGAAGAGAAGCAGCTATCCCCCGAAGAACTCGACCTCATTCGCCGGCTGTATCAGAACGAGAACCCCGACGCCGGGTACGACCCATATGAACCCATGGTTGAATGGTTCACTGGTAAAGGGAAGGAAGAGATCATGCCGCTTTCTGCAGCGCCTGAGCCAAAGCGCCGATGGATTCCCAGTAAGTGGGAGAAACAGAAGGTGGGGTATCCCATTCTAAGACGTCTGCCCACTAACACGACGATGAAGGTCATGAAAATCGTACGCGCGATCAGGCAAGGCCGTATTGTACCCTCGAAACCGAAAACATCCTCGACAGAACCCCGGTTTTACGCTATTTGGTCGGATCCCACCCCCTCACTGCACCCCCCTCCCCTTCCCGCTCCAAAACCCCGTCTTCCTGCCCACGCAGAATCTTACAACCCTCCAGAAGAGTATCTTCCCACCGACGAAGAGCGAAAGCAATGGGAAGCTACTGATAAGGAAGATCGCGAGCGTGATTATCTTCCCCAAAAATACTCTGCGCTGCGCCTAGTTCCCTCCTATGACCAATTTATCCAGCAACGATTCGGCAGGCAGCTTGACCTTTACCTTGCTCCCAGAATTCAACGGATTAAGCTTCGAATAGACCCCAACAGCTTAATCCCCAAACTCCCCAGTCCAAGTAGCCTTAAACCGTTCCCCACGTACAAATCCCTCGATTTCAGTCATGGGTCCTCTAGGGTGCGCTGTGTCAGCGTCAGCCCAGATGGAGCGTGGGTGGTTAGCGCCAGCGAGGATGGGACGATCAGCCTTTGGGAGGCCATAGTTGGAAGAGAAGTCAAGAAGTGGACCGCTTCTAGTAAGGTGGGATCAATCTCGTGGTGTCCAAACCCCGAGTCCTACTACTTCGCCGTCGGACTGTGAGATTCTTCCCGATAATAAATCTGACAGCAATG
>Ga0307514_10003045_pt1 | contig 16549 bp, 12 predicted proteins | sample 16_EM_MG_FD_203088 | JGI IMG/M metagenome (GOLD analysis project Ga0307514, IMG submission 203088) | Populus trichocarpa ectomycorrhiza microbial communities from riparian zone in the Pacific Northwest, United States - 16_EM | ecosystem: Host-associated > Plants > Roots > Unclassified | place...
GCCGGTCTCGGCGACGATCCGCACAGCCCCCTCACGGAACTCCGCGTCGAACTTCCGCCTCTTGCCTGCCATGACCCTCAACTTCCCCTGCAGTCAGGGTCTCTACGCTATGAGGGGAAGGTCAGGTTGGCTTCGGGGCCGTCGTGGGTCGTGTGACGGTCGTCCAGGAGCCGTTGGCCCTTGCAGAACTGCAGGAGTTGGTACGTCTGGTTCTCGGTGAGGCTGTGCGACTGCCCGAACTCGGTGATCGGCACCCCGCCCAGTGGATCAGCTCTCGTGCGGTCGTAGACCCATTCCACGAGCGGTTCGTGCAGGGCGGAGAAGTCGGCGGACACAGGGTGCTCCCTTGCTCGGTACGACGGGCTTGCTGATGCTCATGGCTTTTCGATGAAGGGCAGTCCGACGGCGGCGAGTTTTGTCTGCAGATTGATGTCCCTGGTGGCCACATAGACGGCAGAGCCAGGGTGTCGGGACTGCAGCAGCAGGGTGGAGGCCACAAAGCGGTCGTCGGGCACATCGAGGTCGAGCCAGTTCGGCAACCCGTCGCCCTTGGGTTCGATGTGCTCGAAGATGGCGTGCACATCGCCAGCCACTCGTACGCCGCGCAGGACGTCGCCGTTGGTTCGCAGCCCTTTCAAGCGGCGGTCGGCCTTCTTCGCCGCATCGCGGATGTCGGGGTTGCGACCGGCGAGCTTGTGCTCATCCAGCTCCCGTAGAACAACGGGCAGCAGGTGGACCATGTACCGATTCCCGAGCAGCGGCGTGTAGATCGCCACGTCGGGGTCATCGAGGAGCATGTTCGTGTCGACCGCTACACGCACCGCCCAGGCGTCATCCGGCAGGAGCTCGCCCAGCTTCCGGAGCGTGGCCACGGCCGCCTTGACCTTGTCGACGGCCTTGTCAATGCTGGTCGGCACGGTGGTGTCCCGGGGGCGTACAAGCCAGCGCTGCAGGAGGGCAAGAGTCCCGTCGAGGCGCTTGGTGACCTCCGGCGTCGGATGCGGGAACAGCAGCCGGAACAACGGTTCCCATTCCCGTACGCGCCCCAGCAGTTCCATCCTTCGCGTCTCGAGCTCGGGGCCGCTGGGTACCCAGCCCCACTTCGCGGCACCGGCATACAAGATGCCTCTGGATGGGCGGTTCGGGTCGACGTTCCGGATCTGCGAGTCCGCAAGGACCTCCAGGAAATCCGCTTCGATCAGGTCCAGATCTGACCGGAGGCGTTCCAGGTACGTCGGCGGGGCTTGTGTGGCGGCCATCTGCCGATGATGCCGCACACCTCTGACAACCCATTCCCGTTCCGCCCGGGACCTCTTTACTACTTCCCCCCACGAGCCCACCGCTGTGTCGCGGGCTACCACGGGGCTCGCCAATGCACACGGTCGGGACGCCCCGAACTCCCGGCTGCGTCTGCATCACGCCCACGGCCGGGAGTTCGGTGTGCACCGAGCACCAGGTAAGACGCCCCACAGCATCACTGGGGGCGTCTTACCGCACACGCGTCAGGAGGTGAGTGCGAACCAGTCGTTGGCAGGCGGCCACCTCCGCGGCCGCATCACATCCCGGATCCGCAGGACGTCGGCGCACCGGCCCTCGATGGCGTCCACGGCCTCCGGCGGCGTGTGATCGGTGAGCCGCAGGACGCGGATCCGGGCGAAGGCCCTGCGTTTCGCCGGGTTGTTGTCGTGCCTGTCCAGCCGTCCGAGCAGGCCGTCCGCACGGTTGGCCTGCCCCAGCCAGCGGAGACGGTGCTCCGTGTCTGAGATCAGGTAGATCGCGGTGGTGATGTCCAGTTCCTCGTACCGCCACCGCTCGGCCCAACGCACGGGCCGGAAGAGAACCTCGTCGAGGTACCGGCCGGCTGCTCGGGGCAGTGCGCCCAGGCGGCCGTCGGTCAGGACCGGGCCGGTCGGCAAGGCGCCACTCACAGGGCGTCACCCTCCTCCGTGAACTCTTCCTCGAACTCCGCCAGGTCGTCGTCCTCGTCGGAGTCGCTGGCCTCCGTGAGGAACTTCTCCGACGCGGACTCCTCGATGGTCGGGTTGCCGTACTGCATGTCGATGATGGCCGACTTCAGCATGCCCACGTCGGAGTGCACCACGGACAGAGCGCGGAGAAGAGCGGCGATTTCCTGCTCCACGGCTCCGTGCAGAGGCCGCTGACCGGCCTCCTGAGCGTCGGACAGAAGGGAACGCGCTGTTTTGAGCACCTCGACCAGGGCCGTGGGCAGATCGCCGGTGACGGCGTCGTAGAAGCGGCCACGGGTGTCGTTGAAGATCTCCAGGGGGGTGGGGTCTGGAGGCTGCGGGGTCGTCCCATCGGTGCTGCTGCCCCGGAGCGTGAACGTCGGCGGGCGCTTGGTCTGGGCCTTCGGGAAGACCGTGTCGAACCAGGACTTGTCCGCCTTGGTGTCTTCGATGGGAAGGCCTTCGGGGTCCACCTGCCGGGGTGTCGTGTTCTTGGCCGTTGCCCTGGCGAGCTCGTTCATCAGCCCGATCGTCCGGCGGGGCTGGCTAAGCATGGCCTTGCGGGCGTTGATCGTGCTCCGGCGGATCTTCTTGTCGGCGACGGTTTCGCCGTCCTCGAGCTCCCCGCTGCCGCTCTGTGCGCCGATCGACCCACGGTCCGCCTCGATGATCTTGCACTCGGCGAGCCAGTGAATGCCGCGGGTAGTCAGGAAGCGGTCAAGCGCGTCGAGGTCGAGCGGCTGATCGGCGGTACTGACGGCGCCGATCACCTTGTCCCACGCGGGTTCCTCGGCGAGGTGCCCCCGGAACTTGATGAAGGTGCTGCTCAGCAGGCCGTCCAGGACACGAGGATTCCAGCGGAAGCTGTATCCCTCACCGATCACCGAGGAGACCATGCGCAGGCGGTGCCAGACGTGGTCCTTGCTCGTGGCGTAGCGGGCCGGCTCGCCCAGCACCCGGCGCAGGGCCCTGGCCCGGGCGGGGTCCTTGGGGAAGACGACGGCGTACAGGGCGCGGTCGCGCCGGTCGCGGGCAGTGACGATGCCTTCGCCGGGACGGTGCTCGGGATCGGGGCCCTCCCCGGCGAGCCAGGCACGCTCCTCCTCGCTGATCCATCCGCGCTGCTTCGCATCCCGCAGAACGGCACGCAGGTCGGAGGCCGCCTTCTCGACCAGGGTGTAGCCCAGGGGCGGGCGCCGGTGGTCGGCCCGATTCGGGTCGAAGACGACGTTGTGGAAGTCCTCCGGGGCGGAGGTCCCCACGATGATCTGCATCCTGACCGTGGCGACCATGGCGGCCTGCTTCGCCTGGCCATGGAGGGAGTGCCGCTCGTCGTCGAAGGCGACGCGCAGCCTCTCCGCGAACGCCGGCACCCACACCGCGGGGTCGGCCACCTTCGCGGGAACGCCGTCGACACCGTCGAGTCCGAGGAGACCGCGATCGATGCCGAAGATGATGTCCTTCGGCACCAGGCCGTGAAGCGCGAGGCGGGCCCGGCTCCGGTTCGCGCCCTTGACGGCGGTCGCGTCGAGAACCCGGCGCACCTGGGCAGTGATGCCACCGTCCAGTTCCTTGACCGGTTCCCGGACCTGACGCAGCAGCAGGGCGTGCAGGGTGGTCTCGTTCTGCCCGTAGACCTGCATGTCGTCGATTAGCTTGTAGCCGCGGTCCCCATCAGCCTGGTCGAGGGCATCGGTCATGGTGCCGATCAGCCCGCTCAGCGTCTGGCTGTCCACCGGGGCCGCGGTCGTCAGGAATGCCGCTGGCAGCGCGCCCTCGTGTCGGCCGGTGACCAGACGCGGAAGCATGCGGGCCGGGTCAGAGTTGTGGCGCGCGGGAGAGTGGAAGAAGCGGCGGATGCGCTCGTTGTACTCGCCGGGAGTGCCGGCGAACCCATGGACGGTGACCTCCATGATGTCGAGGCCGGTGCTCGGGTCGCGGTTGATCACTCCGGGCTTGATCCGGTACTCGGCACCGTCTTCGCCGCGCTGCCTGAGGAGGTAGTCCTTGGGGTGGACGATGTAGGGGGCGAGACCGTCGGTGATTTCCAGAGGGAGCCCGGTGGTCTCGTGCAGCGCGACGGAGAAGGTGCGCGTCCACGTGACCTTGTCGGCGCCCGGGAATGGATTGCTCTGGGGGTGGTCCTCGTCGGACTCGTAGTCCTCGATGATGTCAGGATTCATGGCTGCCTCCCGAGATGGGGGTACGCGGCTGCCTGGGCCGGCTGGTCCGGGCAGAGCACGAAGGCGCCCGGACACCCGCACTTTCTCGGGGGTCATCAGTCTCAGCTGCCGCACGCATACGCGATATGAGCGCTGAACCCGTCCGCTCGTCGGCCCTCTGCCGCGACGCGGTGGTCGTCACGATCCGAAGATCGTGTCGCGATCCGGGGATCGCGTGACCAGACGGTCATTGCGGGCGCCCCCGACCCGGATGGGCCACTGGGGGTTCAGGAAGACTCACGGCATGGAGCCGAATGCTGTCGTCCAGAGTACCGGGGCCCACCGACAACGCCGCCCTCTTTCGGTGACGCCGCTTTGTGAAGGCGCCGTAACTACTGCAGCAAGTCGCCGCTGCGTGAGCAAGCTACAGGCCGAAGGCCCGGGGCTCGCCTCGTCACGGCCGTTCTCTACAGGTCGAACTCGAGGTGTTCAATGCCGGTGAGGCGGACCTCCTCCAGCTGGCCTGCGCGGCGGCCGCTGTCCTGGAAGTACACCTCCTTGAGGGCTTCGGCGGCGATCTGCTGGAGCTGCTGGTCGGTGGCGCCCTGCTCCTGGGCGTCGAAGAGGCGGGCGGCGTACTGGGGAGGCAGCGCGACCGTCAGGTGCCGCAGCCGGTCTTCGTCCGTCGTCCCGATCGGCGCGGTGTAGCCGATCCGGGCGCGGGTGTCGATGACGATGCCGCCGGTGGTCGCCGCCTTCTGCCGCGCCTGGGCGCGGATCTGCGGCTGCCACCGCTTCTTCACCTCCCGCTCCAGGCGGGCTGCGAGGTCCGGGCGGGGCTTCTTGATCTGGTCCTTCACGTACCGCTCGACCGTGCGCTGCGAGATCCGCAGCATCTGGGCGACCGCCTTGGTGCCCTTGAGCTGCCTGACCAGGTACCGCATCTGCGCGGGCGCGCTCTTGGGCACCGGGCGGGTGAACGCCTTCTGCACCGCGGCGTCCAGGCCGTCCCCGAACATGCTCATCGCCGTCTACTCCCCGGTGTCCTGAGCGGTAACGGTGCCGTCCTTGATGTACCGGGCGAGGTTGAGCTCCGGAGCGTTGAACTGCTCGCGCACCCCCTCGCCCCACAGCACGCTCTGGGTGCCCTCGTGCTTCACCAGCCCGGGGTTCACGCCGAGCTTGAAGCCGCCCGGCAGCGGCTTGCCGTCCCGGTAGGGCAGGAAGTCCAGCGGTGACGGCCCGTCGGAGGCGTAGACGGCGCAGTCCGAGAGGACCGCGACCGGGTACTGCCCGGTGAAGGCGGCGTGCTTGACGATCTTTCGGTGCATGTTGATCCGTGTGCGGGAGATGACGGCGGCGCGGATGTCCGGGCGCCAGGTGGGCCGAGCAAGGGCCCGCCACGGCTGCCCGGGCTTCCAGCCCTCCCCGCGCGGGCGCTCGCGCAGCTTGCCGATGCCGCCCTTCACGGTCGCCTTGATCGCGGACACCACGATCGCCAGCTGAGGGTCACGCTGCCGGTAGCCGTCCATCGCCTTCAGGAACTCCTCCGGCGACAGGTCGGCGCCCACCCCAAGATCGGCCATCGTGGCGAGGTACGCGTCGCGCAGCCGGTTGTACCAGCCGTCCAGGTAGCGGCCGTTGTCATGGCGGACGTACGCCTCGACCGGCGTGACGTCGTAGCCGAGCTCGACCGCGTACGCGACGGTGGGCGTGGCGTACCACGCCGGGCCCTCGGGCCTTTCACCCTTCGGTGTGAACGGGCTGGGCAGTAGCGAGCCGTCCAGGTCCACCCACGTGTCCTTGGCGACCTTCACCCTCGACAGGTCGATATGGGACAGATCGACCAGCCACGCGCCGGGCAGTTTCGCGTCGAAGACGGGGGTCTTGACGTGCATCGGCGCGCCCAGGCCGACCGTGAGGCCGTTCGCGCCGGCGGCGAAGGCCATGTTCACGTCGATGCCCACCAGGTGTGGGCGAAGGCATTCGGCGTCAGTGAGCGGGCGCGCCCAGTCGTACGCCTCCTCCACCAGCACCTCTGCCGGAGTGCGGTGGTGGAAACGCGGCAGGTCTGCGAGCAGCGGGTGGCCGTCGGGGGCCTCGCACGGTGCGCAGTCCACCAGGTCCTTGCCCAGCGAGCCGGGGTTGTGCTCGGAGTGACGCTTCCCCGTCTCATCGGGTTCGGAGGCGCGGGTCGGCGGGTGCAGGGCGGTCATCAGCTCCAGGCCTGTGACGGCAGTGGAGCCGCGCGGCGTCATCACCCGGGACGCATATGTGCCCAGCAGCCGGGCCAGGTCCGCCGGTGGCAGCTGCCCCGTGTTGGCCCAGTGCCGGGAGTCGAGCGCGTCCCACGACGGAATGCACAACTGCACGCACGCCCGCTCCGAACCCTGCGCGGGGCGGTAGATCCTCGCCCACGGCCCGAACCCGCGCTTCGTCAGCTTCCATTCCGCGCGGGCCAGTTGCTTGATGACCTTGTGGCCCTCCGGGATCCGCCCGGCCAGGCGCTCCTCTTGTGTGAGCGTGACCGGCAGACCGTAATGCTCCAGCGCAGCCTCCGTGAGTACAAGCAGCGGATCGCCGTCCTTGCCCGGCCCGGACAACTTCGGCTGACCGAGCCGCCCCTCGCTCAGCGTCCACTCCGCCAAGGCCGCAATCGACTTCGCCGGTACGTCCAGGACCAAGCCGCCGATGCAGTAGGCCAGCACCTGACCATCTGCGTCGACGTCGACGACCGCGAGCGGCCCGTTCTCGAACCGTGCATCGACACCACCGGCTGGGCTGCCGACGGGGGCGGCGTTACGCGCGGGCGGCCGCCGCGACGTCGGCCTGGTCGTGGCCACCGGATGCGGCACAGCGGCGGGGCGCAACGCGGTGTCCTCGGAAACAGGCTCCGGGATCCGGTCTGCGGTTAGTTTGGTGCGGGCTTTGGCCGGTTCAGCGACCGATGGCGCAGGAACGGCCGGGACGGCAGGCGTCTTGGGGACCGCCGTGTCCTGAGAGGGCACCGGGGCGTTGGCGGGGTAGAGCTGGGCGAGCTGCTTGAGCATGCGGGCGTAGGCATCGCGCTCCGGCGGCCTCGGCTCGGTCTTGCCGGCCTCCCAGCCGCTGACCGTCGCGCGCCGCACCTGCAGTGCGGCGGCCACCTCGTCCAGCGTCAGACCGTGCGCCTGGCGCAGCCGTTTGCGTTCCGCCGGGGGCGGCAACGGGGAGCGGGACGAGACCAGCGCGTCAACCGCGTCGAACAGCTCGGACATACAGAACCTCCTGCCCCAGACCCTAGCGTGAAGCGCACCTTTCGCGTACCAAACACGTACGGATGGCGTAAATGGCGGTTGAGAGTTCTCGGTTGCTTCGGGAACTGCATTCTCGGGCTTGGGTTGCTGCTGGCTCTTTAGCCGAGGGCCTTCGGTGGTGTCTTGGCTATGCCTGAACTGGCCGGGGAGAGCGGCTTGGTGTGAGAGATCTGGGGAACAGACGGCCGCCGTGCACCAGCCATCGCGGGGGCAGAACGCTCGGGGGCGGGCATGGGTGAGATCGTCAAAGGGCTCGAGCGGGCGTTGCTGACCCGTCCCGTGCCTACGAGGGATGCCGCTGTGCGTTTCCTGCTCAGGGCGGAGAAGGGCTCCACGAAGAACGTGGCTGTCCTCCTGGGGATCTCCCAGCGCACGGTACAGAGGTGGGTCACCACCCGGCCGGGAATGCGCCGCCGCCCCAGTGCTGTGCATGCAGGGCTGATCGATGAGGCCGTCAGGGCACGGTGGCAGCCCCTGGTGCGCGCCCGCCGACGGGCCCGGGCCGAGGCCGACGGGTTTGTCTTCCACACCAGGGCGCGGTTCGGTTTCGCCGCTCCGGCAGGCTCGTCGGACGATCCGCGGGTACGGCTGATCACTCAGTACCTGTCGGGAGAAGTGGCCCGCGAGCTGTTCGCTGCCCGGGACGCCGGCGGGGGTGAGCAGCAGCAGATGGTGATCCTCGCCCGCGCTTTGGGGCATGCCTACTTCCGGGACGGAGGCCTGCGCGCCCACGGTCTCGGGATCGCCTTCACCGACGTGGAGTTCGCCGATTTTTCCATCGACTGACCGTGCACGCGGGTTCGGACTCAGCGCGAGGACGGGGACTGGTGCCGTGTCAGCATCGCGTCGTAGCACCGTGCTTCCTTACGTTCGCGCCAGTCCCACTGGATACGGTCGGCAGGGCCGGTGCGCTGGCTGGCGGGCGGCTGCGGCGGGCAAAGCCTCGCTGCCTCCGCCACACGCAACAGGTGGGTGCGGTCATGGGGGCCGGCCAGCAGGTGCTGGTCCTGGGCGGTTGCGAGCCGGGCGAAGCAGACGGCCGCCTTCAGGAAGACGCGCGCCCACGGCGGCACGCGGTGGGTGGCGCAGCCGTCGGTGTAGCGGGTGCGGTCGTGCAGGGCCAGGGTGGCCGCGGCGTCGTCGTAGTCGCCAGGGCGGGCGGTGGCGAGCTGCTGGAAGGAGACGCCGGTGAAGAGCGCGGCGGCGAGAGCGGCGGCCAGGCGGGGATGAGCGGTCACGGCGGCCAGGCGCCGGGCAGCTTCCCGGGCTGTCTGCCCGGTGAGGGGTGCGGGTGGCGGGCGGTGCCGGAAGACGATCGGCGGCGGCGTGCACGGGGCGGTACACGGGGCGGGGCTGTCGTAGGAGACGAGGCGGTCCAGCACGGGCAGGGTGAGCCACCGGTTGGCCGGCCGGGCGGGCGCGTCAGCAAGCGGGGATACGGCGGCCGGTGTGCCGTAGTAGTGGCGGCGGGCGGCCTGGAAGTCGTCGGTGACGCAGTAGTCGGCCGTCTGCAGGGCCTGGTGCAGGGCGGCGGGCAGGTGGGGGCGGTGGCAGACCAGGGTCAGGTGGATGCCGGTGAGGGTGCGCAGTTGCAGGAGGCGCATCGTGCGGCGGGCGGTGAGGCGGTGGGCGCGCAGGACGGTCAGCCGGGTGACGGGTAGGGCCGTGATCCAGGCGGTGGCGGCTTCCCAGGCGGGCTGACGGCCGGCGGGAAAGCCGCCCGGGAGCAGGGGCGGTTTGCCCAGGGCGGCGAGAAGGTCGTGGGCGAGGCCGGTCTCGCTGGTGGTGCCCGGGCCCGGGTGGAGGGTGATCCGGCCGGACGGCACGTGGTGGGCGGCCAGGGCGGTGTGCGTGTGGAGCGCGTCGTCATGACGGTCGGTGACCACGGTGACGGGCGGTGGCGTGGCGGTCATGCGAGGCGGCTGAAGGCCCAGCGCAGCAGTTCCCGGTCGGCCCGGGGCCGGCCGGTGCGGGCTAGCCCGGTACGGGTGTGGGCGGTCAGCTGGGCCCAGGCGCGAAAATTTCCATGGGCGGCGTGGCTGTCGGCGAAAGCGATGTCGTCGGGGTCGGCGTCGGCCCACACCGGATGGAACAGGGGGATGACCTGCTGGACTTCGTCGGGGGTGAGGCGGGTGAAGTGCTGCCAGATGAAGATGCGGGAGGAGAGCATCGGTTCGCGGCGCAGCACGGTGTGGCAGCCCTCGCCGCCGACGAAGATGATCGCGAGCTGGGTTGAGGGTTCGTCCCACAGGTAGCGGAAGTACTCGAACGCCTCTCCGTTGAGCCACTGGGCCTCGTCGACGAGGAAGGTGCGGGGGTGTTCGGCCAGCGCGGTTTTCAGCAGGCGGTCGAACTCGCTGGGGTGGCGGGGCGGTTCGCCGGGCAGGTCGAGGGCGGTGAACAGCTCGTAGCGCACGGCCCGGGCGGTGGGGCGGGCGCGGAAGGTGACCCGTCGGACGTCCTCGCCCGGTTCGAGTTCGCGCAGGCAGGTGTTGACCGCGAGGGTCTTGCCGTGGCCGGCGCCGCCGTGGATGCACATCATGGCGCGGGCGGCGACGGTGTCGGTGATGTTCTCCCGCGCGGTGAGCAGGGCCCGGGTGGTGACGACGGCCGCGTCGGGCAGGTCTACGTACTGGTAGGCGTCCTCGGTCATCAGGCGTCTCCTGCGGGTCGGGAGCCGGGCTCCGGCGCAACGTCCGCCGACGGGTCGGCTGGATCGGGGGCGGGCGGGGGCGGCGCTGTGCCGGCCGCCAGGGCGGGCGGGGTGCGCCAGTGCGCCGGAGGCGGGGCGGGCGGGATCAGGTCGGGCAGTGCCAGCCGTGCGACATCGGTGTAGTCGGCGGCGGCGAGTTCACGCTCGGCCTGGGCGGCCGTGACGGCTCCCAGCCGCTGGGCGGGCTCCGCACGGGTGGTGGGGGCGAATCGCTGGCGGCGCAGGCGTTCGGCGGCCTTCGCGTCGGCGCGCAGGCGCCGGGCGCGCTCCGCGCGTGCCTCGCGCAGCGCCTGCAGTTGCTCGGGGGTGGCCGCGTCCGCGAGGTGCGCCGGGCCGAGGTGACGGCCACGGGCGTCGCAGACCTCGATCTCGTGGTCGTGGTGCGGCATGTAGCGCACGCGGACCTGGCGGCCGGCCTGGCCGGTCATCCACGCGGCGGTGTAGGTGCGGCCGCGCCAGCTCACGCCGTGGCTGGTCAGTTTCCGGGGCCGGCCGTCGTCCTCGAGGGTGAAGGCCCACAGGTCGGCGGCGGGGATGTCGGTGACAGGGGTCGGATCGGCCTGCCACGCCTCCAGCGGCGTACGGCCCGACAGGGCTTTCGGGCGGTGCGCGGTGTTCCACCAGTTCGTCCACGCCAGGACCTCCGTGGTGAAGTCCTGGAACGACAGGGCGGACACCGCCCCCGCGGTGCGTCCGCGCCGCTCCGAGCGCGGCCCGGTGGGAGCGGCGGTGTAGCCGGGCAGGGCGGCGAACAGCATCCGGTCCGCAGCCCGGTTGAGGCTCTCCACCGTTCCTTTCAGATGCGGGCTGTAGGCGGGCAGGTCCTTGACCGTCACGCCCATCGCGCCGAGCGCGGTGGTGACGGCGGCCGACAGGAAGTCCTTGCCCCGGTCCATCCTCACCAGCTCCGGCACTCCCCCGGCCGGGCCGTAGGGCTCGTCCCGCACCACGGCGGCGCGCAAGGCGGCCAGTACCGACGCGCGGGAGGGATGGCCCGGAGTAACAGCGGTACCGGTGATGACCTTGGTGGCGGTGTCGATGAACCAGGTGATCCACGGACGCACCAGGTCGCCGTCGGCGTCGACCAGCAGCGGGGCCTGGACGTGGTCGGTCTCCCAGGCGTGGTTGCGCCATGCCGCCGGCCGCTTGCCGAACACGTCATGGGCGCGTGCCGCCTCCGGTCCGACGGCGAGACCGGCGCGCTCCCCCGCCGTCAGATCGCGGCGCAGCGCGCGCAGGAACGTCGACAGGGACGGGACCGGATCCAGCAGCGGCACCTGCGACAGGGCTGCCCCGCCCGGAACAGCCACCAGGTCCGGCGGGACGGGCCCAGCAGTGCCGGACGGCTGCGCGCGTACGCCCCCGGCCTCGGCCGCGGCGCGCTCCATGAGCTGGCGGTGGACTGCGGAGGCGTTGCCGTGCCAGTACGCCAGCAGCACCCGGATCTCCGCGGTGATCTCGAACCTGCTCGTGTGGCGGGCTCCGGGGTGCGCAGCCGCCGCCGGGCTCTGGGATGCCTCGGCCAGCCATCGCCACACCGTGCGCTCCGATGCCCCCAGGCACTCCCCCGCCAGCCGCACGTGCTGCCGCGAAAGACCGCCCCGGGCCCGCAGCGCCAGCAGGCGGCGCACCGCAGGCGCCCGCAGCGCAATCAGCGACTGCTTTCCGAGCACGCCGGCCGGATCCCCCGGCGGCGGCCACTGACCTCCCGCGTCAACGCCGTGGCCGCCGTTGGTGTCCTGCGGTCCGTTGTCCGTCATCGCGCCGTCTCTCCTCCTCGCCGAACGGGATGAGGCTCTCTGCCATCGGAACCGGTGCGTCCCGGGCGCGTGAGAGGGGCAGTCATGAGTACGGGCCGAGCCGGGCGCAGGCCTGGTCGATCGCGCCCCGATCCACACCCGCACCGGGGTCGCGGCCCCGGGCTGCGCAGACATGCGAGGTGATCTTCGCCCAGGTACGGAAGTTGCCGCGGGCGGTCTGCTCATCCGCCCGCACCAGGTCGACCGGATCAGCGTCCTCCCACACCGGGTGGAACAGACCCAGCGTCTGCGGCACATCCTCCGCGTCGAGACGGCTGACCTGATGCCAGGTCAGAACCCGGGAACGCATCGCCGCTGCCCGGGCCAGCGCCCGCTCACAGCCCGCCCCACACAACACCAGGGCAGCCGCACAGCCCGGCGAGTCCCACAGCTGCCGCAGATAGTCCAGCACCGGCGGCGACAGACGCTGCGCGTCATCGAGAAATAGCACACCCGGCTCGGCCAGCGCCTCCACCAGCGCCTGGTCGGCCGGCCCGGCACGGCGCGTCAGCGACCCCGACGGCAGCCCCAGCGCCTCGCACAACGCGGCCCGCACCTGCGGCAGCCCGGGCCCGACCCCCACCACCGCCCGCCACACCGGCACCCGGCCGGGCAGCAGATGCAGAGCCTGCTCGACCGCGACCGTCTTCCCCAGCCCCGTGTCCCCGTACACACAGCCGATCCCCCGCGCGGCGACCGTGTGCCCCACCGCCTCCACCACCCCGGCCACCTGCCGCGTCGACACCAGCCGCGCCCCCGGCGCGTACAGGCGCACCCCGCCCGACACCCGGGTACGCGAAGCGTTCTTCACCGCGCCGGGCCGCTGTTCACCGCCCGTCCCGGACGGCTCGGCATCCGGGCCGTCCACGACCGGCGGACCGTTCGCACCCTCTGCGAAGCCGAGTTCGGCCAGCGCCCGGTCGTACCGGCTCGGCTCCACCAGGCCCGACGCCGCACGCGCGACCTGAAGCACCCGGCCCGCCCTCAGCTCGTCCTTGATCGCACGGTGCAGCGTCGCCAACGACGGCACCACCTCGACACCCCACCGCTGAAGCACGCCCTCGTCCTGCGCCCGGAGCATCCTGCGGCGCAGCTCGGCGACGTTCCCGCCTAACTGCGTGAGCACCTCCCACAACGGATCGCCCACCGTGAACCCGCCCTGCCGCCGCCGCGCCTCCACCCGCCCCTCGCGCCCATGCTGCAGCCACCGCCACACCGTCCGCTCCGACACCCCCGCCAAACCGGCCGCGATCCGCACGTGCAACGCCGACAGACCGCCCTCACCCCGATCCACCGCCAGCAGCCGCCGCACCACCACAGCCCGCTCCACCCGCCCGGCCACCGCCAAAACAGCCGGACCCGGCACCGTCTCCCCCACCGGGGTTCCCGAACCCGTCACAAGGCCAACCCCACCGCCCCGGCCACCCCCTTCACACGAAGACCGGCAAACCCAACACAGCCGGACCGCGATCTGCTAGCCGCACCGTGACAGCCACCTGGTCACCCCATGACAGCAGCCGGTCTCCACCCGCGACCGCCGACCCGGCTGACCGCAGACAGCTGTCGAAAGTGGCTGCTGTGCAACGCCAAATCCTTTGCTGGCCGCCCGTATTTTGTGGTGAAGTGCCCCATGGGCTCCCGCACGAAGCGACGCGAAGCGCGCAACAAGAGACATCGCCGTTCCGTGCCGGAGACGCTGGTGCTCGATCCGCACGCGCAGGTCATAGCGGATTCCTTGACCACCATGACCACGCTCATGTCCTCCTTCACTGGCGACGACCCTGTATCTGAGGCTGACGCGGCCTTCGCCGCGGCGATCGAGGAGTTCGTCGTGGAGGTGCAGCGTTTCGACGCGATGCGGCTTATCGAGGTGGCTCGTCAGCGATTCCTGCCGATGGCCCGCGAGGGCGAGATACCTGTCACTGCGGAAGCGGGCGCGGTCTACGTCGAACTGCTGGCGCTGATTGCTCTGACCGCCCGGCAGGAGGCAGGGACGACGGCCGGGCCCGAAGCCGGATTTCAGGAGATGAGCCACTTCGTCTCCAGCGCGAAGGAAGAGCTGAGCAAGGTCCTCTACCTTGCTCAGCTGCGTTCATTCGCACGTGCTGACCCGACCGACAAGCTCGCCATGGTGTCTTTGTTCATTCGGGGCGCCGAAGTATGGATGCGCAATCCGTCATATCCGGAAATGGTAGAGGAAACCAATCTGGCGCTCCTTGACGGCGTTGAGAGCGTCCGCGCAGCCTTGCAGGCGCAACTGGGCTTCGACGCCGCGGATGCAATAGCCGTCCTCAACGCCTGCCACGACCTGCAGCAGGACAGGCTGAACGACCGCATTGAGGCGATGGGCAATGCGGTCCTGGACGCGATGGCGGCGGAGGACGAAGGCCGGGCGGACAGGCAACTGACGGAACAGGCCATGCTCAGCGTCACGTCGATGTTCGAGCCACCTGCCGAGCAGGCCACTGTCACGATCGACGACATCGTTGCGCATACGAGCCTGCCGGAAGAGTGTGTCCGGGCCGTTGTCGAGCGGTTCCGCTTGGACCTGGGGACGGACAGTCCGATAGATGTCGTCGAGGCGTTCACCAGCGGAAGGAACCCGCTGCGAACGCGGCCACTTATCGTGGGCGCAGACGGGCGTCTGATGCTGCCACACCCGGCGTTGAACGTGTTCGCTGTGCGGGAGAACCTCGAGGAACACCTGAAGAAGACAGCTCCGGTGTGGAGCCAGTACGCCAAGCATCGCGGAGACCTTCTCGAATCCCGCACACACGCCGCGCTGGAGCGTGTCCTTCCCGGCGCTCGATTCCGGGACGGAGTGGAGTACTACCTACCCGCGAGCGACGATGAAGCTGAGGCCGCCGACCCGTCGAAGTACACCAAACGGGCCGAGGGCGACCACCTCATCGTCCTCGACGATGTCGCCATCATCGTGGAGGACAAGGCCGTCGCTTTGAGCGCCCTATCCCGCGGGGGCAAGACGGCACGGATCCGTACCGACCTGACCGGCATCATCACCAAAGCAGCCGAACAGGCCGGGCGCATGCGCGACGCCATCGAGCGGGACGGCGGCCTCCGCACCAAGAACGAGGGATGGATCGACCTCAGCCAAATCCGTGAGATCCACACCATCGCCGTCAGTCTCGATGACATATCAACGGTCCTGACTGCCACCGCCGAGCTGGTGCGGGCCGGTCTGCTGGCCGAGGGCAACATTCCATGGACGGTATCTCTGCACGATCTCGAGCTGATCACCGAACTGGTGGCACGTCCGGCCGAGTTCCTGCTGTACCTGCGTCGGCGCCGCAACCCCGACGTCACCGTGATGTTCCACGCGCCTGACGAAATGGATCTGTTCCTATACTTCTTCGAGGCAGGCCTTTGGGTGGAACCCGACCCGGTGCAGGTGCGCGCGGCGTTCCCCTTCCTACCCGAGCCGGCCACAGCCGAACTGCGCCGCTACCGAACAAGAAAGCCTGCGTTCCTGACCAGCCGAACCGATGCTCTGGACCAGTGGTTCCACACCCAAGGCCGCGACGGCGCGCGCTCAGCACTGGCGCCCAAGCCGGCGATGGTGCCATCGCCGCTCGCGCCACTGGTCGACGAGTTGCAGTCCCGCAATGTCACTGGATGGCTGAGCATCGGCGCCACGCTGCTATCTGGGGCAACCGACGTGCAGCACAAATTCGCCCGCCACGGCGACGAACTCCTCAACAGTCCGAGCCCCAAGGGCCGTAGCCTGACCGTGCCGCTCACGGCCAGCGTCGACCCAGCAGAGGGCTGGCTGTTCGTGTGGGCCACCCGCCCGGCTGGAGCCGACCCCAACGAGACCGACGGGAGGCTCCGCAATTATCTCCGCGCCAAAATGCATCAGCTCGATCTACCCAGAGGCGTCGTCTTCCTCTACGACCAACCGACCCGCAAGCTCCTCGACATCTGTTACGACGGGCACACCGGGCCGCTTGATGCTGCGCTGACGGCCAGCTTGTCGACCCTGCGGCCGCCCTCAGAGCTCCATCGCTCAATCCACCCGAACGCCAAGCGACCGCAAGGCGGCACGAGAAACGCAGCACGGCACAAACGGAAGCGGTAGGAACGACCCTCGCCAGAAGCTCCTCCGGCGACACCAGCGCCGACGATCATGGGCCTACGCCACATCTCGACGCACTGCGCGGAGCCGCCCGCGTCGGTGAGCAGCCGGATCCGCAGGACAGGCTTGTGCGCCTTCTGCAGCCCTCGGCTTCGTCCCCGAGCGCCTGGAATGATCTCCGTCTCGGTACGCCGAAAACACCGGCCTACGAGAAACCCTCGATAGGAACAGCCACCCCCACGACAGCCAACCCGCCCCGCCCCAGCCGCTCAACGGCAGCCATTTGGTCACCTCATGACAGCAGACCAGCACACGCCCACAGCACATGACCAGGCAATCAACAACCGAACACCGCTGACGCACAACCCCTGCCACCAACACGCCCACTCACAACCAGCTCATGCGCCGCGTCCACAGCGGCCACGCCACCACAACCGAACAAGCCCTCATCGCCCGCACCGCCGCCATCCCCCTCCCCACAGCCCGCCATCCGGACCACGACACCCCACGACCCGCCGA
>Ga0307514_10003046_pt1 | contig 16540 bp, 13 predicted proteins | sample 16_EM_MG_FD_203088 | JGI IMG/M metagenome (GOLD analysis project Ga0307514, IMG submission 203088) | Populus trichocarpa ectomycorrhiza microbial communities from riparian zone in the Pacific Northwest, United States - 16_EM | ecosystem: Host-associated > Plants > Roots > Unclassified | place...
AACCCTCGGAACTATATTTTCGAGACATGCCCACTTATTTTTAAATATAAGTGAACTTGTCTCGAGGGGGCATTTGTAGAAACAAAATATTTTCTACCAACCAAATATCACCATGTGTCATCTTCATTTTATTTTTACATAAAAAGATGAAATAAATAACATGAAAAATAAATGATACTTTATATATTTTTGGCCAATGAAAGGTTGACACATGAGATGAGATATTTAAGATATCTTGTCATAAATACAAAATCTTATAAATAACGATGAACTAATAAAACTAAGCCATTTGATATTGAGAAAGGACTTGAGAATCTCAATAAATAGAGGGTCTCACTTAAAAAAAAAAAGAATTCAAGCAAAGAGGGTCTCAAGACAAGCTCTCTCTTTAAGCAAAAAAGCTCTCTTAAAAGCTCTCAAGCCTCCTTCATCTATGCTTCAAGTTTACAAAAAATGAAGCTATGTTGGATCAAGTCTAAATGCCTCATAAGAGTTCTTCAACATCACTTTGAAGACAAATCAAAAGTACTTTTTAAAGCATCAATTTACCAAATATTGCTTTGCAATACATGTTTAAATTCATATTCTTGCAAAGCACAAGTCATGACTTGATTTCACAAATAAATCAAGTCATCACATATCAAATTCAAGGGAAGAATAAGATGATTGTTTATTCTTTTCTAAGAATATTTTAAATAGAGATTGTACCTAGTCATATAATTTTAATAAAATTAAATATTTTTACACGTGTGCTTGTTTAATTTCAGATGCTCAAAATTATATGTATACTTATAATAATGCATATCGATTTCTTATACACAAGTCAAATATTGAGAATATTAATCTTAATACAATAATGGATTCAAGAAATGCTATTTTTTTTTAAAGATGTGTTTTTATTTAAGCAAACACAAGAAATTCATTCACTTAAGAGAACTTGAAATTAGCTTCAATAGTCATCATTATTTGAAAGATGATGAAGTTGACATAAGAAGGAGTAAAAGGGTTAAACTATTCAAAATATTTAATAATTTGAGGCAATATCCTATCCTAAAACTTCCTATTAGAAAGAGGCAATCAATAGTAAAATTGAATCCATTATGCATAATTATACAACAAAACTAGTGGATCTTCCACCAAAAAATAAACTATTAGGTCATAAGTGGATCATTAAAAGAAAGATGAAAGCTAATGGAACTATTAACAAATATAAAACAAGACTTGTTAAAGTATTCAAACAACAAGAAAATGTGGACTATTTTGACATATATTCATCTATGTTAAAAAATAAACTCTATACAAATATTAATAGCCATCACAACTATTAACAAGCTTAAAATACATCAAATAGATATAAAAACAACTTTATTAAATGATGACCTTGATGAAGAGGTTTAAATGGAACAACTCGAGAAGTTTGTTGTTAAAAGATAATAAAAAAAAAGAGTTTGTAGGCTTGTTAATTTGTTATATGGTTTGAAACAAGCACCTAAATAATATGAAAAATTTGGCAAGGTCATGTTGTTAAATGAGTTTAAAATCAATAAAATTGATTGATGTGCTTATGTAAAAAAACACAAATAAATATTATGTCATTTTATGTCTCTTTATGGATGATATGCTAATTTTAGGTAACAATAATTACATAATCAAGTCTACTAAGAAAATATTAACTAATAAGTTTAATATGAAAGACTTGGGTGATGCAGATGTCATACTAGAAGTAAAATTCACTAAGACATTTGATAAATTGGTCACAATTTTATTATGTTAAGAAAATTTCTAAAAATGATAATAGCACTATCAAAATATTAATGAACAAAAGTGTATATCTATCTAAAAACAAAGATGAGGGGATAAACCAATTGAAATATTCTTGAATAATTAGAAGTTTGATGTATGTTATGAGCTACACAAGACTAAATATTGCATATTCAGTTAATATATTGTGTAAATTTATCAATAATTCAAGTATATATCATTGAAACGTAATAAATAGACTTCTCAAATATTTGAGGTATATCTTATATTATGACCTATATTATATTGGATACCTAGTGGTACTAAAATTTATAGTGATATTAATTGAATATCTGATACTAAAGATTCAAAATCCACTAGTGGATATATCTTCACACTGGGTAGAGCAGCTGTGTTATGAAAATTATCTAAGAAAACGTGTATCACAAGAACCACGATGGAATTAAAATTTATTGTTCTTGATAAAGCTGAAGAGCAAGTCACGTGACTTTGAAAGTTTTTAGAAGATACTCCATTTGGTCAACACCAGTGCCAATAATTCATGTTCATTATGATATTTAATCAGTAATAGAAAAGGGACAAAGTAGGATGTATAATAGTAAGTCTAAATATATATGTTAAAAACATAATATTATTAAATACTTGCTCTCGAATAAGATTATTTTCATTGACTATCTAATGTTAAAGAAAAATATTATGGATTTATTAACTAAATATTTACCGAGAGAGCTCGTGTATAATTCATTAATGAGAATGAGCTTAAAGACTTTAAATATGAAAAAGTGTAGCACTTAAAAAATATTATTTCTTATTTTTTTCTATGATGAAAAAAATATTAGCTGGAACATGATAAAAGATAAGTTATGCTTTAGTGATTCTCACATCTTAGTATAGTATATCACGTGGAGTATAAAAGAATACTTATAATAAAAATTATGTATATCTATATGAGTGAGATCTCTTCTTTGTAAATTTATAAAAAATTAAAATTTTTAAAACAATCATGAATTCATAAATAAAGGTAAGACTTTGATCATCTTTCAAAGATAATGAGAAAAAATACATTAATGGTGAAGAAAAAGACTGAACTAGGGAGAGAGAGAGACGGTTTCAATGAAAAAAAGAAGTAATAAAACACTTTCATGTTAAATTCAAAATGGCAAATAACCATTATAATTTTTTTTCATTATATATATATGAAATGAAAAATGCTACATTGTCTTGATTGTTGATTCCAACAATAATGTTTTTCCCAAGTCGCCTAGTGATTCAATATCCTTTACATTTTATATATAAGCTTCTCAAAGCTCAGAACTCAAGGTATCGACCATCTTCTTTACTAACTAATATACGTTTGCACATGCTTGTTTGCAAAACAAAATCTGCAACATATATTGCTATGAAGAACGATACAAACCTTGTACAATTGCCACAAATATTACCTTCTACTAAACTTTAATCCGTATGGTCCCCTATTACACATATCTACAAGCTCAGCTCTTACAAATCTTGCTTCAAGAAATTAAAGCACTAGTTTGATAAATCTCTCCTATCTTGTCTGGAAGTTCAGTGTCCTTATGCAGAAGGCAAACAGGAATGCGAAGAAGACTGTAAAGCCAACCAAGACTGCGGCAACCTGCCCCATGAAATCTGGGTCATATCCAAAATTTTCTTGTATATAAACCTTTATTGAAGGATCAGCACCAGCGCGACCAGGAACATTAATGGTGGCCATAACATCACCATATTGGGACACGATTAGTCCATACACTGTCCACGCTACAGGGCAAATCCAATAGTACCAGACCCACCACTTGGGAATTTTCTGAAATTTCAAACGGAAACAGAATTGTGTCATTACACTAGTAAGACGAAGATTAAGTTAAAAATGATAAAAAAAGACAATAATTAAGAAAGAAAATAAACGTACCGGTCTTGGTATAAAGAAGCCAGAGAAAAGATTGAAGAGAGAATAGAATGTTGCTGCAAAGATGGCTGCTACTTGGTGGTTTGGGGTAACGGAAACAGTCATCATTCCATAGTATGTGAAGTAAAGGAAGGAAAAGAAATTGACAAAGAAGAACCAAAAGAATTTGGCTGCAGTCCATTCGAAGGACACCATGGCATACACAATAAGTGTATAGTATGTAGTTTGAACAAATACGTATGGTATTTCACAAACAACCTGCATGTCGTATAGTACAGAGTTCGGTCAGTTTGATGTATATTTACACAAGCTCTTTAAGGATACAGATTAATTCCACTTCAACTCACCTGTGCAATGGCATAGGGTAATGCAGAATACATTCCAGCTGCTTTTTCTCGGTAAAACACGGTTCTTTCGACTGCTACAACTGGTTGTACAGTTGAGCAGTTGTTAATACCAACAAACAAGACAGAAGCATACATGGCACCGATAATCATATTCAGATCGCTTGAGCTATCCCTGAATAATCATAGAACATATATAAATTTTTGGCCAACAGATCAACCATGTTATGTTTGTATTCTTAGCAGGAGTGATAGATACTGACCTTTTTGTCCCGACCTTCCAGAATATGCTACCAACCATAAGAGCACAAACCAAGGTGAAGAAGTATCTAACAAGGTTGTAATCAGGACTTCTCCAGTATGTCCACCACTGCTTCCAAAGGCAAGATTTGAACTGCCCCCATGCAGACTCTGAATACTGAGTGGCGAAATAAAGGTTTGTTGCTCCTGGTGGTGGTGTGCTCAACTCCTTCACCAAAGCCTTGTTTCTCCTGCTCATATGGAAACAAGAATTGAGCTCAAAATTTGAAATTTAGCATATAACATAAATAAATAATTTTCATATGGTTGTGACTGGACATACTGATGCAAGGATGAAGATCTGTACTGCTCCGCAAAGTCCATTCCAAGCCGGACTTCAGCTGCAACTGAACTCACTTCTAGCATCCATGTTGCTGGATTGTACTTCTCTTTGATTTTAGGGACTCCAGGAATGGCCTGTAAGAAGTCAGCCATTATTCATGAAATAAGGTTAAGGAATCCATCTTTATCAATTATTGGATCAAGAAAATCTTAGGGAGATCAAATTACCTCGAAGTATTCAATGATCTTGTGAGAGTTTCGACCCAATGGTCCTGAGTAGATTGCTTGTCCTCCCCTCTTCATTAATAACAATTCATCAAAGGCTTCAAAGATGTCAATGCTAGGTTGATGGATCGTACAGACAACTGTTCTCCCAGTATCCACAGTGTTTCTCACAGTCCTCATAACAATGGCAGCTGCCCTTGCATCAAGACCAGAAGTTGGTTCATCCATGAAAATGATGGAGGGATTAGCAACCAGTTCCACTGCTATTGTTAACCTCTTTCTCTGTTCTGTTGACAACCCTGTGATTCCTGGAAGCCCAACTACAGCATCCTTGAGATTGTTTAGCTCGACCAACTCCATCACTTCATCCACGAAAATCTGAAAAGATAAAATCCCACCATTTTTTAGCTCGTAAATTACCACCTCGGACTTTAATTATGATAAGTTAAATTGTGGAACAGTAACAAAATTTACCATCTTTTCTTGTTTGCTGACGTCTTTAGGGAGCCGAAGAAATGCTGAATAAATCAATGATTCTTTAACAGTGACTTGAGGAGAGTGGATATCATTCTGTTCGCAATATCCAGAAATTCTTGCAAACGTTTCCTGTTTCTTGGGGAACCCGGAAATTTTAATTTCACCTTCAATGTATCCACCAGTCTTTCTTCCTGCCAAAACATCCATCAGTGTGGTCTTTCCAGCTCCACTGACTCCCATTAATGCCGTGAGTACTCCAGGCCTAAATGCTCCTGTTACTTCTCGAAGTAGTTGCAGCCTATCCTCTGGAACTCCTTGCTCCTTCATTTCCTATTACCATCAATTAAAATTGGTTACTGAAGGAGTTTTAAGTGGTATTTTCTGTATAAAAGAGTTTTGGTTCACAAGTAGGATGTCTATGGGATGAATGAAGCATTTGATAAATTGAGTTTAGACTGAAAGTAGAAGGTATTGATTCCTACCGGGGGCATGTCCACAAAATAATTCATACTGTCAAAGGACATGGCTAGAGGAGAGAAAGGAAGAACCATTCCTCTCTTAGGAGCCACTCCATTTGCTGCCTCAATTGAATCAGCATTTCCACTTAGTCCATTGGGATTGGATGGGCTCCTCGTTCTCAAGATTGCCATTTCACCTGTGATATGACAAGTCCATGTAAGGAATTGAAGCATTTTATGCAGTTCTGACAAGATTGAAACAGAGAGTATGAAATCCACATATTTTTAGGTTCCTTACTTGTATTGTTTCCATTAGAATGGGATAACGACTGTGTTGACCTGGTTCTTTCTTTTGTTGTTTCCTCAGAGATTATGGCCTGTGATTTTCCAGCAGCTATTGTCAAACAAAAACATGAAGAAGATTAGCTACCTTAAAGAAGAGAATGAGTTGAAATCAGTAAAACAATTTCACATCATGCACATTTTATTGAAGGTAATGCTTTGACTTACGACTAAAGTACGCGAGAGCAAAGGTGAAGAGAACATTGAATAGAACAGCAAAGCCTAGAATAGCAGCTGTGCCAATCCAATACCAGTTCTTATCTGTGTAAACATCAAAGTTCTTGAGCACTGCTGTGCCTACACTGGTAGAGGCGTCTGAACTCTGTAATGCAATCAAAATATTCTTCTTAAACTTGCTTTTATTTATATCACAAGTCTAAATGCTAACTCTAGTATATATATTTGATTGATAATATGAAAAGGTTGATGCTGCAGATAGAGTTATTTTGAGCATGATATCTCACGTTTTTGTTCATCCACCTTGGTGCAGACATTTCGTTCACAGCTATGGCATTGAAACCATAAGACAAAGGTGAAACCCAATAACCCCATCCCCACCAATCTGGAATGGCACCTGTAATCATGGTAGCAACTCTCTATTAATGCATTCAAAGCCAAGAATTTCAGAATTCTGACATAACTAGGGGCTATCATGTTATTTCATTCTAACCTTTAGGTAAGATGAAACCTCCAAGCAAGAAAACAAGGAGCAGAGTGAGAGCCCCGCCGGTGTTGGCAATGATCATGGTTCTGCAGACCCCAGCAATAAGCCTAAAGAGCCCAGAAGCCATCTGTTGGATGAAAAATACCAGCAGCAGTTGCTTGAAAAACCTGAAAAACAAGATCAGGAAATTGTCACTCAAGTGATCATGCAATACAACATCATCGTTAATTTGAGAAGTTGTGGTTTGGCTACGCCTCTTTACCTGCTAGCGTCAGGTGCAAAACCAACGGAGTAATAGGTAATTGACACCCAAACAACAGACTCAATTATAGACATTGGCAGCTGTAGCAAGAAAGTTGGCAGAGTGAAAGTCCAGGCAGGATGGAATTGAAGATCTCTTTGCTTGTAAAATACTGGAAGCCTCTTGATTACAAGTGAGAGCTCAGCAAAACCATTGAACATGTTAATGATCATAGTAAACAAAAGGGCACCAATGTATACCGCTCCATCTCCTTCATTCCTTGTGTGCATTTTAGACTTGATGAACACCGTGGACATTATAATTGCCATAATAATAAGTTGAACCGTCTTGGCTACATAAACATATGCATTTCTCTTAACCAGTATCCATTCTCGATCCCAACATGCCTTGAGTAGTTCCATTCTGGGAACAGAATACTTCGAGAATGACAGAGCTGCTTTGTGGCCTTGGGTCTTGTCAAATGGCACGGAAAGCTCATTCTCTAGCCTCATCCCCACATGGAACCTCTTGAACCTTTCAACAAATTCTGGGACTGTTACGTATCTATATGGCTTGTTTCTATCATCCCAATACTGTTCCTGGTCTTTCTTCGAAGTAACCTGCAGTCAAGAGCCATTAATCAAAACTATGAGGTGTCTGCTAGGCTTGCTTGACAGAGGCCAAAGCCCGCCAGTTGGTTATGGGCCGGTTTCAATAAAAACAAACGAAGAGGTTTACCTCTTGTAAGAAATCAGCTGTGCCCTTCCTCTCAGGACAGCGGAACCCACAGCTCTCAAAGAAAGCAAGAATGTGTTCTCGTGGGCCCTGGTATACAATCTGGCCTTCTGATAAAAGGATGATATCATCAAAGAGATCAAACGTCTCAGGAGCAGGTTGGAGCAGGGACACCAAGATTGTAGCCTCGGTGTAGTGTACAATGTGCTGCAAGCACTTCACTATTTGATATGTTGTGGAGCTATCTAGACCGGTGGATATCTCATCCATGAAAAGTGTTTTTGTGGGCCCAACAATCATCTCTCCTGGATTAATCATGGAGATTAAAGCATTAGGAAACAAACAAAATGACAGCAGCTAGCTACATGCTTGCCCATATTATCATTAAACAAATGTTCTTTTGACTTCATTCGATGGATGGGCCTATAGTTTAATCCTTCTTAAGCATGATTAAGTAAGTAATTGCAGTTTCGACGGCAGCAACTTCTTAAACAGGTTCCTATAACAGAGAAACGACAGCTGCGAATGGCTTTTGTAAGAAAGACACCAGCGCTGGATGTCTAAAGAGGAGTTGGTGGGAGAACCACAAGGAAATGGTCAAATAAACATTACAGAAAGCTAATTTTAGGCCTGCATGTAGAACATGTCAGCACACAATTTGTCAACTTTAGTGTTCTCTTAAATGAAAAGCAACCCCCACCTATCATTGGATAAATAATATTCGAAAATTATTTTATAAATTATCAACCTGTAGTCACTCGCTTTTTCTGTCCACCCGATATCCCTCGTATCATGTCATCTCCGACGATGGTATCCTTGCATATATCAAGTCCTAGTATCTGCTCATCCAAAACAAAATTATAAAATTAAAAAAAGGAGAAATTAGGAAGGTTTAATATGATCACATGACCTATTTGACACCAAAATTTCGAAATTATGACGATGTGCTTAGTTGGTGGAATAAAAAAAAGAAAGCGAAAAAGTAATAATGCATCCAAAAGTTGGTTCACCAACCAAAAATCCTTAAAAAAACATAAAAATGAAGGGGTCAAGCACAACCCAGCCACGCCAGCATGGCTAGGCACCAGTCAACGTGGTGGGTGGCGAGGAGAAATCTTTGACAAAAGAGAAATTAGTGGCGACAACCGTGAGTTTATCAGAAACTTGGAAGAGTCATAAAGACAGCTTGAACCACACATGAAGCTTCCATGCCACCATCCTCTTAAAGGTTATTTCAAGCAATGATATTCCATTGTTAGGGAAATTCTATTGAACTTACTTTGAGTGTGTAGTCAGTAATGAGACTGCTTTCAACTCCTTCCATTGCAGTTGCCTGAAAATTACAGTTGAAATTTATTATGTAACTTCAAGATCTGTTAATATTTATGATGTCACGCACACATATGCATGCATGTGGCAACTTGCTCTTTCTTAATTTGTAGCTTGCTTGGCATTTACCTTCATGAAAAGATCCACTTCTGCCTCCGGAAATATTCCAGCATCCTTCTCTCTTCTTGCAAGCTCACTTAGGAGATCTACGGGTATAAATATAACATAGCCAATTCAATTAAAGTTGATCTTCATTCATTTCTTATCCCTCGATTGACAGAAAATAAATCATTAAACTTTGTATAATATAATCACCATATCGTGTCCCGACCCCTTGACACCTTGCTGAGAAATCCAAGGTTTCTTTCACGGTCATTTCTCCTATGTGAACATCGTTTTGGCTGATATATGCTGATGATTTCCGTGGCATAAATTCCTTGAATTCATATCCATTGTATGTTAGGTCTCCTGTAACCTGGTCAATGCAATAAATTAATATCCACAATTATTAACAAAGAAATTGTATCAATTATAAGAAAACGCCATCTTATGCACGACAAACATATATTATATATAATAAATATTTGTCACCAACCTTAAGACTCGGGTCCAACTTTCCTGCTAGAGCCAACAAAAGAGTTGTTTTTCCTGAGGATGGTGGTCCTAGCAGTAGTGCCATCCTGTAACAGAACAAAATTTAAAAGGCCACATCAGGTGATGAAAAAGGATAGATAGTAGTAATTACAGAACGAAAAAAGATACAGATATAATTACCGTGAAGGTTTTATAACCCCAGATGCATCTTTGAGGATTGTGAGCTTAGTTCTCTGAGCCAAATTAATCCCAACTACACCAAGAGCTGATTCAAACATGTTTCTTGCAGCATTTGGAAGGGTGGGGAGAGCTCTGGTGCCAAAGTGGCAGTCAGCTTCAATTGTTAAATGATCAAACCTGACCTCAATTGTCGGGAGTCGGATGCCAACCCTGCAATTACAGGGAAATTATTAATTGAGTTGACTCGACCTGCAGGGTAGAGATGAGTTGAAACGGTCATAGTAACTAAAAGAGTGAGAAGATCAAGTTTTACTGTGATCCTGTAAAGGGCTTAACATTGGATACACCAATGATTAATCAAATACAGATTAAATAGAACAAGTACCGATGTAGCTTGGGTGACGCCAAGATTGCCTTGGTCAAATTTACATGTCATTAAAAACAATACTCACTGCTGGTTTTTTTTTTTTTTTTTTTAAGAAGGGGAGAACAAAGAAAAGCAATTGATGAACTATTTTTTGTTTATGATTCTAACAGCTTTATTGGTTGGCTTTAATTTCTGGAAAACAAGACTAGATTATCTGGGCCATGATGAAACAGGGAAAAAAAAAACAAAACCAGAAGAGCAAAGGACTAATTCTATGATAAATAATGGGAGAGAGGTTAACAAGAAACTTACTTATCGACTCTTTGTCTGAATTTCTTCAAGTATTTCTCATTATCTTCCTCTGCAACCTTAAAGAGCTTGTCGATAAAATTTTGTCTCTCATTTATGTCAAGCTTTCTCACATCAACTTCTTTATGCTGCAGCATCTTGTTGCCTTGGTCCTCAGTATCCACGAAAGATTTGATGATACTTGTTCTTAACCGATTGTATGTCGGTAACTTCTCTATGGCAGCCCATTTTAGAGCTTCTTCATCTTCATCGACAAGGTTGCTTCTCCTAGATTGCCTGCCAACTGAAAACATGTCTTCCATGTTCCAACTAGCCCTGCTCAAGCTCCTGCTTATGCTCCTGCTCAAGCTGTTGTGACTTGATCGTCTACCGGAAGCTCGAGCTCTCTCTACGCCGTCCATCTTTCTCTTATTCTGAATTGAATTTAGAAAAAAGAAAAAGCGAATCAGTCCCACATCATGAAATGGACAATAAAACAGCAAGAAATTGATTTAAATGCCAAAACAATGATAATAATAATAATAAAAAAAAACAATAAAAGAGAAGACTTTCTGTTGTTTGCTTGCCGAGAGAAGGTTAAGAGAGCAAAGAAGAAGCAACGAATTCTATTCATCAATTGAATTAATTAAGCCCAATGTCAAAGTGTTAAGTTTGGTGAGTTAGCCTAGCATGAAAGCCTGAGCCTAGAGCAGCAACCATTACGCTATGTTGAGGTGAGGTCTTCATGGTACTGAAGAAATCACAACCAAGATTTTGTGTTCTTTAAAATCCTTTTTCTTCACCTACCAAACTGATGCTAAAATAAAGGCAAACATGCAAGAACTTACTCTCTCTGGTTTCTTGAAATAAAAAAAAGGAAATGATGTTGAATTCTGTTATCTCTTAGGAGGAAGGAACGAGTCGAAAGAGGGTTGGTGGAGTTCTGAAAGTTCGCTTCTCACTTTCTCACCAAGAAAATCTTGAGGAGTTCTCCCTCCCTCTCTTCCCTTGTAAATGAATGAGAGTGGTGGATTAAGTTCCATTTCCTCTAGAGAAGTTCGAGGGTATATATAGTAGCAAGTGAGAAAGAGGAGATGGCGCAATTTGCAGATGGAGAATTTGTCAACGTCCGTATAAAAATATAAATAAAAATAGTCGATTAGAATAGATGGTAAGTCCTGGTTGCGCAGGTGTATTCCAACTTGATTGGCCTTACCAACTTTCCTCCCCGTGTCTACATGGAATGTTCCTGTGGAAATGAATTTATCACTGATTTTGAAGACCATTTTAATTTTTCTGCAAGCAATTTTATGGGTTCTGTATGCATGGCCAAATGGAGGCAGTAATCATACGGGAGAAGTCCTCAATGAAGTAAAATATTAGGATTGATAGCTAGTGAAAGCGGCCGTTTGTTTCAATTCATGAAAAATAGTTTTTTCAAAATTCTTTATTTGTTTGTTATTAGAAGAATTTATTAATGAAAAATAATTTTTAGTCAAATAAAAATTTAATTTTGTTTTTAGAAAAATAATTTTTTTATTTTAAGTTAAATACACTTTTTAAAAAATTACAATAAATTCAAATTTTTTTTATTAATTTGATTTTCATATCAATTTTGGTTATTATACTTTTGATTGTTATTTGTTTTTATCTTATTTTTTTTAATTGAATTTTTTATCTATCAGATTTGGTCCTTATTCTTTTGATTGTTATTTATTTTATTTCAAATAATTTATGAAATTAAAATTTGTTTTTCAATTTCATTATCTTTCATTTTTTTTCTATCAAATCTAGTCTCATTCTTTTGATTATTTTTTTTTATTTGAAATAATTTATGAAATTGATTTTTTTCAATTTCATCCTCTATTCTTCTCATAAACTCGAAAAAATAAATAGCAATCCTAATATTTTATAACTTTTTCATCTGTCAGTTTTGATCTTTATTCTTTTGATAAACTCGAAAAAATAAAAAAATTAACAAGTTATTTTCCAGTTTATTTTTCATATCATAGCCAAACATTAGAAAGTGTTTTCCAACTCATTTTTTTTACACTATCAAACATTGAAAAATAATTCACTTCTCATGAATTTACTTTATATGAAAACTATTTTTTTTATATAAATCTACTTTTTGGCAAACAAACAAGATTTTAATGACAAAATCTTTCCATTTACTTGGGCCTAAAGTTTTTGTGGAGTACAAACAATTAGTTAATCTTGTTAAAAATAAGAAACTTTATTGATATGATATATATGGTTACAATCAACCAATTAAAAGGTATTCATAGAACACAACCAAACAATTATGAAAATAAATTAAAATCTTTAATTATTCAAAATTCTTGATTTTATATTTTGATGTAGTGCTCGATTTTCTTCATTATTGGTGATTGTATTGATTGGATTGCAATCCAAATATGTATTTTTTTTTCTCAATATGCTCGCTCAAACTTATAGAGATTTTAAATAAAATCTTCATGGATTTGATATCTATATTTAAAGATATATTGAAATCTTGATGAACATTTAGAAAAATAATTTCCATGCAAAGGCTATTTCAAACCAATAACAACCAATGAAAAACAAAAATAAAAAATAAAAAACAAAACAAAATCTACATGACAATATTTAACTCTCGTGGATCATAAAAAATTCAAGTCAAACTTTACTCAAATTTGTAACTTGAAAAAAATATAACATGAAGTTAATACTTCATGAATGAGAGAAATGTCATGAAAGGCATAATAAAAAAATTGTTTTCAAATTGTGATTCTAAAAACGATAAAAAAAGCTAGTAAATTATAGTATCAGAGTTTAAATCATTTAATCAAAATATAGGTTGATAATAATATGATTTTCTTGTAAGGGATGTATTGTAATTATAGAAAGAAAAAGGTAAACATAAAAAAAAAAGTTAAGAAAAGAAAGTAAATAAAGATTAATAAAATAAACTAATGGTTGGTGGACAACAATGAGCAAAATGTTGCTTGCCAATAAGATAAAAAAAAAAAAAAAAAAAAAAAACTCGATAAGATTCATTGCTCCAATACCATGTTAAAAAAAAAAATTATTAATAAGATGTGTCGTTATAATCAAATAACTAAAAAGTATAATAGGAATACAACTAAAAAAATTATGAAAATAAATTATTGGATTCAACCATTCAAAATTCTTGATTTCATTCTTTGTTTAGGTACTTAATCTTCTCTATAATTAGTGATTGGATTACAATTCAAAATATATTATTTTGATTAACAAGTCTTTTTATTTGTTAGTGCCAATTTTGTTTATTCCTAATACTTCTTTTAAATTATTTTTATTTTTTTAAAAAAAAATTTCTTTTACCTATTTTTCTGTCTTATTTAACAAACATGATAGAAGGTTTTTCGATTTTGTAATAAAATAAATGAAGAAATATGTAGTTCTGTTTGAACTTCATCTTCAAGTTAGTCAATAGTATGGAGTTCTTAATCAACGAATCTGATCGAATATTCTTTACATTTTGTGAGCAGATATACATATATATTAGCTGCGTTGCCGCGCTACGCTGCGGGTCAATTTTTTTTACATAAAAAAAATTAAAAATAAAATAAAATCTAAGAGTATTAGGTTTTTCTACAAAACTATACCCAAGAGCCTTGGATCTGACTGCAACGCCTGATTCAAGAGTAATTTTTATAATATTAATAATAATATTAAACTTCCATGACCCAAGTTTAAGTGGGTCCGGCTGCAAGGTCGTGTTATAAAAATGTGATAACAAAATAGAAAAAAATTTAAAATTATAGAATGAAATTAAAAAAAAAAGATTAATTGAAAAGAAAAAAATATAAAGAAAAAAACAACAAAGCAAAGCATTAGAATAGTGCTTTGCGAGGAGGGGTACAATAAAATCCCTTCATGAGATCACAATAATCTAATGAAAAGTAAACAAAACGAATCATAAAGTTTAATTCTTAATCAAATTGATATTAAAAGATGAAATTAGAAGAAAAAAAACTACTTAAGAAAAAGAAAAAAATTTGAGTCAAGTGGTTTAACCCGCCAAACCAGGTTAACCCGTTAAACTTGGGATCTATGTCATGAGAGTGTGATAACTAAATAGAAAAAAAAATTAATATTAACAAACTCAATCAAAGAAAAAAAATATTAATTAAAAAAAAAACAAAGAAAAAAGCAACAAAAAAACCTATAACTAAAAGGTATCTGCCTTTCACTGTGGATTTGCACAGTGTAATCCACAGTGAAAGGTTGATTTCTTTTAGTTATAGTTACAATATTAAAAGATGAAATTGGAAGAAAAAACTAATGAAAAAAAAGAAAAAAATCTGAATTAACTAGGTCCCGCCAAATCATGTTAACCTATCAAACCTGATATTCGTGTCATGAGAGTGTGATAACTAAATAGAAAAAAATTTAATATTAATGAACTAAATTAAACAAAGAAAATATTAATTAAAAAGAAAAAAACAAAGGACAAAAAACCTATAGGAAGAAAAAAACTAATGAAGAAAAAGAAAAAAAAATCTAAATTAAGTAAGTTAACCCGTCAAACCTGAGATCCGTGTCATAAAAGTCTGAAAACTAAATAGAAAGAAATTTAATATTAACAAACTAAATTAAACAAAAAAAATTAATTAAAAAGGAAAAAACAAAGAAAAAAAAACCTATAGGAAGAAAAAAACTAATGAAGAAAAAGAAAAAAAAATATGAACTAATTGGGTTAACTCGTCAAACCAGGGATCCGTGTCATGAAAGTCTGATAACAAAATAGAACAAAATTTAATATTAACAAACTGAATTAAAAAAAAATTAAAAAGAAAAAAAAGACATCAGCCTTTTCACCGTGGACTGCACTGTGTAGTCCATAGTGAAAGGCTTAAAAAGAAAAAAAAAGAAGAAAAAAAAAACAAAGGTATACGCCGCGGGGTTAATTTGTTTTTTTTTTTTTTTTGCATAAAAATATCAGAAAAGCCTAAGATCTAAGAGTGTTAGATTTTTCGGCAAAGATATATCCAAGAGCCTTGGGTCTAGCTGCAACGCTTGACCCAAGAGTAATATTTATAATATTAATAATAATATTAAACTCGCATGACTCAAGTTTAAGTGAATCTGGCTGCAACACCAGACCCAAGAGCTTTGGATGCGGGTCTGGCTATAAGGTTATGTCATAAAAGTGTGATAATGAAATAGATTAATTAAAAAGAAAAAAAAAGATAAAAATCCAACAGGAAGAAAAAAACTAATGAAGAAAAAGAAAAAAAATCTGAATTAAATGGGTTAACCCTTCAAACCAGGTTAACCCGTCAAACCTTGGATTCGTGTCATGAAAGTTTGATAACAAAATAGAAAAAAATTTGACGGGTTAACCTAGAATTAACTGGGTTAACACATCAAATCCGGGATCCGTGCCATGAAACTTTGATACTAAATAGAAAGAAATTTAACATTAACAAACTAAATTAAAGAAAAAAAATTAATTAAAAAGAAAAAAAAGCAAAACAAATATTTCGCGTTAACCCGTAAAACCAGATTAACTTGCCAAACCCGGGATCCGTGCCATGAAAGTCTGATAACTAAATAGAAAAAAAATTTAACATTAACAAATTAAATTAAACAAAAAAAATCATTAAAAAACAAAAACAAAGAAAAAAAGGAAAAAAAAAAACCGAAAGGCAGCAGCCTTTTCACTGTGGACTGAATCTTGGATTTGTGTCATGAAAGTTTGATAACTAAATAGAAAATAAATTTGACGTGATAACAAGTCAAACCCGGGATCCGTGCCATGAAACTTTGATACTAAATAGAAAGAAATTTAACATTAACAAACTAAATTAAACGAAAAAAATTAATTAAAAAGAAAAAAACAAAAAAAATTGGGTTAACCCGTCAAACCAGGTTAACCCGCCAAACCCGAGATCCGTGTCATGAAAGCCTGATAACTAAATAGAAAAAATTTAACATTAACAAATTAAATTAAAAAAATTCATTAAAAAACAAAGAAAAAAGAAAAAAAAACTAAAAGG
>Ga0307514_10003047_pt1 | contig 16537 bp, 16 predicted proteins | sample 16_EM_MG_FD_203088 | JGI IMG/M metagenome (GOLD analysis project Ga0307514, IMG submission 203088) | Populus trichocarpa ectomycorrhiza microbial communities from riparian zone in the Pacific Northwest, United States - 16_EM | ecosystem: Host-associated > Plants > Roots > Unclassified | place...
TAGTGTCTTGAAAGCGAATTGAAGGCCAATATAATCACAGATAATAAGCCTGCCCGTCACGCAAAAGGTTCTTGGAGAAGGCAGGAAGATCCTTTCCAATGAGTACAACCATAAGACCGTTTTGAATAGTGACATCCTTGTAAGCATTCTTCATCAGGGCGGCAGACGTCGCAAAAAACACCATGGTGTCATTTAAGAGCGTTAATATCATGTTGATACCGATATATTTTGCCAGCTGTGTTTGGATGCAATATTTGGTAGTGCCGATATTTGTCGCTGCGGCTCCTATAGGCAAAGTGACGGAGCTCACGAAGACGCTAAGCCAAGAGAGGGTAAAGAAGGCAACGACATATTTGTTGTTGTTGTAAAGGGCGCTGACACGAAAAACGAAAAGTAAAATGGTGATAGGCACAGTAAGGGGATATAGGGCTTGCAGGCGGTGGAGAATTGTGCAGTCCCCAACGGGAGCAGCTGAGGGACATGCTCAGAATGTGGTTTTAGAACCGAAAGGACAAGAGCAGGACTAACTTTGGACGATGACAAAACCTGCTAGGTAAATTAGAGTTATGATCCTATACGACTTTGGTCAACGCCTACTTTGAGAAAGTGTCGACCAAAACACACCTTGAGAAGCAATAAATGACAAAGGAAAAATTAATCCGATATCTCATCAAGAGCTCATAGTCCTGAGGTAGATGCAGGATGATATCCCAAATGAGAACCTAGAAGCCATTCCACATGAACCTTGTTGCTATTGACAAGAACAGGTGAAATTTTTTACCGCTAGTGACCCAACGAGAACATAAAGGGCAATGGTAACATCCCGCGCAAGGTCAGGTGTGAAAAACGCCATCGGGGTGTATGGATTGAGGAGTTGAACGGTCGCATTTGATGCGGCCGACATCGCGCGCGCACCTTGGCCAGAAGAATTTACTGCGATACCTCTCGCTCAGCACAGTGCGAGAACTACGAAGGAAGAGTGAGAAATGAAAGGGACCTTATAGTCGGAGAAATCCGAGCTTTTCACAAGGCTTGAAAGTTCAAGTGAATTTTCTTGGACCATAAATATGATTGCGCCGGCGACCGGGCTCAGGGTGTGCCCAGACGATAAACTTGTCTTCGATAAGTAGGGAACCTTGTAAGAAGTCTGCGAAATAGGAAATCTATCCATAGTGTATTAGTAACGTGTTGGTAACAAAGCTGTTAGCAACGTTGGTGAACACTAGAAAATAAGTTCGGACCTCACAGAATCGTTGCAGAATCGAGCGGACGGTCCGGCTTTGTCAGACGCTTGAAAACCCATTGAAAAAATGTAACAGACTTGTCAATGAATGAAAGTGATTCAGAATCATGATGTATCTTATGTAAAAGACGAAATCAAACTGACTGAATCTTAATCCCACCCAATTGGTGTTTAAGACGTAGAGCGCGATGGTCTTCACGATGTCTTGGAACTAGGATATATGGTGTTTGTTGTCGTCTTCTTTCCTATATCGTATGTAGGTTTTCTCAGATGCGGTCTCGATAGCTCCTTCGGCATCGTGAACAGAGTGGGAGAGCATCTCTTCGTGTTCGCTTGTTAGTTTTTTACCGCCGTGAGTTTGGTCCTTGTACATGTTGGGTACTCCTTGGTGACTCGCAAGGGCGCTCAACTCGGATGACTTTTCATGACATAACCTTGATTGTTCGACGTGAAGTTATCTGTTAAGATGATAATGGAAGGCTAATCTGGCGTGTTCTGCTGCGTCTGGAGCGCTGATGTTCTGCCCGCTGATGTTCTGCGTCTCGGGCCAGAGCTTCGGGTGCGTTCTTCTTTGCATTCCCCCTGGCAGTCCGGCAACCGGTACAGTTGCAAGTTACATAATGTGAGGTGTTTTTCTGTAGATGTGGGGTAGGATTCTGATAATTTGCTGTTCGCTTTTGCTTTTCGGTATGCGGTATTGCTCTCTTTGGTGAGACGATGTAAGCGGGCTGACACTTGGTATGCGAAATCGCTGGCATCTCTGCAAGCTTTCGCAGCCTCCGAATGTGTCGTTGCCGCCTCAGCCATTGTGCCTTTATATGCTGCGGGAGGATGAACCTAGTACATCCTCAGTGGAACCCAAAACTGTGGTGGAACTCAAAACAATCCCTCAAGAGGCATTACATGAAAGACGGACTCGGTTCGTGACCACAACTATCACTAACTCCAGCAGAAAGACTCCCAAATAAAAGGCTAGCAAAGAAGATGGAAATGGATGGAATAATCATAACGAGAGGGGTAAGATTTAGACACGAGGGCAAAAGAGACCAGCTCGCGGTTTGTTTCGACGCCTTTTTATATTGTGCGTTTCATTGCTACCGACGCCATGACCATCAGATTGCTGCTCACCTCTGCTCACACACCAAATCTGTTCATTTAAGAATTATACACAACAAATTCCGACACAAATGAATCCACCAGAGCGCAATGAGCGACAAACACCTCAGATCACCCATTTGCAACCCCTCCGCCGAATTACAATGGGAGGTCATTTGAAAATTCCACATGTTTTCAAATTGCTACGCGAACTCATTCACTACTACTTACTGATGAAGAGTCTGGAAAAGACAGCGTACTACGCGAACACTATCAACATGATGGATCACTCGTTTACGGTCCTTCTTGTTGAGCTGGTTTGGATGTCTCCCTTCTGCCGTTCATTTCCTTGGATATCAAAAGCCATTGAAGTTGGAAGAGCTTGACGAACTGCCACAGTGAAAAAGTAGTTTACAGTCTTCCAGTCAAGGATTCGAAGTATCACGCGATAGGTTGTTGAAGCGCCTAAATCTCCTTTTCACAATCCTGATCCCAAGCTCGACAATATTTGACGCTCTAACTTAGTAGCCGAGAACACTTGATACTTCTCTGTAACCTGTACGGATCCCACGCATAGGAGAACCCTTCTGACAAGAGGAACAGGCATTAGCATCACTTACATATTGGGTCGTTCTCTGGTGCGTTATTGGACTGAGATGCAATTGGAATCTTTATTTTCTTTCGGAAAATTTTCCATCAAATAAAAAAGAAGAAGAAGCATGTCGATAGTTTTCTGTTTCACGTTTCCTGTTCCACGCGTATATCGACGATAGCCCTCGCAAAGCCGACCATCGAGATGGGCCACCACACAAAACTCGAGTCTTTCAAATTCACAGCTTGTTATAGACTAAGAGCTACAAAGAAAATCTGTTTGAATACTACAATGGCGGAGCGATCGAGCAGGGTCAAATTATGTACTAGAAATGAATGCACAAGCAACTTTCAGTAGTGTGTACCGTGACGATGACAAGTTGAAACGATACGAATGACCATGAGGTGTCGACCTACCAGTGATCAAAATATCTTTATCACTACTGAACAATCGGATTATAGATGGCTTGCATTCATGTATGGATGTCATTGGGGGCATATGTAGATGTGGAGTGGAGTGGAAATCGTCATCTCAATCGTTCAAGTACGAAAACAATGCGGCGAAGTCAGACCAACTGGAAAGAAACGAGGGTTAAAAGGAGGGCGAGGAAACGAGACTCGAGCGGCTTCAGATTGAAAGGAAAATGTCACAGATAAAAATTGACCTAATGTTTGTGTAAAACTCGAATACAGAAAGGAAATCAACTGGGAACACGATGGAGTAAAAGAGAGTCTGCCACAACTGAAAGATACGCCATGGCACAAACTCATGCCGTTTGTCTACCATGGAAGAATGTAAACATATGCATTAGATTAGAGGTGAAGGTTAGATTGATTTACCTTTAAACCTGGACGTTAGCACTAGAAATACTCAGTAACCTCATCGTAAATCCAATTTAAGTGAAGGATATTACCTAAATGTTCCAATGACGTTTCCTGGGGGGGAGTATTCGCAAACTATAAACTTCATATATGAATGAACTTCTTTGAATCAGAAAGGGCTCGACCTACCATATGTCGCTAGGTCAAATATGTTGCTATCATTGCAAACTTGAAGAGCACACCCAACATCTGTGGTTTCCTTCCAGACAACTTGAACTTGAGTGAAATGGGATGGTTCAGGAATTTAGGGGTTGTATTCGGCTGGGCATACACAAAATTCTTACATCTTCTTTTGCAGGTTTTAGCATAAAATGCACGTATTTAAAGCGAGGAAAACAAAAGCCGCCTCCGTTCAAGGACTTGCAGTGCCAGAGTTTGGCAAGCCATTGGTAACCACATACGTTGATGAATTTGGCTCCCACCCTGGATTTTTCAAAGCCATGTGTGCCATGTTGATTAAGGCATCCCTTCCACTATTGTTCGTGGCGTTAAAAAGATGCTACCAGCAGATAGAAGCGTCCAATCCGAAAATTCCGGTTACACATAGTCCAAATGGTTGCTGTCGCGATAGACTTGAACGTCACACGGTATATCTTCCACAGCAAAGAAAACACACACCTTGCACACTTTGACTAGCATACCACGAGGCCTGCGTCGTATAGATCTACGACGACCTATGTAGAATTGTTCCATATAGTTCACTTATAAAGCAACTCACCTGTTCCGGGAAAATATCTGCGCCAATCAATCTTCATGCAAAAAGTTTGTATAACAAACCCCATGATGTATTGTTACCGTACGTAGACATAGCATGGTCAGCAGAAAACCAAAAGGTCTGCCATTGTTGAGAGTAGTTTTTGGCCGTATCCTTTGTTTGTACAAATCAGCTTGAGGTGGGAAAGAAGGACGGGAAAACGCACTAAATAATATGACGTTTTACTAGGGTCGGCCCCGCTTGATGCCAACACCTTGTTGATTTCCCCCATCCCTGTAATACCCTTGAGTGCCAGATTCGACGTTGCAACCAGTCCATCCGGTGAAATGCTTAAAAGGAGCATCAAATAATCTGACATCTGGAATGGTGAAAACAGAAAAATGACAAACCAGGGAATTCGCTACCAGGAAATCAGCCCATTTGCGCAGGAGATTGTAGTAGGTGTATATAAGCCTCCCATCACCCGACTTTTGGGCATGCGCTAGCGCCATAACGAGCATCGAACCACAGTCTATTTAAGATCAAGGTTACAGGGGGCAGAGAATATACGAAAAGAAACTCACTCTCAACACCCAAAAGCGAGATCTGTGTTGTTGCCAGTAACATTGTTCCCTGTACCGGAGTAGAAGTTTTGACTCCCTGATGGTCGTTTGAACCAACGCAATTATACACTCCGGGGCTGCATAGCCCTTATTGTCCGTCGTTGACGAATCCTGGGTCTCCAAAAGAGCAGGGAAGGATGCATAGATAGTTTCTACTGGATTAACGCACCTGTCGTTGGTTCAAATCAGAAAAATAATCAGATCCAAACGAAATTTTTACTAGAAATGAACGCACCTGCCACTCCCCACATCCTTCATGAAAACCCTCAACTGCCCCTTTGAGGTCTCGCCCGACGTCGTGAATTCGAGAGAACCACGGAGATTCAAGCCATGGCCGGAGTATGTCAAAAGCCGAAAACCAGCATAAAAAGTTGTTTCGGGAACGGAGGTAGTGGCTGCTGGCTGGTGGTAGTCGTCGTGGCAGAAAAAACATGGGATCAATACCCGTCGGGTGACCCGTTTATCAAGTGTGCATGCGTGGGTTGTCGTGCCCGCTTTGAAGTTAAAAGACGAAATAAACTGACTGAATCTTTTATTTTTATGAGGAGGTACGCAAAATAAATACAGACTAGTCGCGCAATCCCGGTCCGTGCGCTTGCCTGCCACGCCAATAAACCTTCTGCGCATGTCTTGGGACTAGTTGGCGTCTCGATGGGGGCGGGAGCGGGAGATCATCCGAGGTGCGACTAAATAACTACTCAGGAGGGCGCCGGCGTTTACCTAAAACAGACGCAGGTCCAGGGCGATAGGGCGGTGGTTGGCCTACGGCGTCTTTGCGGTATTGTATGTTATTTTTGATTTCGTCTATGATCCCGATAACTTTTTTGGCATCGTGAACAGAGTGGGAGAGCATCTCTTTGTGTTCGTTGGTTGGTTTCTCACCGCCGTGAGTTTGGTCTTCCTTGTACATATTGGCTAGTTCATGGCGACTCGCAAGGTTGCGCAAATAGGATGACTTTGCAAGACAAATCCTTGATCGGTCGACTTGCATTATTCTGTGATGCCGATATGTGGAGGCCCATCTGTCGTGGTGTCTTGCGTCATACAGATGTTCTGCCCGCTGATGTTCCGCCCGCTGATGTTCTGCCCGCTGATGTTCTGCGTCTTGGTCCAGAGCTTGGAGTTCGCCCATCTTGGCATTCCCCCTGGCAGTTTTGCAATCTTTGAAAGTGGTACAGTGGCAAGCTAATGTGAAGTGTTGCTCTTTGTTGGGGAAAGATTTTTGTAATTTGCTGTTAGCTTTTGCTTTTAGGTATGCGGTATTGCTCTCTTTGGTGTGCTGTTCCTCATCGAGACGATGTTTGCAGGCTGACACTCGGGCTTCATTTGATTCTTCGTATGCGAATTCGCTGGCATCTTGGCAAGCATGAGCAGTCTTAGAATGTTCCGTTGCCGCCTCAGCCATTTTGCCATGAAATGCGGGAACAGGAACAAGTGGTATGATGGGCATGATGGACATCAAAACTGTGGTGGAACTCAAAACAATCCCTCAAGAGGCACTAAATGAAAGACTGACTCGGTTCGTCACCACAACCATAATCACTGACAACACCATTGACAGCAGAAACACTCCCAATCGAAATTAAAAGGCTAGCAAAAAAGATGGAAATGGATGGAATAATCATAACGAGAGGGGCAAGATTTAGACACTCAGAGGGAAAAGAGACCAGCTCGCCGACTTGTTTGTTTCGACGCCCTTTTATATTGTGCGTTTCATTGAAATATCGACTCCGCTTAATCTCAATGGCTAGGACGTGAATTTAATTTCGTACATTTACACACATGGCGATATGCTCAAAATGGTAAGGGAGACCGTTTGAAACCATCAGATTGCTGCTCACACACCAAATCTGTTCATTTAATTACACACAACAAATTCTAACAGATTTTTTTTGCCAGAGCGCAAGAGCGACAGACACCTCAGTCAGGGTTAATCGCCCATTTTCAACCCCTCCGCCGAATTACAATGGATGACATTTGAAACGTCCACATGTTTTCAAACAAACCAGCTCAGCTCAGCCAACAAGTTCGTTTTCGCTCTTCATGAAGGCTTGTCGCCGCTTGCGGACTTCTTGTGTGCATCACAACTCTGTGGCAACCATCTCGAATGCGGAAAATAAGACATATGATGATTACTTAGACTGAACAATTCGCTATCGAATTATGGATGGTTTGCATTTATGTATGGGGCATATGTAGATGTGGAAACCGTCATCTCAAGAGTCAAGTCGTTCAAGTACGAAAACAATTACCTTAGTGCGGCGAAGTCAGACCCATTGGAAAGAAACGAGGGTGGGTGCGAGGAAACGAGACTCAAGCAATGACAAATGTCGTGGCTTCAGAACGAAAGGAAAACGTCAAAGATAAAAATTGACCTAATGTGTGAACCTCGAATACAAAAAGGGAATTAACCGGGAACACGATGGAGTAAAAGAGAGATTGCCATGCCATTTGTCTACCATGGAAGAATGTAAACATGTGCATTGGATCAGAGGTGATGGTTAGATTGATTTGCCTTTAAACCTGGACGTTAGCACTAGAAATACTCAGTAACCTCATCGCAAAATTTAAGTGAAGAAAATTACCCAAATGTTCCAATGACGTTTCCTGGCGGGGAGTATTCGCAAACTATAAACTTCGTAGGCTAGGTAGAGAAATATATGAATGAACTTCTTTGAATCAGGAAGGGTTCGACCTACCCCATATGTCGCTAGGTCAAATATGTTGCTATTATTGCAAACTTGAAGAGCACACCCAACATCTGTGGTTTCCTTCCAAACAACTTGAGTGAAATGAGATGGTACAGGATTTTCGGGGTTGTACTCGGCTGGGCACACACACAAGTTCTTACATCTTCTTTTGCAAGGTTTTAGCATAAAATGCACGTACAAACTTCATCTGTCCAAGACTTGACAGCAGCAGCGATATCGTAAGAACTACCAGTGCCGGCAGCCAGGTTTTCTGTGGGCAAATCATAAGCCTAACTCTTTAACCAATAGTTGCAAAGCTTACCTCCATACCTGCCAAGTGTACCGCCGGAATGAGCAAAATTGCAGTTAGCAGCCCACTGTTGAGCCTTGCCAGCTAGAAGATCACTCCAAACCAATGCTACTGCACCATGCCGCGACCGTACTGTATTGTGAGCATCGAGATAGACCTGGATATCCTGAGTAGAAGTGCTTTGTCTGGCGACATGTGCTGGTGTGGCAAGGCCGCTTTGGAGCAGAGAGAGCATGGCCGCAAGGCAAACCAAAATGCTCGAGCAAGTCATGTTAAATTCCGGTTTGGTTTGAAAAATGCAGGTATAGGAATGGGCTTGCGATCCGGATATGTTGGAGTAGGGGTGAGGCAGGCATGAAATGTGTTTATATAGCCGCAGTATGTGGCTGTGGAAAGGAAATTACTTAAGGGGCGACCCGGATGGTGAATGTCCACCATCGGGTTTCTATGAGACCATCACTGCGGTAGACAATAATGTTGCGTTCAGATGGCTGCGGTTGAGTGGGTATGATACAGAGATGTGTTGCTTCTGCAGAAAAGTACGATCCATAATCATGCATCTTGTCCAGGGCTGCGAGCCAAATCAACAATATAGTACTTGAATGGCATATGAATGACCTGAACAAATTTCTTGTATACCAATTGCCTGCAAGCGCTTATTTCTCCTGAGAAGTGATGCGCTAATCGAAGATGATGGTATCTATCTTTATCTCAATTCCCTGGCGAATGCTCATTAGCGCTCACTTCGGTTATCTCCGAACAGTCTCATTTTTTGAAAGGTTTTAGCACCGGACATGTGGTAGGGCTCTTGGACTTGAAAGTTGAGCCTGCTGCTGAATAACTACACTGTTCTCCCGATGTTCGCTTTGATGACCTTGGCTGATACAGATCTAAGTTTCCATCACAGTAGAACTTCCGCGTTAATATCGCTTGAAAAATTTTCGACACTGAATATTGCCCACCTATGCCCACCTAGACGATTAATTGGTAGTACTCTGCTGGTATTCGCCGCGTATATCAATAGAGTGGCACAAGCTGTCCGCAGTTTATACCATGGTTACGTCCTGAATTTGCCGTCTTATTCCTACAGCAATTTTCACAGCGGTTCCAGTAGGTTAGAGAACTGGGTTGGGCGTGTTGTATACGGGTAACTCCATAGACAGTGTCTGACTGTGGGGTGATGGAACTTGAGACGAACGAAAATCGCAGATGCAAGTACTTCTCTGTCCCGGAAATGGCAACTGGTTTCTATTTACGGTACAATCTTCTGCCCTAACTTAAAGGCTCGACCATCATCGGTTAGACTGAAGGGCCACTGGCACGCCCGTCATAGGACGTGGAAATGATATCTGATTGCCATCAGGCCCATTGGAGGAAATAGACTGGTTAACTAGTGATCAACCGTAGAGGAAGCCCTCAATAACCCAGGACGGAAGTGAGGTAAAAAAATGTCATCGCGAAAAATTCAAGTTGCCATCTAGTCCAAACGCATGAAGAATTGGCAAAGCTGAAAGCTGCAGTACTAACCAGTAACCTGCGCCAAGTAGCCTTGTAAACTCCGGAAAGGCCTGCGGTGGTGGTTGAGTACAATTAAGATCTCAGATTGTTTTGTTGGGGTTCTCCCTCTTGCTGTGGCTGGAGCAGTAAACACGCGGTGAGAGCTGAACGAGGAACGGTCCGCCTTCCGCTTGTTTGGTCGGACCAGTGTACTAACTCCTTCCACCATATCAAAGTCTTGAACGTTCAAATGGAGGACGGCCGTGCCCCAAAGTATGAACAAAGAAATATTGAATGTATTTATCTGATTTCCTGCACGTCCTAGAATCAAAAATCGTGCGCCGGCTGCTATTCAAGTACATTTCCTTTGCCATCGCTCTACACAGATTCTGAATTTGCTTCAAGGTTACAGCAGAACAACTTCTCCGTGAGGTATACCTACCTATCCTGATTACAGAGGTGTGGAATTCTCAGTATCCATACAGGCTCAAGAGAAACAAGAGCCCGCGTTCCGCGCACCGAAACAACGCGTTGAAGACTTTGAAGAACTTCATGAATATCGTGGAAGAAAGCGAAAAGAATTCGAGGAGCGGATACGAAGGACAAGGGGTAATATGTACGTTTCTGCGTGTTTTGCTGATGGAAGAGATATTTGATCTATCCTTTCAGTAAGGAATGGCTTCAATATGCTAATTGGGAGGTATGTTCAGTTTCCCTGCCACTCTCATCATCAATTTTACTGTTTTCCCACAGGCTTCTCAGAATGAATTTGCTCGCGCTCGGTCAATTTTTGAACGCGCACAAGATGTCGACCCGAGCTCCATCAAACTATGGCTCTCCTACTCCGAAATGGAGTTGAAGGCACGCAATGTACAACATGCACGCAACCTCTTTGATAGAGCTGTCACCCTCCTTCCCCGAATTGACCAACTATGGTATAAGTATGTTTGGGTGGAAGAGCTACTGGAGAATGTTCCTGGCGTTAGACAGGTATTTGAGAGGTGGATGCAATGGGAACCGGAGGACAAGGCATGGCAGGCTTATATTAAGCTAGAAGAAAGATATCAAGAGTTGGACAGAGCAAGTGCTATCTATGAGCGATGGGTAGCTATTCGACCGGAGCCGAGAGTATGGGTCAAGTGGGCAAAGTTTGAGGAAGAAAGAGGAAGGACAGATAAATCACGGGAGGTTTTCCAAACTGCTCTCGAATTCTTTGGAGACGATGAGGAACAAGTGGAAAGGGCTCAAGCTGTTTTTGCTGCTTTTGCAAAAATGGAGACACGATTGAAGGAATTCGAACGTGCGCGGGTGATCTACAAGGTCAGTTTGGATGATTTTTCTCCATCTTTTCCAGTCTAAAAGAATAGCTACTATAGTTTGCCCTCTCCCGTATCCCCCGATCAAAGTCTGCTGGCTTGTATGCTTCTTACACAAAATTTGAAAAGCAATTCGGCACGCAGACCACTCTTGAATCAACTGTTTTCGCGAAGCGTCGGATTCAGTATGAAGAGGAGGTCAAACAAGATGGGCTGAATTATGATTCTTGGTTTGATTATACGCGCCTCGAAGAAACTGCGCTACGGGACTTAAAGCGCGAAGGCAGCACGGAGGAGGAAATACAGGCTGCTATCGGTCGTGTAAGAGAAGTGTACGAACGAGCTGTGGCTCATGTCCCACCGGGCGATGAAAAAAGGCACTGGCGGAGGTACATTTTCCTATGGCTGGATTACGCTTTGTTCGAGGAAATTGAAACCAGGGTATGTCCATGTATCGTTTGAAAATCAGGAAAAGAACCTCATTCAGCCTTTTTCAGGATTATGCCAGAGCCCGGCAGGTCTATCAAACTGCGATCCGGCTGGTGCCTCATAAACGATTCACGTTTGCCAAACTCTGGGCTTTATTCGCAAAATTTGAGCTTCGTCGTTTGGATTTACCTGCTTCTCGAAAGATTTTTGGCACCGCTATCGGCATGTGTCCTAAGGAGGGTTTGTTCAAGAAGTACATTGAACTTGAAATAGAGGTATGAAGTTTCATTGTCATCTGTTTCCTTGTGCCTCACTTTGATTCTCCATGCAGCTCCGTGAATTCCACCGCGTTCGGACTTTATACGAGAAGTATATTGAAGTATGGTCTTTATTCATCATCTTTGGCTTTACTGATATATATCCCTCGTTTCATTCTCAGTACGATCCGTCCAACTCTTCAGCTTGGATCCGCTGGGCAGAGCTCGAGGCACAACTGCAAGACTTCTCTCGCACACGTGCAATTTTCGAACTTGGTGTCTCACAGCCGCAACTCGCCATGCCAGAAGTTCTATGGAAGGCTTACATAGACCTTGAGATTGCAGAGGGCGAGCGAGAGCGTGCAAGGGATCTTTATGAGCGCCTCATCCAGCTAAGTGGCCATGTAAAGGTATGGATTGCTTACGCGCTGTTCGAGGGTGAGGCGGTTCCCGTTCCGAGAGAAGAGAGGGAAGAGGAAGAGGAAGCAGAGGAAGAAGCAGAGCTGAAAATGGTACCTGGGGATTCTGGTAAAGCAAGGACAGTTTTCCGAAGGGCGTATAATGATCTCAAGAGTAAAAAGTTGGTCGATGAGGTGATTCTTACATTACTTTTCAAAAAAGCCTGGGCTCTTGACTCAAACTCCTCTAGCGTGTGGCCCTACTTGAAGTATGGAAAACGTTCGAAGAACAACATGGTACCGTGGATGACGTTACAAAGGTGGAGGCCATGAAGCCGATTATCAGCAAGCGAAGGCGTGTGGACCAAGAAAACGGACAGATGGTTGAAGGTAGGTTTTCTCAGAAATGATTTCCAGTTCTTCTGGGTGCTCACTCGCCTTTTTTCTTAGAACACGTCTTCGTATTTCCCGACGACGAGAAGGAAAGCAATCCCACCTCGTTCAAATTTTTGCAGATTGCGCATGCTTGGAAGGAGGCACAAAGGAAAAAGGAGGCCGAGACACTCGCACCAAAGCCCAGTGTCCCAAGAGCACCTGAAGACGTCGACATGGACGAGAATGGCAAACATGACGCGGCTTCAAAGGCTGATGAGGATCAGAGTTCCGGAGATGAGTCGTAATTCTCCCTCAAATCATCTTTTGTCTTGTATCGCTTGCACAATTCTCATTAAAACTCGTATTTAACCCTAAAATTAGTCCTGTGGTACTTATTTTTTTGTAGCAAATAATTTTAGAAATTATCTCGTCTTCAATGCAGAAAATATTTGGAGGGTCATCGCCGAGGATTACCAACTCTACGTATCTCCATTCTACTCGGAATAACTAAGGGCCTTCGAACTTTGACCAGTGCTCCTGACGAAACCCTTTCCACTTAATTATACTAGGAACGGCCCGAGAAACTGTTTGCATGAGCTGGTACTCGGTATTAAAACTGGAATGACTCATTTGCAACGCTTCGATTTGCGATGGTCTGTACCGTCCTTCGTATATTCCTATATCTTCCAATTTCCAGTCTTTGAAAGGGAGAAAAATTTTCTCCTGGGTTGAAATTAACTTAGAGAACGTATCAGCGGAAGGATGAATAGCGTGACATCAAGAGCTAAACTCACTTCGTCTGGTGGACCACAACAAATGTGATAGACAAGGACAAGAGAATATAGATTAGGAAGACGACACGAAAGAAGTCGGAGTAGGGAACACTGCAATTGATCCACCTGCAAGTGGAGGTGTTGCAGCTCGAAAGGCCGAGAGTAAAAGAGGTCAACCACCGCTGATACCTCGTTTGAGGAAAGAAAGTACCCAGTTAGGCAGAGTTTCGTTAGACTGTCGGAAGAACGTCTGACGAGCGGTATGGTCTTCATCAGTGAGATGTAAGGAATTTCCAACGAGATTAAGCTATTTAGGCATGATGGGTTGGCAAGAAGCCTATCGTTCACAGATTCCCAGTTTTTTCTTTTCCGCAAAGCAGAATTTTGATCATGGGTGGGAGCAGAGGAGCTGGCCACTCTGAAATGAACATGGAAGAGGGTGTGAGAATGGTGAATTAAAATGCTAAGGATGCCCGACGGATCAGAAAGGTGATCTTTTTCGAAGTCAAGGTCGATGTCGAATTGTCGTAAGGATGGCATCGATGGCAAGGCGGAGAAGAAATTGGAGAGGTCGACAGTGGAAGAGGATGACACTGACAACGAACGTAGCATAGTTCTGCGATGTTGTATAAAGGGGAGGATAGTTTCCATTAGACCTTGAGCTTCTGGGACGACCTTTCCGACCTCGGGCTGATAATCAAAATGAAAATCTAACTCGGTTAAGTTGGCAAAATTTGAGATTGCTAGTAGTTCCTTGAATTTGTTAATTTGTGCTTGCAAGACCAATTTCCGGAGACTCTCGTCGAAAAACGTCCTTGTGGACGTTAAAAACATTTCGGTATCCTTGTTCAGCGGCAGATCTCTCCACTCAAAATGGAGTTCTACAATATTCACCATCCCTTCGACAGCAACAACCATGTCGTTGATAATTTGTTTCGATGGATATGTGTCGATCAATTTGCCCTGCAAGTGGTATACTTTCTTATTGCCAGCAAGTGACGTCGGGTGCCGCCGCTTTTGACTGGAGAAAAGATTGTCAAGAAGTCCACGAAATAACCTTTTTGATTCAGGAGCAAAACGTGCATCTCGTTTCAGCAGATAGTCCACAAACCATGCACGGATATGTAATCTTTGGACATGAGCCGCTATTATTGGACTCCTGTCGGGTAGCTTATCAAGTGTTATTTTTCGAGACATCGTGAATACTTACTGCAAGCGACACAACAGGTCGACAAACTTCAAGTCCAGCTTTGTCCACCTCACCTCCTGATACTTGCCATGCAGAACGAAATTGAAGAATGCCCGATTAATTGAAATCAGTGTTGTAACTTCTTCTTCTGGCAGATAGGACGCAATAAGACCCCAAACTTCTTCAGGGATATCATTTCCAGTAGTACCCAACGGCATGGTCGTCTCTATAGGACACAACAGGGCAAAGGTAGGGAGCTGTTCGGAAAACTCCGGTGATATTGCAAGGTGCAAGTTCCAGCAACAATCTTGACTCTGAACAATGACCGACTCCGTTGCTGAGAAGTCTGGTTTCCTCTGCATGTACATGTCCAACCACCCGGACACCCTCGTTGCATACGCAAAGTGGTTTGGAAAGGTTCAGGAGTCCGTGAAGAGTGCCGAGATGACTGCTATCGACTGCAAGGTATGCATGGCTACGTGTTGGAAACGAAATGAGGACACTCACCGAGACAGTAACAACCAGAGCATGACTCTGACGTGCATGTTAATTGGTGGCGAGAAGCAAGTTGTCACTGTGGCCATTCAGCCTCCTCTGAAAGAATACAAAGATGTCAAGCCAAGATTATTGGAAATGAAAGCTCTGGCCCAACAAGGTCTTGGTATGGTTTGTACTCATCTCCTTGAATCTTTCCCCCTCTGGTTTATCATTTACTCCTAGATAAAAGCTCCAAAAATCACAGCCTTTGACTTCCCCACCAATGCATATGGTGGATTTCTGCTCACCGTCTTCCACACATATCTCTACTTTCTCGCTGGAACGCCTTCGCCTTTTGCTGGTCTTGCCAACCTGGTATACTCCCTGCTCGGGAAGCTTACCATCTCGTTCTTATTCTGGACTATTAGTAGTCTGCATGTCCTTGAGTCACTATACACGTTCCACCTTTGTTGGAAGCACTCTACCGGATTTGTCGTAGGGGTGAGTGGACTTTCGTTTCATTTTTGAATTGGGTTTACGAATATTTTCACAGTTAGAGTATGTAGGAGCTACCTTGCTTTGCGGCTTCCCTATCTGGGTACATCTAAGGAAGAAAATACAGAAAGCCCGAATCGACTCGGTCATGAAAACCCAATGAACTTTTCATCGTCCAATTACACGTCCGTAATAGCATACTTCCAGAATTCTGAACATAAACCCAAAACGTAGATGCACAACTTCAGATGTTACTGTCACAGAATAATTACGAATGAACGAATAGGATAATTTGTAAAGTAAGTACAAAGACAGTTGTCAGTGACCCACCTTCAAAGTCCCTTCAGAAACATACGGAAATTCTAGTACTGTGGAACCTTTTATTGCTCATATCCGACACTGACAACACACAGTGATTTGACCAAATCATCTGTATCCGCTTTCTGTGCCAACGGCACATCCATCTCACCCCTCAGGTTCTCGTAGAATTGCGGTGTCAAGCCAGCCTTTTCTCTATCCTCTACATTAAATGGCCCCTTGATATCCCCTCTCCAACCCCTCTTTACTTCCTCTCGGAAGGTAGCAATAGGGTCTATCCCTTCTTCCGCGCATATCCAAGTAAACCATCTGTGTCCCGCCGTTACATGTGTGACCTCGTCTGCGTGAATAATCTCCATGACTTCCACTGTCTTGATGTCCCCTGCTCTTCGGAAACGCTCGATAGTGGCGGGATTTATGTCCAGCCCTCGAGCTTCATGTACGAGGTGGATGATCGCGAGGCGCGCACGGAAGGAGTTGAACGTGGTCGTAGCTGAATCCCAGAGCGAAGCGTGGACAGGCAAGCTGCCATAAGGCGTTGTCGGCGAAATAGCGGCCAGCCTTGATGTCAATAAGGAACTACAAACGAAGTTTCACTCAAGACTTGCTTGGACAGGAAACGGCAAACCTACAAGTGCTTTGATTCATCGAGAGCCATCTTTGTGAAATCCGAAAAGAATGCTGGGGGAAGATTAGGGTACCGTGGACCAAACCGCGCTATGATATCCCAACTCCAGGGAGCGTTAATCGACCAAACATAATCAATGTGGATCGCAAACTTACGCAAGGTCGATCCTAACAAACAACCTTCAGTACATATGGTCGCAAACACTGAAGACGCACTTACGCCCACTGCTCGATGTTGGCAAGAGCATGCAAGATGAC
>Ga0307514_10003048_pt1 | contig 16532 bp, 13 predicted proteins | sample 16_EM_MG_FD_203088 | JGI IMG/M metagenome (GOLD analysis project Ga0307514, IMG submission 203088) | Populus trichocarpa ectomycorrhiza microbial communities from riparian zone in the Pacific Northwest, United States - 16_EM | ecosystem: Host-associated > Plants > Roots > Unclassified | place...
GGCGATGGCTCTCGTCCCCGGCGTGTCCCGCTCCGGCGCCACCATCAGCGGCGGCCTCCTCATGGGCTACACGCGCGAGGCCGCGGCCCGCTACTCGTTCCTGCTCGCCATCCCGGCGGTCCTCGCCTCCGGCGCCTTCGAGCTGAAGGACGCGAGCGAGGGCGGCCATGTCTCGTGGGGCCCCACGGTCTTCGCGACGATCATCGCTTTCCTGGTGGGTTACGCCGTAATCGCCTGGTTCATGAAGTTCATCACGACCAAGAGCTTCATGCCGTTCGTCTACTACCGCATCCTGCTCGGCATCCTGATCATCGTGCTGGTCAGCGTGGGCGCGCTGAGCCCGCACGCGGCCGAGTCGGCGGGCTGAGCGAGGCCTTCCGCGCGACAGACCCATGCCCCTGATCTAGAGATTTCTAGAGGCAATTCGAGCTCCCTCGGCTTGATCGTCTCCCATTCGTCTCCCATTCGTCTCCCACTCCACTCCCACAGCTGGACAGATGGAGGCCAGCAGTGGGCCACCACCTCGCGCTGACGTACCCGGGGCCGGTCGGTCTCGGGTGCGGGGCGGGTTGGTGCGGGGGTTCTTGGCCCGGGTCACCCCGCGCAGTCCGACCGCGCGCATGAGGCAGCACCGACGCGAGTCAGTGACTGCTGCTCCGCGACCGCACAGCGAAGCGCCTGTAACCGACGCACCAGCGGCAGCCACACTTCAGGAACGCGTCAGTCGCCCAGGACACCTCTGCATGCGATGCGCTGGCAACGGCTGTGTGTTCCCGCCCGCGGCACTGGCGAGCACGATCCGCGCCCGATTCGCCAACCCCTGAGCCGTCGAACGCCGCATGGCCCAGTTCTGCAACGTCAGCTGCTCAGTGGTTGCAGGTCAGGAACGCCTTCGGGTCTTCGTAGACCTGGAGGCGGGGGTTGGCGACCAGCGCGGGTAGTTCGCGTTTGCCGAGGTAGGTCCCTGCGTAGCGGTCCTCCTCGGCACCGTCGTCGACGAAGGAGCCCGGCGACATGAGCGCCTTCTCCACCAGGACGTGGAAAGCGTCCGTGTCGGTCGCGGCCAGCAGCGCCGAATGGTCCGTCCAGGCGAGATGCGCGATCTGGTGGGCGACGCTCCAGCCGGGCGCCGGGGTGGCAAGCGCCCACTGCTCGGCGCTCAGCTCGGCCACCAGCCGGTCGAGTTCCTCGCTCTCCTCGCGCAGGTCGTCGAACACGGGCGTCGGATCGGACACGGGACGCTCCCCTCGGGCATGGCAGCACCCAAGAAAACAAGCAAGCATGCTTGCATAATTGCGGCCGTTCGGTGCACGACCCTGGGCGAGGGCTGCGCGGACCCTGTGTGCTCAATACACTCGGCGATCGCGCCCATCGCGGCGCACACTCGCATATCGGGGGACGAACGATGAGCAACTGGAACCCGGGCGGACAGCCGCCCCAGGGGCCGCAGCCCTACCAGCCGCAGCCACCTCAGCCCTATCCGCCACAGCCCTACGTGCCGCCACAGCCCCAGCCGCCCTACCCGGGGCCGCCGGGACCGCCGCCGGGCGGGCCGATCACCCGGCTGCGGCGGCGGATCGGCCCCATCCACACCGCACGCAGGGTCTTCACCCCGTCACGGCCGGGCATCGTCTCGGATCCTGAGGTGGCGCGGATGCGGAAGATCAGGACCCTGGTCGGGGTGGGCGCGTTCCTGTGGATGTCCTACGCCTACAAGCTCGCCCCCAAGCTCAGCGATGCGGCGGACGAGCAGGTCGACAAGTCGTGGACCAGCGCCCTCGTGCTGGCGGCGACCCTCCCGGTCGTCGTCGGCGTCCTGTACGGCCTGGCCGCTCCGGCGGCGCGACGGGACCTGCTGCGCCGGGCGGGGCGGTGCTTCGGCGCGATCGTGGCCATGATGGCGGCGGCCTCCGTCTTCCCGATCATCGTGCTCTCAGGGTTCTTCGAGGGCCAGGAACCCCTCGTGGAGGGCCACTTCACCGTGACGAAGGGCCTCATCCTCGCGTTCACCCTCTTCGTCCTCTTCTGGGTGACGCCGTTCGTCGTCTGGGGCGTGGGACTCGCCGTCCAGCACGTGTTCCGCACCGCGGACATCCACGAGACGGTGCCGCCGCTGCTGATCATGGCGTTGGCGTGGGAGATGGCACTGATCGACATGTTCACCGGCGCCCACGAGGGCGTGCCGACGGTGATCCGGTACGTGTTCATCCTGGGCGCCCCGCTCTCCGTCACGGCGGTGGGCCTGTGGGAGCTGCACCGGCTGCGCGTGCACTACGGGCTGGGGATGCGGGGACTGCTGATGCGCTAGGAACGGCGCCTCGCAGGACGTACTAGTGATCTGGTTTTGAGGTCGTGGCCAGGAAGGCGCTGAAGGCCCAGCGGCCTGAGGAGAACGAGCGGAACCGGCTGGCCAAGGACGCGTGCCGAGGTGACTCATCGGGACACGTACGAGACTCGACGGGGACACCGACAAGACGCCGACTGATGCCGGTGCACCTCTTGAGTTCTGCGCACGTCCTCACAGTGTCTCGCGCGAGCCCCGACCGTGACGCACTGGCGTCGCGCACAGAACCTTCGGAGGACTCACTGTGCAGGGATGTCGGGTGGCGCCTCCCAGGAGACACGACCGGGGCACCACCGGGACGCCGTTCGTACTTCGCTGTGCCTCTTCTGGAAGGGCCAGGCTGGTGCTTCCGCCGGAGGAGCGGCTGGTGGCGCGGGCCGCGAGTATCGAGGCGAAGTGGGTCATGCAACCCCGCGGAGGTCTCGGCCGAGGAGGTCAAGGCCGTGCAGCGGGCCGCGATGACTCGCATCGAGGCGGTGGAGGCCGTCCGGGAGATCACCGTGGAGGTGCCGGGCCGCCGCTGCCGCCCGGCTCGAACACCGAGTGCGAGGTCTGCGTGGGCCGGGGGATGCGGGACCGGTACGGACAGGTACTGGCCGCCGTCGAGCACCTGGTCCTCACGGATGCCTCGGGCGTCCAGGTCGCGGCGATCGAGACCTGCCCGACGTGCGTGCCGTACGTGCAGGCCACGGCCCGCCGCCGTGGTTCGCGTGCGAGACCACGGCAGGCTCCGGCGGCTCCGCGTAACGGGTGAGATCGGGTGGGACGAACGGTCTGCCCGGCGGCCGTGTGGAACGCGCGGGAGTGTCCGGAACGGGCTGCCGCCTGTTGTGCTGGATGCGGATGCCGAGGAGAGCGAGCAGGGCCCGGAGCGGGTCGCGGCGATCGATATCGCCTTTTTCGGTGGCCTCACCGATGTAGTCCAGGCCAGTGCGGTCCATCCGTACTCTAGCCGTGCCTCGTCACCTCTCATCGGGTGTCAGACGTGGTCCTGGTAAGAATCCTGCCGCTCGGAGGGCGGCCCGTACTGCTCGATGATGTCGCAGGTGCAGGTGGCGCCCTCGTGCAACTCTCTCTCGCACTCAACGTGGTGGGAGCGCTGCGGCAGGTGCTTCGCCGGAACGCACCGTATCGTGTCTGCGGTGCGCCAGGCCGTGGCGTGCCGTTCCCGAGCAACCCTCGCCAGCGCTTCCCGCAACGACTCACGGCCCGCGCCCCGGGTCTTGAGAGCATGGCAGTTGGGGCACAAGGCCACCATGTTCACCGGGTGGTCCGCGCCGTCCATCGCTAGATCTTGCACGTGATCAACCTCCAGGATGGGCTCCCCGGTATCGGTGACCGCCTGGAAGCCCGGCGAGGAACACCGGGGGTTCTCGCACAAGCCGCCGCTGCGGGCCAATACCGCGGCCCGAGCCCGCGCTGAGCGTTGGCGCCGGTTGACGATCGAGGACCGGCGGGTGTTGACGCTGCCCATGGAGTCCAGGGCGTTCACGAGTTCCCGGTAGCTACGACTGGTGACACTGTCCGTGGCCGGTGTCGCAGTGCGCCTTGAAGAAGGCACGGGTGCGGGCGCCGAGACCAGAGCGGAGGACGGAGGCGGTGCGGTAGGCGCTGGCGTGGTATGCCGGAGACGGGCAGGCGGCTCCCTGCGCGTGTCGGGCTCGTTCCTGTCCGACATCGGATGCCGGGCAACCGCGTGCTTGGGCACGGTTCCAGGGTCTGTCCGGGGGCGGTCATGCTGAGGCGGCAGCACGGGCTTGGGCTTCTTCTCGGGCGCGTGTGGCGTCTCCTGCGGCGGAATGTAGACGCGGACTGGTTGGGGCTGCTGCTCAGCCGGACGTGCTGGTTTCTCCCCCTGCCTTCTGCGGCGCTCCTCCCTTCGCTGTTCATTCTTCTGCGCCTGTCGCCGCCGCCGTTCACGCTGCCTGGCGGTGGCTTCCTCGGCCATGCGCCGCACCGACGGTTCGGTGGCTGTTCGGCGGAGCCACGCCGCGTCGAACGCCTGTGGGGCGCGCTGCATGAAGGACGGCACCAGCTGCTGTTGCTGTTGCCGCTTGCGCAGGTAGTTGATCATCTCCGTCGTCCAACCAAGGTCCACGAGCTCCTGGACGGTGATGCGCCCGCTGCGGGACGGGACCGCGCTGGACGGCTGAACCTGCTTCTTGCTTTTCGACAATGCGCCCTGCCTTAAGCCTTCTACGGCGGTCACCGTGACACCTACCAGATTCCACAGCCCTCTTGTGGCCCGCCCTCCAATGAGATCTCCTCTGCGTGGCCCCTGGGGGCGCTGTGGTGGCCCTCGCCCGAACTCGCCGCTGGCCGCCGACGAGCCGGACGCCGACGCCTGGTTGATCAGTACCGGCGGTCCGGGCAATTCGATGGAAGAGGGAACCAGCGAACGGAGAGAATGTCCACGTGCCTCCGATGCTGACCGACATGCCGTCCGACCGTCTGGACGTGCTGATCAAGCACCCCTTCCACCGCGAGACGGGCGAGCGGCTGATCGCCTTCATCCGCGACCTGCGCGAATGCCGGAGCCCGGAGGACTATGTAGCGTTCCAGCAGGACTTGCTGCACGCCACCCTTGCCGCGAACGACGCGCGGGCGGAGCGATCACGGGTGATCAAGAGGCTTAGGAGAGGGCAGAAGCTTCCGCCTGATGCTCCGGATCTCGTGATCGGCGATCCGCACGACTTGGACGACTGGCGGCTGGAACTGGACGTCTTGGAGCGTGTAGGCCGACAACTGCGCTCGATCGGTGATGCCATGGCCTGGCGGGCCTTCCACTACGACCGCCGCCACATACTCGCCCTGCGTCGCAACGAGTCACCGGGACCGATGACCCTCAGCAAGGACGGCACTGTCCACGAGATCCAGTTCGCGGAACAGCAGTGGAGCGAGCATCGGCAGTTCGCGATGCTGCACGACCTCACCGATTGCCTGCGCATCGGCGACCTGACCGTGTTCGGCAAGCCCGACCAGAACAACGAGCAAGACATCCTGCTGTACGAGTTGAAGACCAATCCGAACCGGCGGGAGGGAGCGCAATTCCAGCGCACCCGGATGGCAGCCGAAGCTCTTCACGAGGGCGGCCCGCTCCCTGGGCATGAGAATGCACGGCTCATCGACACGGGCGTGCCGTACGCCACCCACCTCTCCGCTCTCGCTGACGCTTTCGCCCACGCCCACCGCGACGGGCTGAAAACGATGCGGGTGCCAGGACAGCGCGGCCTGCTAGCCCTCGACATCCCCGCCGCCGGCAACAAATGGGGATCACAGGAAGCCACACGACAGTTTGAAGCGCAGTACGCAGCGCTGCTGCGCCGCACTCGGCTGACCGGACAGCGCGTCTGCTACGGCAGCGGAGACAGCACTGCCCGCAACTACCTCACCGCTCCGTGGGGCATCTATCCGCTGCAGCCCGCGCAGTGCGCCGGACTCATCGCCGATGTGCTCGTCTTCACCGTGACGCTGTCCTCCGACAACTTCGTCGAAGAGCTCCGAAGGGCTGGGCTGGACGTCCGGTGGGTCCTGCCTGAAGGCGCCGAGATCGAATCGTCGCTGTCCCTCTTGGAGATCAACGGGCACGGCCGACGGCTGCAAGTGGCGTGTGCCGAGATCGAGCGCTTGCTGCTGGAGCTCACCGACCTGCAGACCTGGGCAGAGGGCATCGACCGACTGCTGGCGAAGACTGAAGGCCGCTGCCAGCCCTGGCCGTACTTCACCCAGGAAAACAAGGTGTGGGCCTGACGGTCTCCCGTACGTCGACGGATGCCTCGACCGTCCCCGAGACGGTCGTCCCGGCGACGCTGCGGCAGGAAATCAGCGTTCGGTGCGCATGTGCCGTACGGCGGTCTCATCGAGCTCGGCGGCCAGCGTCAGGGCCGACGCGAGTTCCGCTGGCGCCTTGAAGAGGTGACAGATCATCTCTGCGGCGCCGTTGACGGCCTCGGGGATGGTGGGTCCGAAGCTTGCCTCTGCAAAGGCGGCGACGAATGCGGCGTAATAGCCGTCCGACCCTCACCCGGAGCCGGAACGTGTAGCGCTTCAGCAAGTCCCAGGAGTTGGAGCCAGGATTCCACCTCGGCCGTGTCCGCCGCGATGGTGTCCGAGTCCTTGTCATGGTCGTAACAGTGGAAGTGCAGGTCTTCCCTCACATGGATGGCCAGGCGGCATTCGCCCCAGACACCGAGACACCACAGGGCTTCGCCGCGGTTGACGACGTCGAAATGCCATCCCGGCTGGTGAGCTAGCAGGTCTCCCAGCGCCCGCCAGGCAGGGAGGCGCTCGAAGCCACCACCGAAGGTGTCACGCTACTCGGGCTACGAGGTGTCCGGTGAACAGGCGCCGGGCCGACACCTCGCCGTACCGGTCGATGTGATCGAACACGACCTGGTGGCGTCGGCGGCGCGATGCGCCTCGTCCCCGGCGCCCTCGCCTACCTGGCACACCGCCACCCCGCCCGCACGCGGGTCGATGACCATTGGCGTCGCCGCCGTCGCGGCCATGGCCTCGATCGTCGATCCAGTTGCTGTCCGCTGAGCCCCGTACCCCGACTTCCACCAGCCCTTGACCGCCCTCCGGGCGCCTCGTCGGCGCCCTCGCGCTGTCCGAGTCCGTTCTTGGGACCCTCGCCGTGCCGAAGGCTCACGGTCAGGTTCCGCAGACCTTCCTCATCCGCGCGGAGGAAGTCCGGGAAGTTCGCAGCCTCAGCTGTCCCGCAGTGCGGCCGACGAGCATGCGTGACAATCACAGCATGCAGACGTCGATGTTCCCCTCGGTCCGCGCTCTCGACCAACTCCTTGACGGGCTGGGCGTCGGCGCAGCCCGTCGGCGTCAGCTGGACATGGTGCGCGGGGAGCTGGAGCGGGCCCTGGACCGCGGGGCGCTGCCGATCGGTGCCCGGCGCAGCTTGCAGCGGCTCCTCGAGGAAGAGACGCTCGCCCCGTACGTACGACTCGCGGAGTCCGGGACGCTGAGGCATCGCCAGGTCGCCGGGGGCTTCCCGCCCACGTCGGAGGCGACCAACGAGATCCGCCGCAAGTGCCTCGACCTATTGCGCAAGGCATTGGGCCTGCTCGCGCTGCACCTGGGCGGCGGGGAGATCCCGCTGCAGCCCGCACCGGAGGCGGCGACCCTGTCCGCTCTGGCCCGCCAGCTCGACCGCTACCTCGCCGGGACCATGTCCCCGACACAGACCCGGCTGACGGCGCTGCTCGCGCTGGAACTGGACACCGCGGCGCGCAGTGGGGAGCTGGTGGGCCTGCGCACCACTCACCTGGGCAAGGACTACGCCGCGGTATACATCGAGCGGCGACCCCAGGGCGGCGGCGCCATTGAGAGGGAGTGGGTCGAGACCTCAGCGCTGAGCCGGGCCGCGCTGGCGCGCTGGATGGACGAGCGCAGGGGCTTCGTGCAGCGCGCCCATGGCACCTCGAAGCTGTGGGTGTCGCTCTGGATGAACCACGACGGCGTCTTCGACAACCAGGGCAACACGACGATCCGTCCGCCCGGGATGCCGCTGGAGGAGAACGGGCTGATCACCTCGTACCGGGTCGGCCGGCTGCGGTACGACGGACTGCGCCAGCTGCTGCCCCTCAAGCTGGAGGCTCTACGGCGCGCGGTCGACGCCGAACGCCGACGCACCGCTGTGTAGTCCTCTTGCTACTTGATCATGTTTTTCGCCTTGCGGTGGCCAGCACGATCCGAAGGGCTTGTTATTAGCCATGACGAGGTCATTCCCAACCCCGGAAGCGTCAGGTCAGTCTGCCGCCCCGAGCAAGGCGGAGAGGACGGCTTACGCCGTACTGCTGCATGGACCGGCTGCGCGCCCACGCGGCGCCGACGCGAGTCCGTGGGTGCTGCTGCACGACCGCACAGCCAAGCGCTTGTAACCGACGCACCAGCAGCAGCCACACTTCAGGGACGCGTCAGCCGCCCAAGACGCCGTCGCGGCAGGAAGGACGAGGGCCGGGAGCCTCCGTCCGTCACCCGACACTCGCGCCCCCGCACGGGGACCTCCCGGCCCGACACCACCGGCCCTGCGCGGCGAGGACCCGCCGACGCGCAACAGACCCCAGGCCGCGCCCGATCCCCGAAGCCGCCGCCCAACCACGCCCGCCCCCATTCCTCACTCATCGTTCAACCGCGCGGGGAAAGGTGGCAAGCAGAGGGGATACCAGACCCCCGACCACCGCCCACAAGAAACGTTGACCTGGAGTGACGCAGAGGCCAGCCAGTAGAGCGCGCACCACTCCAAGCCCGGCGAACACCAACTCGATCACAGCCCACCAGGGCTTGAGACACATCCCTGCGATGCAAACGACAAGGAGTCACAAACCACGCAACGCCCCACCATCGCCAACAGCCACGGGAGCATCCCAAAACACCAATTCCCTATGAGCGAATGCGGGATGTACACATCGACGCGGTAGGAGGACTGTGGGGGAGATACGACGTCTTCTGCTTCGATGGAAAGGCTCGACATGAGCGACCCCACAGACGTATTTCGGTTGGTCAGTCTCCGCGGCTCAGACAGTCGCCGCACTCTGGACCCGGCCCGCTACAGCACCCACGAATCGCACGTTCAATCCTTGAACACTGTTGGCAGGCTTTGGCGCAACTCCGGTCACGAACTCGTGGATACGGCGCAGGCGGTTCCGTATCTCGACGATGCCAAGCTGCGAGGACGGGTGCCATGGGTGGGTCTCGCACTTCAATTTGCAAAGAAGCCGGAGCGGAATCTTCAGGAAAGGGCCATTAAAGTCGGTGGCGAGTCAATGTCCGTGGTTCGGTACTCACAGACTCAGCACTTCGTCTCTGCCCACAATGAGTTGCTCATGTCCTGGCTGGCGTTGCAGCTCCAGCAACGTGGCGGGGAACCAGCGCCGGCTCAACTCATGGCGACGCACGAGGCCGCGCTGCGGTTCGCTGAGGTCATTCGGAGGATAGGTGCCGGCAGGTACACGGCGACTGAGGGTCTAACGTTACGCACCATCCCGCTGGTGGTCCCCTCGGATTGGCGGACCCCAGATGGCCTCCGCGGAATTGGCCAAGAAGGCGTAGCCCAATCGGCCCGACCAGTCGACATCAAGGCTGAACGAGCCACTGTCGTGGCCGACGCCCGCGCTTTGCAGGCCATCTTGGTGAAAGCAACACTGCTCTTCGACGACTCCGGTGTGTCATCTATCGATGATCAGTTCTTTACCACTCTCGGCAAGATCCTCCGCGAGCCCGCTCGGAAGGTTCTCACAACGTTTCTCAGGCAACGAGGTCCGATCAACAACTTCGGCGACTTCGTCGACGACCTGCAGCTCGATCTGCATGCGAAGCTCACCACCGCGAACGACCTGTGCAAGCAGATACGGGTGTACGAGCAATCGCTCACTGAGCAGCTCCCGGAAGCAAGGGTCCCTCCCACCAAGGTCCGCCCAGCGATCACCGCCCTCGGCTGGGGTGATCTGCTTGTCGTCCGAGAGGAATTGGTCGGCTACGTGGCTCGCGAGATCTCGCACATCGAAAACGTCCTCGCCGGGGAGAGTACAGCTCGTAGGCACGAACGGTCTCACCGAATGGAGACGGTAGTTGAAAGCGAGACTACGACGGAGAAGACCAGTGAGCACGAATTGGAAACGACGGATCGCTTCGAGCTGCAGGCAGAATCGAGCAACTCTATTGCCACAGATTTCGCCGTCCAGGCTGGTGTCAACACCTCCGGCAAGTATGGACTAACGACCGTTGATACATCGACCGGGGTCGAGTTGAGCCGCTCGGCCGAGGAGTCCACTCGGTCGGCGACCCGCACTGCCCAGGACGTTGTGAGCAAAGCGGTGACCCGTACTCAGGAATCCGCTCGGGAGCTGCGTCGCACCATGACCACCGATTCGATCCGCGAGCTCACCCGCCACGCGATCAACAACACGGCTGAGGGAGTTGGTGGTTCGCCGCAGTCGTTTTCCGGCATCTACCTGTGGGTGGAGAAAGTGCAGCGGCTGCAGCTCTACCAATACGGTAAGCGTTTCATGATCGAATTCTCGATCCCGGAGCCAGGCCTGTCCCTCATCGAGGCTGCGCAGCCGGTGCGGCCGGACGTGCCGAAGCCGCTGCCGCTTGCCTTCGGTCCGAACGACATTACCGAAGGCAACTACCTGTGCCTTACTGAGTTGTACGGGGCACGCGACGTCGCTGCCCCACCGCCCCTGCTGATCCAGATCGGCGAGGCCTTCACTGTCGAGATCAAGGACTCAGACGATGAAGGTGAGATCACCATTGGGAAGGCTTTGCCAGTGCCGGTGGGCTACGAGCCCATCAGCGGCCGATACGCGACCACCGGCCGCGGCCGCGGCGCCGACGATGCCATCGACAAATACCATGCCCACCTCGCCGTTGGAGGGGAGGTCGTCCTCGACTCGGGTGTTGAGTACCAGAACGCCGAGGACCCCGACGGGTTGCAGAGCTACCAATCCTCCTTCGTGCTGACCGCACCCAGTGTTGCCGACGACCACGGCATCCCCGTGACTGTCCGGTTCGCCAACGCCTACGACAACACAGCCACCATGAACGTCTACCTCAAGTGCCGCCGCAGCTCGGCGCTGTTCGCGAACTGGCAGCTCGACACATACCAACGGATTCTGCAGGCTCACGCCGAAATGGAGACACGGTACCGAGAGTCGTTGAGCCAGGCCCGGTTCGGTACACAGAGTGCCCCCCTCTTCGGCGGCCGGCCCTCAGCGCAGAACCGTTCCGTTGAACGCGACGAGCTCAAGAAATGGGCGATTGGGCTGATGCGCGGCCGTCCGTACACCTACGACGCCGTCGTGAAAGGCGACGGGGCCCAGCAGCTCGACCCAGTTGCCGCGGACGAGCAGGCGCCGGTTGTGCGGTTCTTTGCGCAAGCATTCGAATGGGATCAGATGAGCTATGTGCTGGAGCCCTACTTCTGGGGGCGGACCGCGTCCTGGGCACTCCGCCAGCGTCTCACTGTCCCGGACGACCCAAAACACGAAGCGTTCCTGCGGGCGGGCTCAGCGCGCGTCATCGTCCCGGTCACTGCCGGTCACGAGGCCCGTGTTCTGGCCTACCTCGACAGCAGTCCGTCGCTGCCCGAGTGGCAGCAGGACCGGCTCGACGAGTGGGATCCCGATCATCCGCTGCAGCGCATCCCGCCCACGGCTCGGGATCTGGCCACGACGGACCCCACACAAGTACTCGGTCTCCAATACCCGAACATGTGGCTGGAATTGCTGGAGGACGCTCATCCTGACGTGCTGCGTGGTGCTGGCCACCTCATCGTCACGAACGGCAGCGTGCATGTCCGCCTCGGCGGCACCGAGGAGCGGATCACCAGCCGCGACCTGGGTCGCGAAGTCTTCATCGACGGAGAGCGCTACGAAATCGTCGATTTCGCTGCCGGAGGCAAGCAGTTCGACCTCGATCGGGTCTATGCGGGACCGAATAACCCGACGGCGACGTACGCAATCGGCAGCGTGAAACGCGGCGCGCCTTGGGACGTGAGAGTGCCGACCAACCTGGTGGTGCTGTCAACCAACCGGGCCGAGCTCCCCTCTGGATTCTGAACGGGACACACCATGGCAGTCGACGCCGCCACGATCCGCGAGTTGAAAGACCGGCTCAGCTTTGAACGGCACGCGCAGATCCGCTCCCTTCGGGAAATCGCAGCAGCGGCGATCGCGGCAGCTGGTCAGGTCCGCGACGTACGGCTCGACCAGCTCGAGAGACCAGAGATCGCCGACCAGGACATTGTGTTCGATCTACTCCTCGAACTTGCTCTCGAGTCGATCGCGTCCGCCGCCACCGCGCTTATCGCCGCGCGCATCACAGCACGGATCCTCAGGCCCCTGGTCGGCAAACTGACCGAGAACACGGGCCTCATCGAGGCAGTTCCCCTCATCGTTATGCCATACCGGCGCGGCTTTGACGTAGCCACCGTGCCGCGTCGCTTGCCTGATCACAAGACATCTCCAGAACTCTGGCGCGAGCTCTGGAGCGGCCTCGCGTCGGGTCTAGCGGGCAGCGCCATAGATATCGGGAAGGACCGTATCAAGAATGCCGTCAAACAGCCGCCGCCCGGGTCGCCACCGAACACCTTCGTGCAGACGGCGGCGGACAGCCCCGCCAGCGCAGTCGAGGAGGCCGTGCTGCGCAGTTGCGCGCTGCACGAGCACGTGATCGGCCGGACATTCGACAGCTACGAGCACGATCTCGACGAGCAGGACCTCACCGACGAGAAGGCCTCCGACCTCAAACAGTTCCTCACCGAGCTAGCGGCGACACCAGGTGTCTTTGGCGACGACGCACGGCGCCTGCGGCTGTTCTTCGAAACGTGCATCTGGTGTATCGGGCTGCCACGCATCGCCTCGATGGGTTCGGAACTCGTCACGCGAGACCCGCTAGGAGAACTTGCGCCCAGTACAACCCCGATTAGGAAGTTAACCGTAAGCGAAGATCTGGCGAGCTACTTGGTACGTCGGCTCCCCCACCCTGCTGGGAATGGCCTGCAAACCTTCGCCCAGCATGACCCTGCGATGTTCGAGCGGTGGTCTCGTGCTGCCAGACCTGATCTGCCGTGGCGCGATAAAGACGGCAACGGCCTCGATTCTCCATATTTTGTACCGAACGGTGCCTACACTGCCCTCGCGGAACACTTCGGCCGGATGAGCACGGAGATGGATCAGCTTGTTGAGAAGCTGAACGCCCTCACGCCGAAAGCCATCGGTGAGGCGGACGATCCGATGCGCCGAGCAGTACGCCGAATCGGCCCATGACGCTGAAACCGTCGAGAGCGCAGGTCGGATGGAGATGAATGGAGCGGCGGCCGGGCAACTGAGGCCCATGCACGCGTGGCTGGCGAGGCGGCGGCAGGACAGGCCCCTGCTGGCCCGGCCCGTCGTGGTCAACTACCTCGGCTGCGCTTGCCCAGGACCTAACCTGACCATGGGTGTAGCAGGACCAACACGGTGTGCCAGGACAGAAGGAGCCCGTCGTGTCCATTGAGCCTCTTCGAGCTGGCCACCAATCAGGTGATGGTCCGCGAAGCGCAACGAGCGAGGCCCCCGGGCTGTTGATCGAGATGTCTGACTTCTCAACCACGCTGCTCGGGGGCCTCGCTGGTCATCTATCCTGCCGCACTCGACCTGCCCCATGCGCTCGTGGAGTGGGTCACCATGCTCGTTGTCACCCGTGAGGGCGACCGGCGCTGCAAGCTCCGCCCGTCTCAACGCGCGATGGTGGCACTGGTGTACCTGCGCGAACACACCACGCTGGCGAAAATCGCTGCCGGGTTCGGGATCAGCGAGTCCACCGCCCACGCCTACACCAGTGCAGTCATCCACCTGCTCGCCGAACGTGCGCCGGGACTGCTGAAGGTTTTACGCGAGGCCGATGCGGACTTTGTCCTGCTGGACGGCACCCTCGCCGAGTGCGACCGGGTCGGCGACGGACGAGCCGACTACTCCCACAAGCACCGCCGGCACGGGGTGAACGTGCAGGTGGTCACCGATCCGGACGGCCGGCTGCTGTGGCTCTCACCCGCGCTGCCGGGCCGAACTCACGACCTGACCGCGGCCCGCACCCACCGGACCATCCGCATCTGCGAGCGCCAGGGCGTCCCCGTCCTGGCCGATCTCGCCTACCAGGGCGCTGGCCCCTGGGTGACCACGGGCATCAAACGCAGGCCCCTGCAAGAACTCACCCTCACCGAGAAGACCCGCAACCGGGCCCTGGCCGCGGCACGGGCACCGGTCGAACGCGGCGTCGCACGCCTGAAGTCTTGGCGCATCTTCCGCAGATCCCGATGCAGTCCAAACCGCATGACGTCAATCGCCAAAGCCATCCTCACCCTGGAGCGGCAACGCTGAAGAAGCTCAATGAATCAATGGGCGCTGGCAGAAGCGGACCGTCTCGAAGCTGTTGATGACCGGAGGAACCTCTTCGCCCAGAGTCAGGAGAGCTACAGCCTGCGGCGCATCCAGGGTTTCGATGGCAAGGACTTCGAGCTTCTCGTCGCGTGGCTCACCCAGCGCGATGGGATGAAGGTGATCCGTCAGCACGGAGGGACCGGGGACCGAGGTGCGGACGTGATCTCTCAGACGCCTGACGGCCGGCGTGTGGTGGTGCAGTGCAAGCAGACCAGCAGGGCTGCCAAGCACATGATGACCAGTACGAACGTCCATACGTTCAATGGCACTGCTCGCCTTGAGCACAAAGCTGACATCGCGCTGATGGTCACCAACGGCACTTTCTCCGAGCCAGCGCGCGATTTCGCCAATGATCACGCGATCCACTTGATCGGCGCAACGGAACTGGAGCGCTGGGCTACATGGGGAGACTCCCTGTACGAGGTCGTGGGCCTTTCGCAGGGAAGCTCCAGTGAGGCAGCAGCCTGATCCTTCTGCTCTGGTACGGAAGGTCGATCACGCCGACCGCGCGTCCGACTTGGCCGTCCGCGAGGCAGGACCGGTCCTCGCTATGCCCGGCAGCAGGGTCGTGCTGCTGCCGGGTCGGTCTCAGCGCGTGAGTCGCCGGGTCAGTTGTTCGGCGGTGAGCTCCACTCGCCCGACCTGGGGGTCGAATCCGAACATGCGTGTGGGCCGGTTGAGGTATTCGGATTTTGACGGGTACTGGAAATAGAGGATCTGCCCGCATACAGGGGCTACGTCTCGCATGAGTGTGTCTTGGCACGTGCCCAGGACGGTGATGCCGTGGGCGGTGGCGACTTTGGTGATCGCGCTGAGCACTTCGCGTCGGTGTTCTTGGCCCAGGGAGTCGCCTAGTTCGTCCAGGACGAGCACTCGGCCTTGGGCGTGAGGGGCTGCCAGGAGGGCGGCGAGAACGAGGTGGATGGAGAAGAGCTTTTCTTGGGCGGTGTTGGTGACGGTGTCGTAGGCGAGCATCGGGCCGTTGGGGTTGCGTCGCCACCGTGGTGTGACGGAGCAGCGCCAGCTGTGGTCGGTGTCCGTGGGCGGGTCGATCTGGTAGTGCAAGTCTGCGCCGAAGAGGCCGGCGCCGCGGTTCAGTTGGTCGAGCGCCGTGGTGATGTTGTTGAGGGCTCCGGCGACGCGTTGGGTGATGACTTCCTGGGTGTGTCGCAGTTCCTCGGCGAGGGTCTCCACCGAGCGGGAGATAAAGGCGTTCTCCTCAAGGCGCTCGGCACGCACCTTCTCTACGGTGGTGTGGATGTCGGCGTCGGCAGCCTCGTTGTCGGTGAGCCACTCGCTGAGTGCCTGGAGTGCGGCGTCGGCCTTCGCATCGGGGTCGGCGTCGTCGAGGCGGCTGGCATGAGCGAGGGCGACGGTGGGGTAGCCGCTGGTTGCCGCCCGAAGGGTGAGGGCGACCATGCAGCCATCGACGGTCGCGTTGGCGGACATGTGGAGTTGGGCGGCGGAGCGCCGTTCCCGGGTCGGTTCGCCGTGGGGCGCGGCGGGTGGAAGCGGTGCTTCGTTGAGAAGCTGCGTGTACTGCGTGGGTAGCCAGTCTGCGGGCCAGTTCAGCAACGTACGGGCAGCTTCAGCGTCCATCCCCAGGCGGGCCGCAGCGGTGTTGGCGCCGTCTCGTTCGATGACCGCCTCTTGTTCCCGGCGCTCACGGTCACAGTTTTGGAGCGTGATCTTCGTTTCCCGGATGCGCCGCTCGAGTTCTTCGATCCGTTGCTTTCGGCCGCTGAGGGCGGTTTTGGCCATGGCCCAGGCGTCCACTGCTTCCTCGAGAAGGGTTGCGACCTGGGGAAGTGTGCGGCGCCTGTGGGTGAGTCTGTCAGTGGCTTCGCGGTCGCCTTTCAGCAGTTGCGGTAGGGCTTCGAAGGCCTGGGCGCGCGTCAGTTCAGCCTCTGCCAGGGTGATGCGGCGTGCGAGATGCTCAAGCAGGTTTTCCGCTCTCTGCTGGCTGAGCAGGGCCACGTCGTGACGGGCGCGCAGTTGGGCGCACAAGGCGGCCCGCCCCACGGTCGGGTTGAAAAGTAGCCGCAGCCTTCGCACGCACCTGGACGTGAACCACCTTGACTTGCAACCCCGCCCTGAAGGGCGGAGATTCTGGCCTTCCCGGTCGTTTCTGTGCCGCTACGCGGCACGGGGTTCGGTCGGGAATCCTCGGCTTCCTGTTTCTTCGCGTGGTGCCGGAGAAGGTCCGGTCTTACCTACGCTCCGCAGGCTGTCACCGCCGAGTCCGGCGGCCT
>Ga0307514_10003049_pt1 | contig 16531 bp, 7 predicted proteins | sample 16_EM_MG_FD_203088 | JGI IMG/M metagenome (GOLD analysis project Ga0307514, IMG submission 203088) | Populus trichocarpa ectomycorrhiza microbial communities from riparian zone in the Pacific Northwest, United States - 16_EM | ecosystem: Host-associated > Plants > Roots > Unclassified | place...
TTTTAGCAGGTTACATCTTGTACACTACCCACACCACAGGTAGGTAGTTGCAACCAACTCGGCGCACCCATGAATTATCACACGCTGCATGTGCACTGCACACCAGGACGCATTTGTACATGCAGCGTGTGATAATTCATGGGTGCACCGAGTAGTTATATTGATGTGGGTTAGATAGGTAGATAACATTTACCTAGACATTGTGGATACCCAACTAGCTGCAAGAGCATGAAGTGGGTGCAGATCAAGTGTCACTTGGGGTGATACAACCGTTCTAGTCTGGTGGGCACTGGCCTCCCGCATAACCGTTCTATCAAAGAAAGGCAGGGCTTTGGTACATGCCATATTTTGAGTGAGTAACTTACACCAACACTAAGTCAAGCCTGAAATTGAGTAAGAGGAGTAACCGTGCCTTGTGTAAGAATCGGTACCTACAGCAAATAGACCCCCAGGCTCTCCATACAATTTCCACTGCTACGGTGGAAAAGCAGGGGTCTGGTTTCCCTGATTTTGCGTTACTCTCGAGCATACATTCACAAGGGGGGGGGTACTCCTAAGACAGCTTGACCTGCCGCACCCGCAATTCCTTAATTACCCCAATGTGAACATTTATTCAAAACTAGGGTACGCATTTCTGCCCCAAAGTACTGCGTACTCACTCATACTTGTTTATATCTTCTTGGCCCATTGCGTAATTCCAGAGTGGAAGCCTGACCTTTCATGTTGGGCAGGTAGCCCGACAATATCAATATGCGCAGGTGATATTACAGGAGTTAATATGGGTCGTTCGGTGCATACGTAATGACGGGAGATCTCGACATGTACATTAGTCTTGCATACATACGAGCTGGGATGGAGAGTTCCGCGAGTGGTCAATGCGTTGAATGTAAGAGGAAACGTAGAGTACGGAGTACAATACCGTATATTTTCAGTATGTCTTACGGTAAGTGTGCTTATCTGTACCGAGACACTTCGATATTTTTTGGTTCTTTATGACACGGCGCTAGCAAGAATCTAACGTGAAGTGGTGGGATTTTCAGGAAAAGAACTAGAAAATACGGTAATACCTGAACATCTGTCTCATACCTAGCCTAAGGCTCCGTTCCAGGGAAAGGCGTATAGACTCAAAAAAAAATAAAAAATACCTGGACAAGGATCAGCTCCGTTAGCAAACATATACTACCTCTTCATCAGAATCCAGCGTATCCGTAGTATCTTGCATCTGCCATGGTCCAACTGCTATGTCTGGTAAGCCACGCACATGAAGCTTCGGTCTCATTAGGAAATATCGGGATACCTGTTTGCTTAAAAGACGTTGCCAGCTTCAGGTGTCGGCTTGCATGTCTCACAGATAAGTAGTGCTAGAAATGTCTCAGTACAGACAAGGAAACTTGATTCCCAGTTTTCCCACATTGTATGCATAAGGTATGAGACCAGCAGTTGGATTTCCTGAAGCTATCCTTCATGCGTGATAGGGGCTGGAGTGCGGCGAAGCTATCGATGTTGTATGTACGGATAGACTAAGGATAAATTAGAGTCTATATTAATCATTGGCCTCCGTACGAAGTACATGATTGACCACAACTCCGTTGTCTCAGGAGCCGATGATTTACTCTACCCCAAATAAGACCTCATTGTCACCCCTCATGTTGGTTGCGGATAAGGCACTGATTCTCATACAGTGGTGTGTTTAGTGCCTTCGCACGGTGCAGAGAGCTGTGGGTTGTTGGTGAGCTCATTTTGTCTGTGGAACCTAGGGCTATGGGACGGTATTAGTGAGCTCACAAGTATGGATAAGTAAGGCCTTAATGTAGCACCTGGAGCTTTTGGACTTCAATTTGGAGCTGTGATTGTTGAGAAAAGCGAGGTTAGAGTTGAAGAGTTGGAAAACAATTTGCTGACACCAGCCAGACTATCGTAGTGCTTTATGCGTAGGGTGTACGTGCAATAAAGATAGATAAGGGGTGAGTCTTCGGTATTGGGAATAGGGCTAATCGACGAGATTGGCGTATGGAATAGATACCCATTGATATAAAGCCCTTAGCTTGCAATTACAGCCGCACTTCCTACTGTTTAGCGGGGCTACTCTATTTACGTAAACATATTTGTATCCGTAAGTTAGGTATATCTATCAGGTGTTCCCGTCCAACAAGCAAGCATTTCACTACATGTGCCAACGACTCGCGAGTATCTCTATATGCTAGATATATAATTCCCCTTGCTCTCATGAAAACTCTACACTGCACATGCTCGGATCCAATCCCAAGGAGCTGAATACGGTGTATCTGAGCCGGCACTGTACCCACTTCAAAAAAGGGATGGACGGCTCATGCATGTACAGATTCATATTCTGTACGCTCTTGGGCTAGTATGCTGAGTGCTTGAGCGCTGTACTCCTGGATTTAGTCTGGATACTGCATGTTTCAAGGGTTGCCAACATCTACCACTGGTGTTTCCAAATTGTCCAAATGCATCTTGTTTTCCTCCCCCCAAAACTAGAGTAGTTTACTACCAAGTTAGGTTACACTCATTCGACTACTACCCATTAAAGTAAGCGGCTGCCAATGAGTGCAGCGCGACCTATAGTATTAAATTGGCGATTGTAGTACCAATATTATTGTGCACCCGATACATCAAAAAGCTTTAAAATCGACTATAACTACCAAGTGTGTGTCCATAGGACATTGAGGCAGTGGAACCACAGAACTCGAAGCTCCTCCCCTGGTACTTGCTTAAGCTCGTATCTATTCTATCCAAGAGGTTCCGTATACCGCGTTATCTGTTGAGAATTAACATTCTCAGTTTCAACCATCTAATCAGTCCGGTCGAGTATGAGGCATAATTGTCTTTCAGTTCCGCGTGTCTGGGGGCTTTGGGGCGAGCTGTACACATTTATGAAGTATATCTAGGGCTTTGATTGGCTTGGAAATATGTGCCTCAATCCTGCAAATCCCTTGTTATCTATGTAGGAGTTGGATATGGTCTACTCTTTTTTTTTTTGAGTGCATACGTTTATGGAGGGATATGGTCTACTACTTAAGTCGTGACTAGTTTTTGTTCTTGCTACATATGTGACCTTGCATCTGGTGAGGTTGCTTTAGAGGTCATGGCCGATTTTATAATACCTCATGGGCATAAGCCACCGAGAATTCTCTGGTGAAATAAATCAGTAATGTACTGTACCTTAAAAATTCTGGTGCCCAGTACCCCGAGTCACCAGATTCCTAGCTCCAGAATAACTTTGGTGCATCTTTGTCTCCCTGGATAATATCAACACCAGTACCAGATTAAGTATTTGAAAGCACCGTGATATTTCCTATATCTTTACTGGTGAATGGTTGCCCGCCGTTTTTTTTTCTGATGCATGGCTCCCAACCAGCGTGAGCTATGCATAACTATTGGCACTGCATATACAAGTTCCGCTTATGTTATACATGTACGGAGTACTCTAGTGCAAATCTGTTTTATATTCTAGGGTTCCCTTATAGACTCCAAAAAAAAAACTCTGGTGCAAATTATTCTTTGCAAGTCCCAGTGCAGACTCCGGTATATTTACCTCGGTAAAAAAAAATCCAGTTTGAGGACACAGGATTTTTTCATGTGTTTTCCGGAATAGATTATTCTTGGCTTTGCTATTTGTGTGTGAATGGTTGACAAAGAATTATGTATTGCAATTGCGGATCATCAAGACACGTCTCCACAAGAGGCCAGTGCCCGCTAGATGGAAAGACACGTATACGGGCCTCACATACAAATGTAGTCCCCCATCTGAAATGAGTGAGTCTCGAGAGCTTCCCCAGGGCCGGCCTGGCTACCTATTTATGGGACTGTAGGCTGTCAGCTGCAGTTGCACAAATGGTTTGTTGAAGCAACACGGTATTTAATGAATTGGCCTCAGTTGCAGTCGTTTGTTTGCATGTACAGGCATTAATATTGGTGACAAACTCAAGCCTATAGTCTGCACCTACACATAGCCCTAAATTGACTCTGAGAGGGTGGGTCGAGGCAACCACATTTACACAATTGCAGAGCAGAAAGGTGAACACTGACCTCCAAGACGCCGTCGACGTCCTGGCAACCCCCCAATTGTCCTTCACCATTGCAACGTGGTCCACGAGTGTAGGTCCCCAAGATAAGAAACGAAATGCGGGCCGTGGGAGTGACATTGCAAGTTCGTCTAAGAGAAGTAAGTGCCGGGCAGCTGCCTGAGAGGCGCCTACTATGCATCGTGTAATGATATTGAGGATCGGGGTTTGTCCTGGGAGAACCATCCGACTTTACCTATGTGACGTTCCTTTTAAATACCCCGGATGTATTGTAAACAGTTTTCGTTAGTATGGCGGTAGTCATGATACTAGGTGCGTAGGGCTTTTGCGGCCACAGGGTCTACAAACATGCATGTCTCGAGCTACTCTACATATGGTACGTTGCATTGGGCAGACCCAGCAGATGGTTGACTTGAGGGCAGGGAATGGCCCGAGAGTCAGAGAGAGGCCACCCTAGGGCAACGTGGGAGCTGCAGTCCATCGTCATAGTCTGGGTACGGCTAATGGTTCCTTCAGAGATGGTTGACTTGAAATTCTGCAGAGCATGGATGCAGGCTGCAGTCCTAGACCAGGAATTAGCATACGTGAGATCCCGATTACGCTCTGATGCATTTTCCACCAACAGTACAAGTGGTATTCAAAGTGGTACTACTTATGGCTCTTTTTCCCAAAGGCCCGGGTCAGCTTGTGGAGTTGCGCGGCCCGCTACACCATGCAGTCACGTGTTGTGGAGTGCCCATATCTGTATGTATGTAATCGTACAGTGCACTCTTAGGATGTTTCTTGGATAAATGTACTGTATGTGCATACATGTGGAGTGGCAAAAGTCTTTATATTTACACAGGTTATATAGGTTACATTAAGTAGGAATGGCGGGTTGTTTTGCAATCCTTGATGTACGCTATGTACAATACTTTTGTCATAAATACGTGCATATGCAAGTAACTACGATTACATACACTTTAGCTATGGCGCCAGCATTCTCCAAGGCCAATCGGTGTCCAATCCGCTATGCATAAAGGATTACGCGTCCTACAGAGCCAAGGCCAGCGACATGTGCCCCTGTCTATGTTGTACCGGTACATGAACCCTAAACTCCGCTACGATAAGCGGAGGGGATCTGTTTGATGTTCACTGGCTAAGTAAGTGTCAAAGGCCAATTGATAAAGGCCAATTGAAAAAGGCCAATTGAAAAAGGCCAATTGAAAAAGGCCAATTGAAAAAGGCCAATTGAAAAAGGCCAATTGAAAATTGGAATTGGCAAGCGCTGACTTGGGAATAGGTACCTACAGGGTACATAACCGAGTAGCATGCTGATTTTGAGACAGTCTCGGTTGGATCCAGGGGACCAGGATTGGGTTGAATTTTGAATTTGGTTCTCTACCAAGACAATTGAATTAGAGAGTGTGCACATAATATGTGACCAAGAGAAATGATTTTATTTATGACTACTTTCTTGGCGAGTTAAGTCCCGACCGTGGAAAATCACATTGTAAAGAAACCAGCTAGTACATACTGTACACACTAATAATTATAGTATTACTTCAACCTTCATAACGTGGCCTCGGGATTCTAGTCTCTGGGCTGATTGGGGCTCTGGGAGGTTGATGATGTTCAGCATTTATGGATGGCTTGTTCGCGGGCCAGGCAGGGGGGGGCAAACCCCATAGCAACAAGCGCTGAACTCTTCTTCTCTTATTTGCTTTTCCGACAGGGTCCTCAGCAATCCTTAATCATTTTATCAGTAGCGGGGGACTGAAACCCGAAAGTCATTACCTAGTGTTGGGGTCATTGTGCATTGGTTAATGAGCCAAAAGCTTTTTCCCCATTATTTTTAGTGACTCTTGTCCCCTCGTAGATAGATAATTACTTGAGTAACATTGTCCAATAGATTACATTATTGTCCACCAATGATGCCTTCGAGTAATACGTACCGTAGCTATCGGGTTAGGGGAGAGGAGCTGTGGAGTCTGGAACATACCTAGGGCTGGGCGAACAGAAGCCAGCTTGTGACACATAGGAATTGTGAGGTGGGCACATAGTCCTGCAAGCCACACGAAGGAAATCGTGGACATGGGCAATTGGGGGTATACCCCTACAATTATGGGTAGAATTAATTGAGGGGGATCAGTTGGATGCTGATAACTCCCTAATTGTATGTATTTTTGAGCTTTTGCAAGGGGGGGGGGTCATATGTACGTATATCTAGGTTAAAGCTTGTTGCTGGATTTTCCAGTCTGAAGCATAAGCTAGATCTGGCTGCTGGGCATGATCCCTGAGAATATTGTTCCGCTCTTGCAGGCAGCCGAAATGCAAAACTCTTCGGCGTGTCGAAATATGACGAACTCCAGGCTTAAAATCTCCGCTGAAAGGTAAGGTGTCGGCGAGCGCCCCATGTGTCTAGGTACCAGTGGCAGAATTCAGTCGATAATTGGCTAAAGTTGGACACAGTAGAAAAAATGATTGATTTAGAGTGAGGAAAGTAAACCTGGGTAGGAAATAGTCCCAAGTACTGGCTTGCAATGATCCAAGAATGGTGATAATTGACACTAGCTATGGTGTGGAGGAGGGTTACAATAAACTCCTGTTACAAACATATCGCCGGGGCGCTGGTTGATACATATAAAGGATATATGCTTATATTGAGAGAGGGATCAGATAGATACAGGAGATAGGAAAGACCTGCGGAGGGGAGCTAGACGGTTGCAGAAGGAGACTCTGAGGCAGCGGGGAGGGCTACTGGAGGCCTGCGTGCGGTTGCCGAGGAGTCAGGGGGGGGCAGGTAATTGAGGAGGCGTCTGTAGTTTTCCTTTCAATAAGCTGTGCGTCTCCCAGGCCGTGGTATTTCTTATCGATAAGCTCGCCTAATTCGGCAGTGGCTTCCCAAAACGGTTTAGTAATTCTCGCTTCATATGTAGTCTACAAGGAAGTAGACTTATGTGGTAACTAACCAAGAAAAAAATAAGCTTATTTTGAAGTCTTATGCCAAGCACCCTTTTTATGTATTGTGAATTTTGTATGGCACACTATCTTGTAACAGGCCAATACTCTTGAAGAGCTAGATGCTCCACCCAACCTTGTACTTCGCAAGTTGTTCACCGCTCCTTATCAATCTCAGCAGCTTCATTACTGCCATCCCTAGGCTCATACACAGGTCCCAATTCTCCATTTCGGGTTGGAACCTTGTGTTCCTGCATCCGAGAACGCTACCAGGGGGAAGTGGCTGCTCACTTCTGTCCTGGAGTCCCCTTATATCCTTACCCGTTTGGATAACTCATAGTCTGGGTTTCTATATGAGAAGCTTAATTTCTTTCAAAGCATAATCATGTGTAGCGTAATAGGTATATGTACTAAAACACCCACTTGGTGGTATCTGAGAATCCGGGCAACCTAATGATTTTATGGTTTGCAAGTGTTACTGGACCGTAAATCTGGGATTTTTCTCTACAGTACCAATTAGTAGGTCCGAATGCCGCGGGAGTGGAAACCTCTTCCACGCGCGTGTAGAACTAGTAATGCCTACCCATAATAGATCTGGAAGTAACCCAAGTTGTGTTAGTGGGGTGGCACTTAGATCCTAATGTGTTTTTTGTTCCAGAGTATCCGTAAATCCCTTTGCATTGATAGTGTTAAGCGCATTGAATATAGTCTGGTTAGAGTATCATACATACCCCTTGTACCAAGTAAATATATCCATGGAATATGTGGCTTAAACCAGCTTTTTAAAGCTTTGAGCACAGTGTATATTACATATAGTATATAGTAAGAACAGCAAACTGTATAAACTTATCCCGCTGGTGGGAAACTATGCATGTCTCAGTATCAGGCCATGGACTCTGAGTCCGAATCTCAGAGAAGTAGGATAATAGAATAATAGACCCTGTAATAAATATAGCCTTCTACCAAGGGTGACTATATAACCACCTCGGATATATACCTGCTTTCACGACGATCTGCCGCGGTATGAGGCTTAAAACCATAGTCGGGCTCAACCTGAGATAGGGCTTTTACCTGGGCATGTACTGTGCGGAGTAGTGTCTGAGCTCGTCTTAGAGGCAGTTGGGGAAATGGGGATACAGTAGCCCTGGTGAGAAGCGGTGTGGGTTAATATACATATATCAAACGCAGGGCCTAGATCAGGTAAGAGACTTGTAAGCGCCCCACGGCGGGTCAAGGGGATATCCTGAGGTGGAAGGTGGGAGCTGTAAGTGATGAGATGAGGTGCATGAGGGAGAGGTTATCTAACAGAAGCCCCACGAACGCTGAAGGCATGGGAAAGCGAAGCTCGAGGGGTCGTGGAACCAGACTAGTACTTTTTTTTTTTTAAATAATCATTAATCGCATTTATCCTATCTAGAATATGGCGATGGACTGCAGCTCCCGGATCGCCGGGTGGCTTCTCTCCCCTACACGGGCCCCCAGACTAGTACTCTTCAGCTGCCCATCTAGATCTACCGTAGGGTGTACCGCTTGTGGGAAACCAGGCTACCTATAACAATGCTTACCTCTTTGTATACATAAGCAGCTAAGTACGCTATCGGTGCTTATATCATTCCCATTTTCAGAAGCCGCTTGGGGGCCCGAATCCCCCAGTTTAGGGAATCTGAACTATACTGCTAGATCCTCTGCTTGCGTTCCCCCCTCGCACCTTAAGACTGGACAGAGTGGGCAGACATGCACAGGTATGGGTATACATAGAGAGAAGAGGCGTGTGCTGCGTACCACAGGTACAGATCTAGAATAGTACTGGCCCGTGCTGAACTCAGGTTAACTTTAGCTATCGCATTCACGCTGACTGAACCAATTAACCATACTATGATTTCATGCTATACATGCAGATAAGGTAACTGAGAGGAGATATATGATGCTAAATATTATGACGCTAGTCCTAAGGGGAGTTCGAAGTCATAATGGGCCGTACGCGTGAGATGGGATCATGCCCATTAAAAGTCCCTAACTCTCGAACTACTCGGAGCTTCCTGTAGCTATCTATATACAGTACCCATGCCATATACAGACTCTTGACCTAAGGATGTCATCGAGCAGCTGGGCCCGGTCATACTTATACGCAATATATTTTTATGCAAAGTGTATGGCATGCCTGCCCGATAGGGAGCCCTTATTGATAAGATCGCTAGAAAAGTACTAGGAATGGGCCAAGGGGTGAAATATTACGCGATTTGGCAAATTAGATATGTCCCTTCGTTATAAGAATATCGCTGTTTCTAGGGTATTGCTTGTATCAAATTTGTGCTTCATTGGTATATATGGGGGCTGGGGGGAAGCCACGGCCCACATTCTTATATCGGATATATTCTTATGTCCTATTCGGAATCACCGGTGATTGCATGTGTGCTGCTGGATTGTTTATGTATCCTTTGGGCAGTTGGGTGGGCAGATCTAGGCTCAGGCCCTGAGCCGCGCTTTGAATTGCAGCTGGATTTCAACATTGTATCGGCACTTATGCTTTTATGTGCTATAAGATGGAGCCAGGAGGGTCGACTCAGGGCTCGCCTCGAAAAAAAGTGTGCGGGCCAATATATATATGCATTCACGTGTTGCATATATACAATGTAAGACTACGAAGTAGCTAGGTGCCTGCGCGTCTCATAGCCTATGGTTTCCCTCGGGGAAAAGACGTATGGATTCCAGAAAAAAATACACGTAAGTACTATCATACATCTATAGCCGTACAGCTGCCGCTATTCGCTGTTAAAAAAAGTGAAGTAGGCGATTAGTAGGAATATGAGGGTCTTCTATTCTCTCGCCCGGCTGATACCCGGGCCAGTTTATTTTCTGATGTAGCCCGGTTGCAGCACCTTGACTGATTTAGTTATATCACTTATATATCAGCAAGCGATAGTAGTACGAAGGGTATATGTAAAGAACTCCACCTTACGTAACCTCCTCACCACGAAGCCCCAATGTCACCTAAACTCTGCTGACAGGATGGAATTCAGCCTCATCTCCATCACCAGGGCCAGGTGATAATGACTGATCATAAAACTCCATTACCTAGCAACAAGATCTCAAGCCTGGAAACGGACAGCGGCGGCCGCCATCACATTACTAACAAGGGTGGCTTACCCTCGGCTGCACCCCGCGACAGGTTACCTGTTATTCAGCACGCTAAGCCTTCTGACGACAACTTTGAGCTTCACGTTCAAACCCTGCTATTGCAAGCTTTGGGTGCCATGCACCCCAGCGGGCCCAACACAACCTTCGATACTGATGACCAAATTATACCAGCTCTTTTCGATGACCGACAGCTATCTTCAGCAAGCTCCGCACCAGTGGACCCTGTTCTCCTAGACAAGCTAGCAAACCCTATGGATGGGCTCTCGGTTTCTGATGACCCAGTGGATGAAATGTGCGTACGCCATGAGGGCAAAGGTGAAAGGACTGAACCCGCTCCAAAAAGGAGCAAGCTGAAGCCACTGCCTCTAGGCATTGCCCTTGCTAGGGGAAGATCAAGTAGGAGTCGATCACCTTCGCCCACTCGCCGGGAACGGAACCACAGCAAAACAAACAAACAGAAAACAAGGGTCTCACGTCGCACTGCTCATGGTACGGAAGCGAGTTCTGAGATGGGCTTCTGCGGCAAATTCACAGTTAGTCTGGATACCTGGAAAGACTTTCGTTATTTCTCGATCCAAGCCACACCCTACTATCCATTTCATCCCGATAAACACTACTCCAACCCCAGTGGTGCCAGCCACCGGGCGCTGCCGATCGATGCAGATTCGTCTAGTTGTCGGCGTGATAGGGCTCCTGACACCAATGGAAAGGTGCACTTACATTGGTATATCGCTTTGAACCAACCTGCAAAAATTGGTTGCCCCCTTGAAGCTTCTCCAGAGGCATGGGATTCAAGAGGTCAACGGCTGGTGCCCGTTACGGATGTTCTCGAGCCGTCAAGTGGGTTCCATAACAAAAGCCAACGAGATACGCTCGCTAAGTTTTACCTCTTGATGTATTATCGCCATGCTTGCCAACAAGAAGGGGTTGTGAGTGCAACAAAAGTGCTAAGCAGACTAGGGATAGGGATCACTGGAAAACGCTACACGCCACTGGTATTGATTTGCACCTTTTGCGGTCAGTACACTGATGTTGAATGGCAACACATTGAGTTGTACGATAGTGGTGCCCTGGCGCAGAAGTATATTGCAAGCCTTGGTCATGATCTAAAGGCTAGCACTGTTAGGCCTATGCATATTGGCATCCTCTCGGTTCTCACCTGCAATCATATCGACTGCAAAAACGCGTCCAGGGGTGGGATACCGCCACGGCGGTCATATGGAGGGCGCAGGGACGATGAAGATCTATTTTGCCAATTCTACACCCTGAAACTGTCAGAAGGGAAGCACCAGAACGATATGATGAAGATTGTGGAATCTCCACAAGAATACTTTCCGCCAGTGCTTGGGGGGAATATAGAAAGACTCAAATGGCAAAGACTTGGTCTTGATGACAACACTGTGCGCTACCTTCGCATGGAGGCCTTCATTGACACAGTATTGAAAGAATATTGGAGTAATTGCCGTGTATGTGGCGGTCATATTCAGGATGCAGAAGTAAAGGACCTGTCCAATGCATCCATGAGTAAGTTTGCGAGGAAGGGCGTTCTATGCAAGGAGTCTGGGGAATGTACTTGGTCAGAGGCACTCGAGATAACAACCTCACAGTTGGAAGCTAAACTTGGAATACGATGGGTGACGATGTTGGAAAGGGGTCGGGCGTTGCGGAGGGGGGGGCCTCCACCACAACCAACTCTCATCCAACAAAGGAATTCGCCCCAGTCGCCACCGTCCCTAATTCTCTCGGATGATTCGGACTTTTGCACTGAGCATGGATCGCCTTTAGGTGAGGAAAAGTCAGGCCTGGTGGAAGCCGGCATTGGTGAGGATGGACCAACAGAAGAAGAGGAAGTTGCTGGTGGTGGAGACATGGAACTTGATGAGCCTGGGGTCGTCCGTCAAATTAAGGGTGCTGGGGTAGCTGCTCAAGAAGGGCCAATGGAAATAGAGGAGGATCCCTGGTTGGACTTTATTGAACAGTCAGGAATGCTAGCTCCAGGTGAGGTGATGGATTGGGATGAGTAGAGAAATGCTATGTTTTCGAAACTGGAGGGAAAGAGGAAGGGTTTTGTGCATCTCACCGTGGGGATTTGGATACAACCTGTTCTTGGTTCATACTTCAGTTTGGGGATTTGGAAATACACGTACATGTAAACGAACTGAAGACTGTCGATAGGATTTAGTTACAAAGAATGAAGGAGGTAGGGCATAAGTGGTTTGTACTTGGCAATGGGGAGTGATTCGAGTTCGGCAGCAGTCGTAATTTCAACAATGTTCATATATCTCTCTGGAAATGGGATTTTACAACCTCAGAAACACAAGTTATTGTCGTCATAGTCTAGATGGGCTAAGTACGAATAATGATTTCTTTAAGAGAAGAAAAAAAACATAGGTTATTGGATTTTAATAAATTCAGTCACAACCTATGTACACAGTACTTGCGCACGGCTCCGTCTCATAGCCTTAGGCTTGATAGACGTATAGACTCAAGACAAAAAAAAAGTACAGTACTTAGGTACGTACTTACTTACCTCGTACACAGCAGTCATGTTGCCGGTATAACTAACTACGCGCCTTTCTAAAAATCCATCCTGTTTCTAGATATCCGAGCACCTTCATTCCGGCCTTGTGTAATTTATGGGAGTAACTTGAGACTAAAGTAAGCAGGGGGTAAGAGGATTATTTGGGAAACAGAGGAAGATGAATTCCTGATCGAGGAAGCTTTCCGAGGCTGGAGGGGATAGAAAGAAGACTATGGCTGCCAAAGGCTAAAAGGTTGCGGGAACTGGCAGATAGGCAATTATACTTCTGATAACATGGGTTAATGATTCCGAGCTGATATTTTCCTACGACAGTAGTATCTGTCGTCGTGATGACTGCTACATCAACGGCAATATCAACAAAAACGGCTACAGTATCAGTACCAGTGACTCAAAAGCAAACAGATACCAAGACGGAAACAAAGCTGGAGACTATGATAACAACAGCTGGGACAGAGAAGCAAACCAAGACAAAGACCGGGACAAAAGTAGAGACCCGGACATGACTACAAAAGTTGCAAAAGCCAGTATTGAAACAGGAACTGACAACACCACAGTCAATGGTCTCGAATTTCTCAGAGAAGAGATCGTCTCTGATCTGAAGAAACGCATCAATCCGCCTCCATGGTCAGAATATTATGCAATTGCGCCTGCCACAAATCTCACTGCAAGGAGCAATTTTGGTAATTCGTGATCTCGATAAAGATGATATTTTCGGCCTGCATGCCAGGTTCATAACATCCACCGTCAGTCGCCTAACGCCTTTTTCGCTCAGGTTTGTGGGGTAGGTTTCCTTTACGCAAGTGGAGGTAGTGACCGTTACGGATCAACTTCAAAGGTATTCCTGACTCGGTCTATGATTATCCCGGAGGAAGATATCTTGGTGTGGGCAGAGAGCTAAGATGTAATTTCCCTTATGTATTTTGAATTTGGTGGTTGGGTCAATGGATATCCTTAGACCAAAAGAGACCTAGTCTATACAGTACCAACAAGTAGAATATCTCATGAAAACGTGTATTAATTCATGCTATACCAAAAATGTGCATGCTATTGCTGCATAATTTTACAACTATGATTAGAGATAAAGGTTTGCAACAGGTTGAAACCTTATCCATATTGAACCTAGGGTCTGGCACTAATTTTAATTGTTTCTTTGTAAACCTTTGAAGGGTTTTATTTGAGCAACCAAAAATGCAACAGCACGAGACTACGGGCTTTAGATCCCCGTTATGTTAATCTAAATGTAAACTGCTGGTTGTACAACCCCTTCCTACAGGTGGCAATACAGGTTTGGAGCAAAAAGCTTTCCACTTGCCTATTTGAGTAGCAGGCTTGGCAGTGTCTGTACTCCGTAAATGGGCAGCCTATGCAGCCCCAATATAATTTAGGAACGTGCATGCGAAACATGGCGGGACTGCATATGCAGCCAAGCCTATTCTTCCCAAATAGGGAAGCGGGTTCACTACCTTGTTTGGTACTTAGCCGAAATCCGGCAACATTAGTCTCGTTGAACATAAATTCTTCGCGTCCCATCTTCAATTGCAACAACAATACCACAACTACCACATCTTCCAATATAACGGCAACTGATCGACGATCGAAAGGAAAAGACGTTAGACATGATAATCAAGGGCCTTTATACTCACCCTATCAAATCCCTTCGACCCATACCTCTTTTGAGCACCATCATCACTCCGACCGGTCCTCTCCATGATCGAGTCTTCATGCTCATTCGCCCCGCTGTCGAGGAAGGCAAGGATGATGATAACATGCAAATCGCAAGGTACAGCCAGCTATGTCTATTCTCTCAGGAATTTTATCCCAAGGGTTCCAGTTCCGAAGATGCCGAAGGAGTGTTGGTGACGTACAGTCCCCCAGAAAAGCCACGTAAAGAGTGTCAAGGGAAAAGAGCAAAAAACGGTGTTCTGCTGTCGGAAGAAAGCAGGGTTTTAATGGTTCCATTTCGGCCGGATACCGAAGGATTAGCGCGAAGGAGGGTGCTGATGCACAAAACTGAGTGTTTGGCACACGATATGGGTGACTCTCCCTACGCAGAGTTTTTTACACAGTGCCTCGGAATCGATGTACGACTGTTATACATTACTCCGGAGAATCTCAGAACTCCGTTGGGAAATATGGCTCCACCTGCACAGAAGGTAAGCGGTGGTATACTTTCCTGGTTAGGGTACTCCAGCAGTAAAGAGGAAAAGCACAATATCACGTTTGCCGACTGTGCTCCTGTACTCATTACGACGGAGTGGTCATTGGAGGATGTCTCTCGGAGGTTTCAGCATACTGCGGACTCGAATGGGGGGTCTCACTCCCGGATGGACATCACAAAGTTCCGGCCAAATATAGTTCTAGGGCCGCCAGGCGGCAGTCCTCGAGGAAACCCTGCCCCTGCCGACAGTGATATTCCCGCATGGGATGAGGATTTTTGGGCAGAATTGGCAATACACCCTCAACACCCACCATACGATGATGGTGTCTCGGAGAGTCGTAAAATTCTCTTGACGCAAAACTGTGCACGGTGTAGGTCGATTAATGTGGAATACGACTCTGGGGAATTTGGGGATGTCAACCTGCCTGGTGGGGAGGAGCCGTTGAAGTACCTTATGAAGGATCGAAGGGTGGATCCTGGGGTTAAATGGAGTCCAGTATTTGGAAGATATGGGTGGCTGGAGGGGAGAGCATCGGTAAAGGTTTCTGTCGGTGATAAGGTTGAGGTCGTGCGAAGGAATGTAGAACGCACGAGAATCTGTAAGTTTGGAGTTTTGAAGTATGTTTGAAGGATCCCCTGAAGCTAAAAAGGCTATGACAGATTGGCCAGGAATTTCCAATTGAGCAGCAAATTGAGAGAAGTGCGTTGAAGTTCTATTGTTGCAAATTATTAATTTTGTTCTCCTTTGTTTTGTTTGTTTGAAAATCATTACTCAATCTATCTAGACAATGACGAGAGCTTCTTTGTGTTTGTTTGTCTGTTTCCAGAGGTCTATTCCAACGACGAAATGAAAGGCTGTGTGTGACGTTAGAAACGGGTCACTCCTGCCATATCGTCAGATGTCATTGATTAGATAGATTGTTAGATATCCTCCGCTCATAATTTTTTCTCTCACCGAAAGCTTCCTATTATCAACTATTTGGTACAATTCCAAACTCGAGAAGCAGTTAACCACTACTCAATAGCCGGTCGGTTATGTCTCGCCTGTCTGTGGGCTGTGATCTCTGGGATAGGGAAGCTCATACAAGCAAAATATCGAAAACATTGGACGAATCACAGGTATAAGGGTACAAGCGAGCGTGAATATACATGTTGACCGCGCTAGCAGTCTCAGCCTTCAGCTGAGATTCATGTCTCGGATTCACGACCAGTACTTTACTGCCTATTGACAGCGAATCATCCATTCAAAAAGTACCATGGAACCCTCCAGTCTCATGTTCACTCGCTACCCCCAATACCCAAGTAGGCTACTGTATATGGATGGATGGATAGACTTTCTTGATCTTGCAGAAAAAAGGGAATGCCTCTATATATCCACTTTTTGTGGAGAAATGTGTGACAGTGCTAGCTAGGTGAGGCAAGGGTTTCGGCGGCGGGGACGCATTGTGACTCCAAGGCTCTAGCTAGGTAGGTACCGTATGCAACACCTCAAGGGTCTAGGAGTAACTTAACGAATCGGGCAGCAAGGTCAGTTTGGTTGGCGCACGCCACCAAAGTAAGAGTACCTACCATCAGCGAAATATATAAAAAATTTTTCTGTAGAATTAAACTAGTACAAGAGCGGCTTCATTCCTGTCAGTGCCAGTTCTAGAAAAAACCCTAATCTGGTGTTTCCTACGTACAGTGCGTGGGCAAAAGAATCCGCGA
>Ga0307514_10003050_pt1 | contig 16528 bp, 8 predicted proteins | sample 16_EM_MG_FD_203088 | JGI IMG/M metagenome (GOLD analysis project Ga0307514, IMG submission 203088) | Populus trichocarpa ectomycorrhiza microbial communities from riparian zone in the Pacific Northwest, United States - 16_EM | ecosystem: Host-associated > Plants > Roots > Unclassified | place...
ATCTTCCAAATGCAACGACGCAAAGAGAGAGAAATTGAATGAGAATACACGGAGCTAGCAAAGAGGTCCAAACAACTAGGGAAACCCTGAAATTCAAACGTGCAGGCATTAAAGGTTAAATAGAGAACAAAGACTTCACCAGTGAAGTTTCTACTTCCATTGGTAGCTGCAGCCAGCCAGCAACCATGCAATTATTTAACAAGAACCTTAGAAACAACACTATCCATATGCAAAAGCAAATAATCCTTCAGAACACGAGCACAAAGAACATAAAACCGATCATGACACAAACTGCCTCCTCATTCCTTTTTTCCAATCCCATGAGACATGTTATAGATTCCTCGCCCCTGAAGTAAAAACAGATAACATGTTCAGAATTCATCTGAAGGCATGGAAAATCACCAACAAGAGTTGGTACGTAAAACTACAGGCTAGACTACTCACAATAAGATAAAGTGTGCTGCCTGCCAATGCTAATGGAATGGCAACAGAGGTGATCTTATCAAGAGGTCCTTTCAAATATGTGTGCTTGTGAATGCTTTGGAAATATATCTGTTTCTCTAATAGCTTCTCGCGTGGTCGAAAAGGTTCTTCCGTTGTCATCCTTAAATTTCAAATTACAACAAAAAATCCCAATCTTTTTAAGCACAAGCACAAATCCATCATGTTTACACATAAACAACATCGAACAAGTATTGAATAAACACAATAACCAAACAATAGGGCCTAGCCAAAAAAACCCAGTTTCAGTCATTAAATGCAGAAGCAAAAAAACAACCCAATTCACAGTAAGAGTCATAGAATTCTAATTTGGCACCCAGGGAAACCATCTTGACACGAAAAGATACTAATTGGGTAATTAAAAAAACAATCTTCACATGAATTAGATACTAATTGGGTGCCTTAAAGACAAAATATTTACATGGAAACTATCAGATTTAATTGAAACCCATCAACTAAAAACGTTCAATAATCTACGTTCAGATAAAAAAAAAAAAAAAGATACAAACAAACATCATAAGACCATAATCAAAGCCTATAATCCGAATTCTGAAGTACCAAACTGAATAAAATCTCAAAAAGTTTTAAATGAAGGATTAATTCAAAGAATCCTGATGAGGAACAGTCTATTAAAAAGCCAAAAAGTTAGGGTTTTGAGAAAGATATTGAAATGGATAGATTGAGAGAGAAAAGGGATTACCTTGATGAATGGAGCTTAAGAAAGTCTGGTTAGGATTTGGATGCTGAGAGAGAGACCAGAGAAGTTTGTCTGTGGAGAATTGAATGAGAGAACACAGTGAAGGTCTATTTTTTTTGTTTAAATTACACGTTTTGCCCCATAGTTCTGTGTAATTACACTATCACCTGTGACAAATTGAAAGAGAAAATCAAATCCAATATTAATAAGGATATTTTCACACAAACTAAAAAATATTTTTTTTTTCTATTCTCTTTTTTTTTCTCTCTTCCCATATAGATATTTCTCAACAATTTCTCATGTAAAGAGACTAATTTCCTTCTCAATGAAGTATTTAGACAGATTATTCATAGTTGAATTCAAGCCCAATATGAGAAACAAACCATGAATTGATTTTGTTGAAAAAAACAAAAAATTAATTTAAAAATATTTAGTATAGTGTTCTTTTGCAATTAGAATTACTAAGAAAAACGAATTGAAAGCTAGTTAAATCAAATTAGTGGAATTAATTAATTTCTAAATTAATCCCATAATTCAAAGACTGCAACACTATTTTTTTTCTTGTGAAATGGTATTGCTTAATTGTTTTCTTCTTCAATTCCCTTTTCCTTCATTATTGCTCCTTTGTGATTAGTTACTAACTAGAATTTCATTTGTGTTCTTCCCACTCATGGGTTAACTCTCTTGCTCCTTAGGGTTAAGATATTGAAATTTCAAAACATGATCACTTTTTAGAAATTAATTATTGTTTTAAATGAATAAAATACAAGTGAATTACAAGCATTTGGGCCTAGGAACATTTTTTGAGGCAGCGAATGCCAGATAAAATGATTTTTTTTCTTCGTTAATTTTTTATTTTGCTTTTTGAAAAAATAAATGAAAATTTTTGTTTTTATTTTTCCTTCAAATTATTTTTTTTCAGTATTTTCATATCATATTAACAGACGGATATAAAAATAATAAAAATTAAAAAATATATATTACTATAATATATTTCAAAAAAAAAAAACCCTTTAAAAAACAATGTCACAGTAATTTAGCTCAAAGATAAATCAAACTCAACAATAAAATAACATGCTGTCTTCGATTACCAAAACTTACATAAAGAAAGGATCATGCTCCTGTATCACCTTGAACTACAAAAATTCAACACCTACTGCAATTAACTTCAATTACACAGGTATTCTCTCAACGATTTTGATTGATTTCACATGAATACCATTGCAAATAGTCAAATGAGTTGCATAGGTTTATGCTGATTCAACATCTGATTCATCTAGACCTTCTCTATAAAGCTCAAAATCTTCAGGGCTCCATCGGCAAATTAAGTGAAGTCGGAAGGTGGCCATCTTGGTGCCTAACAAGCGCTGAAATAAGTAAAAATACATCAGCCACGTATCTTTAACCAGAAGAAAAGAAAAACACTGTGAGCATGCTAACTAGCAAGCAAAGTTAAAGGCCATGCCAGAACTAACCAGTATGCGAGAAGACTCAGGCGAGAGAGGCTTCCCCTCTTCACAGACAACAAAGTTTGAAACAAGGTCTATCACACCTGCAGACCACGATAAATTTAATAACAGACCTCAAGTCCTTTGTGCATGCGAGTTGTGCAGGTATGCAAGAGACAGAAAATAGCAGAAAGCAATTATGTACCCTTATTCAACCGAACAGGCATCCCTTGCTTGCGCAAAAAGGGCTCCATCTCATGAGTAAACTGTTCCAGGGGACCTTCCTTAAGTTCCACCTGAAAAACCCAGTACCAAGTTAGAATTACAGAACTTATACACAGTGCAAAAGAGTAGGTCATTGATTTATAATGCATCTAAACTAAGCATTTATATTTTGATGAAGATGAAATTAAAAATTTGACTGTTTCCAAACTGGAGACTTCAAGTGGATGTTAAAAAAGGACAGACTTCATAGCAAATTAAAGATCCACGATGATATTTTTCTTAGTCAATTACAAAAGGGGTATGTATATAGTAATCATTATACATGTGCATGGATGTATCTAGTTATTTGATTCAATGCAGCAACACGGTTCAACCTATTCAACCAGTATGTAAGTCTACTGCCAGCCATAAAAGATCTTGCATACCGTTTCTGTTGCAGTGGTTCCTGTCCTTGCAAAGTCGTATTCTTCATACTCATTAAACAACCTGCAAAAACACAACTAAAAACATTTAACTCATGAAGTTGTATTTTTATCACAGAATAGGTGCGCAAAATTGCCAGAAATTCGACCAAATCCATAAACATATTTTCAAGTACAAGCTCCCAATAAAGAACTAGAAGTGTTATATTATAAATGATCAGTGTATATGTCCCCCCGCTGACCCATTACATATGGCACTGCCTTACATCTTTAGAACCAGATTATGAATATGGCCCTTTTGTCACAGGTAACAAGGCATTACATATGTGAGTGGTTATCATTTTCTTACCGAGGAACATCAGGTTTCCTCTTCTTTATATTCAAATAATAACATAAATAAAAATTATTTGAGTAATTAAAGTTTCTTTCTACTTCATCAAAAAGATGACTGGTATAATTCTGATAACAGCAAGACACCAGGACCTCTATTTGGTTCCTCTATTTCCAAACAACCCAATAGAGTACAGCATGTAACATTTATCACAATAAGTACTCGGGTTACCTTTCAACTTCTTCTCTTGACAAGTTGGTAAGAAAAAGTCCAGAATCACCACATAGAAGCTAAGATAAAAAATGCATAAAGAAAAGGTAAGTCATCAGAATTCTTTATCAAGATAGAAAAATGTAGAAACTATGGCTGTGTATATGTTCATGCTACCTTAGAAACTTTGTGAAGACCCGGCCTGATTTCATCAGCAGCAGATCGGCCCAGAGAAACCTGCATCACTTTGTTTGACCCAAGGAAGAATCTGACAAAACCATAACAGTAAGTTGGTTACGTATAGAAAACCAAGTGCTCTACAAGATGGTAAGATGTTGAAGAGCCAAGTGCTTGAAATTCCCACGAACTAAATTGTTTAAAAAAAAAAATGAGGTAAAGTTTTGAGGAAAACAAAAACACAAGGAGTTTCATTCAAGAAGACGGCTATCTTGAATCACATATAGTTAAACGGCATCCCCAAACAACGAAGGAGTTTCATTCAACAATCCAGAAGCAAACTATCTAACCCCAAACCGATCAACATTTACCATTATTAATTTCATTTATTGATGAGAAGACAATCTCTGGTGGCTTGTCTTCTACTAAAAAGAAACAAAAAGAAAAACAGAAGCTACCTGCTGGTTAATTTATGCTGTTCTCTGAACTCCTTGAATTTGAGATTCCTCATGTTTTCAAAACTAAACACATAAATAGAATTGTATTTCTCCACAGCATCCCTTATCGAATTCACTATAGACTCTTTATGCTCCCTCCCCTTCTTCTTTGTTTTTGATAATGTAACTGCATATCACACAACGAAACCTCTATAAATAACAAAACCGATAATCCATATTGCAAATTCTCATCTTCTATGACCTCAAGAGTTATTTTTTTTATCTTTTTTTTTCCAACAGCAACATAAAGCATGAAATTACGCAGATTTTCTTGCCTATATAATTCAAGAGCAACACAAGCTCAAGATCCAAAATACTGAGACCCCAATTAAAAAAAAAATTAGCAAAACAAGTTCAAAATCCCCACAATTACTCAACAAACTAAACCCAAAAACTACAGCTATCACCCAGAATAAGTTATACCCAGTTGTCTTTTAAGCCTAAAACAACAAAATCCCAAACACCCACAAGTCAGTTTTTCTCTCATAGACTAAATTGCCCACACAAGATACGGTCACAGTCATGTATATGTTCAAATATGAGAAAGGCAGAGCAAACCTGGCCTGTTACGCTTAGACTTAGGCATGGTTAGTTTACGAAAGGCGGCTCCTTTACTACTTCAAGGGACAAGAGAAGGTTATAAACGAGAGTGAAACGAAGATGCGAGCTTTGCTTGCTTTGGTTTAGGGTTTTAGACGGAAATAGCAGACCTTTTAAAGTGCTACCATTGTAATATTAATATAAAAAAAGGGTATTTATGTCCTTATGAAAAATAGCAATCTTGTACAGGTATATAAAACATTCAAAACATAAACCTGCACTATACACTCCCTCTCTCTCTCTCCAAGAGTAAGTGTTTTTGTGTATAAAATGTATTTTTAAAATCTTTTGAATTTTTTAAATTCATTTTTAATAATTTTAGATATTTTAATACGTTAATGTTGAAATTAATTTTTTTTTAAAATATTATTTTAATATATTTTTAAATTAAAAACTAATTTATAAAACAATATTGAAAACTTATCAGTTATTAATCTGTAAGAGAATTAAAAAGTACATCTTTTGTCTGCTAAATTTGTCTGAAAAAATGCGCTCCAAGGACAGAATTTCCTATTTCTATGATGGTAAGTTAAAAAGCTTTAAACTTTTTTTAAGCTGTTTTGTTCTTTGCTATCAAAATAGTGAATAACGTAGCATCCAAATTTTATTATGCATTGCTTCTTAGCTAACAAAACTTATGAAAGTTTTATAAAGATGGGATCTTTTTTTGCAGGTGATGTGGGCAGTGTTTATTTTGGACCAAGCCATCCAATGAAACCACACAGGCTTTGAATGACACACCATCTTGTTCTCTCTTACGAGCTTCACAAGAAGATGGAAGTTTTTGTATGTTAGTTATGCTAAAGATTCGAACTTTCTATTGTTTTGCTGTGTGATTTTTGGAAAATATGACGTGGGATGTTTTTGTTTGTGTTGAACTTGCTATGCAGAGACCCCACAAGGCATATCCGGTTGAGCTTGCTCAGTTTCATTCAGAGGATTATGTTGAATTTTTGCATCGGATTACGCCAGATACTCAGCACTTGTTTGCGGGGGAAATGGCTAGATGTGTGGATTTTTCGTTGTGAAATTTAGTTAAGTTTTTTTCCCTATTTGTGTTGTTAAGTATCTGTTGTTTTTGTTTGGCGTGGAATGAGCTGGGGTTCATGGATGATTAGCTATGAAAGTGAATTTAGTTTAGGCGAAGAGTGGGGTGTGATCTTCTTCTTCTTCTTCTTCTTCTTCTTTTTGTTGTTGAGAGAATTGACTAGTCTAATGTGCTTGACCTTGTGAAGTCTGGGGCATGGCTCGACATGAATGAAGCATTAGTGACTTGTTCGAATGTTGAGTTATGATTGATTTATTGCATGATCTGCTGGGATTTATCTCAATCTGTCTATGATATTCCATCTTGAGTGCATTAAGATGTAACTGTAAAATCATCACATGATGCCATCTTTGCATTTGGGATTCTGGGTACTTTAAATTAATCTCCATTTTTAGGAGATTTTAGCACATCTGTGTATTTGGTAATGCTGATAGGCTATTATCATTTTACTGGACTGTTGGGAGTCTGATTGGTAATGATGGAGCTTCTTGAAATTCTTGCTACTGAGCCTACTGTACTGCATCAATTCATAGTTCCCCTAGCCAATGTTGATGCATGCGTCGAGTTCTTTGATTAGAAGGATAGACTAGCTCTAATAGCAATACTGAGAGTGGAGATGAGCTAATCATCTATTGCAATACTTTACAGTGGTGATGAACTATCTTCGTGACCATGTAGCATCTGTTGAAGCTAATCACACTCCATTTTGAGGGATTTACCAATGGAACATGAAAAACTAAAACTAGGTTCAAGTTCCAATTTTGATAATACATCATTAATCTCCAAAGTAAAAGAAAAAAAAATTGAGAAGGATCTGACTCATATTCAAATAAAATAATTCCCTACGATGGAAGAACAAGTGCCATAACTCCTGCCTTGGTGTAAGGCAGGCAAGCAACCAACCAACCAACAACTGTAAGCCTAACCCAGCTTGGATGGACTAATTTAATGAATCATCATGGAATCTTGTTTTAATTTATGGGCTTTAATATCTGGGTTTGAATCAGGAATAAAGTCATTAATCTTTTTATTCTAACGATATAACCGGCCAGTAAAAACATAGTTAAATTATTATTATTATTTATAAAAAAAATCCTTGTTTATATATTTGAAAACTCTCTAATGATTAAATTATTATCGGTAAAAAAAAATCAATTATCCCAAAGTAAGGATTATTTTATTATAATAAAATTATCATTGTTAAAGCAGGGAGAAAAATTTTAATATGACGTATAGCCCCCTGAATGCTTGGGAAAATTTGGCATTTCTAATAAAATATCTATAATCTTAAATTTATAAATATCTGGGCTTAACATGCTTTACTAAGCTCAGAATGATGGATCTTAACCTTTTCATCGTCAAATTATTGGATCTTTACCTTTTCATGGTAAAAATAATATAGTTTTACCTTTACCTTGAACAGAACCAACCATGTCACTTTCAAAGGTGTCTAGACTCCTTGTACAAATCCTAAAGAGCCTTACATGTCTTGAAGTCAAAATAAAATCTCAATTGCCCCTCCTCCTACCATAAAAAATCAAGAACAACATGGTGATCAAAAGCTCAGCTGAAGTTCAAGAATCAAACTATGACAAAGAAAGTCAACTCAAAGCTTTTGATGACACGAGAACTGGAGTGAAGGGTCTAATAGATAATGGAATAACCAAGATTCCAAAGATATTCGTTCATGACAAAAGATCAGATGTTTCAAGTGATTCTGATCAGTCTGCGGCTGTTCCATTGATAGACTTCGAAGGCATAGATGAAGATAGAAGTCAACGTGCAAAGGTAGTCGAGGGAGTAAGAGATGCTTGTGCCGAGTGGGGTTTCTTTCAAGTGGTCAATCATGGAATCCCAGTTAGTGTTTTGGAGGAAATGATTCGTGGGGTAGCTAGGTTTCATGAGCAAGAAAGTGAAGTGAAGAAAGAATGGTATTCAAGGGATTATACTAGGAAGGTGCTTTATAATTCAAATTTTGATCTTTATCAAGCCCCAGCTGCCAATTGGAGAGATACTTTGAGTTGTGTCATGGCTCCTCGCCAGCCGAATCCCCATGACTTGCCTGATGTGTGCAGGTTAGTTGGTAATAGTTGATAAAAGTACGGATTCATGAGAGAAAAAAGATGTGATTTTTGCTTATAATTATAAAGTAGTTTTTAGCTGTTTCATTTAAGGTGTTTGTGCTATGCTTCTATTAATATGTCTATTTAATCGATTTGTAGAGATATCATGATTGATTACTCAAACAAAGTAATGGTTTTAGCACAAAGATTATTCGAATTGCTGTCAGAAGCACTGGGACTTGATCCTAATTACCTTAAAGACATACACTGTGCAGAGGGACTCTTTTTTCTGGGCCATTACTACCCAGCATGTCCTGAACCAGATTTGACTTTTGGCACTAGCAGCCATTCTGATAGTAGCTTCCTCACTGTTCTTCTACAAGACCAAATTGGTGGCCTCCAAGTCCTTCATGAAAATCAATGGGTTGATCTTAACCCCATTCCAGGAGCTCTTGTTATAAACCTGGGAGACATGTTACAGGTAAGTTCATGTCCGAATACATACTTCATTGGCTTGTCAGGTAATGATTGTGTAAAGTTTAATACCTCTACTTGATTGATGAATGATCTAAACTGACCAGCAGAGAGTTATGATGACTAGAATTTGTACTTCAATTTGGAACCATGGTCGTAAATAATGAATATGTCCACTCTCTGAGACAATTCTATTACAATTTTGAATGAGAGCGGCAACTTGCCATGCTCATGCTAACCAGATGATGCTAGCAAAAACTGTAGGTCCATATGTCTTACCTTTTCTCCATGTCTTGGTGCAGTTAATTTCGAATGACAGATTTATTAGTGTCCAGCACAGAGTGCTAGCAAGAACTGTAGGTCCAAGAATTTCTGTGGCATGCTTTATAAGACAACACCTTCCGCCTGAGAATGCCTCGAGACTATATGGGCCAATCAAGGAGTTGCTATCAGAAGAAAGCCCAGCAATCTACCGAGAAACCACTGTGAAGGACTTGGTAACCCACTACTATGCAAAAGGGCTCGATGGGATCTCTGCATTGGAGCATTTCAAGCTGTGAAACTGGTTATGAGTATCTTCTTGCTCAAGCTCTAGAATGCTAGTGAAATGCTGTTCCTTCGAACGGTGATAATTATGTATGAGCGAGGTTGTCTGGCCGCCTTGTCTTGTTTCATATGTTTCCTCTTCGGATCCGTTGGACTTGCTTTGTACTTGGTGATAATATATTATCTGAAGCATGTATTTCGACTAAATTACATTTAGACACTTCATATCGGCTGGACTCGCAAGGTGGTTAGACGTGGTTGGTTTGCTGTCATTTTTCGAAGCTAGCCTGGAAGTGGCAGTCGGCCATTTTTAAAAGAAAAACTACAGCAGGAAATGGTATGAAACTTAGGATCACTTCTCTTCTTGTTTTCGGGCGACTTTATCTCTTATCTCTCATCATTCAAGAATCTAGTTTGACAACGATGGTTATTTTAAGCTCCCATTGAAGCAGATTGCCTTAATAGCAATCACACACGTAGAAATCCATACCAAAGATACTACACAACACAGTTCAAAGTTTCAAACCCAAGTTGTCTTGCACAGACGAACCAATGTGTTACAGTGAGCTAAACCGTGAACCGTGTTTGCTCTGGCTTTCTTTTTTTCTTTTTCCCAACAATGTCATTGTATATTTGTTCAAACCCACGACAGCTGGAGCAAGTCGGTGGATTGGTTCCATATTTATTATTAAATTTGATTCCATCTGTAAGGTTGGAATTATAAACTTGTAATTTAGACTTTTTTTTTATTCTTGTAATTAGAAGGCGCTTTTGAATTTATTTTTTTACTTAGATTAATTTTTTTATGTTATAATATACCGATGTTAAAAAAAAATATTAAAAGTAAAAAAAATTAATAAATTTTTAAGTAAAAAACACTTTAAAAAATAATCACTACTATAATATCAATATTATCTTAAACTTTAACTTAAACCGAGTTGTAATTTAGATCGAGTTGTAAATTAAATTGAAAAAAAAATATTTTTTCATGATGAAAATAGCTAAAGTTTTTAGTAATTCGAACATATTAACTCTTCAACAATGAATTTTTAAGATTTTTTCATTTTGAGAAAAACAAAACAATATTTTTCAGCTATAATAATTGACGGATGATTCACGACTTGATATAATAACCCACATACTTTTACAGATCAATTCTGGAATCAAATACAGCTATTATGATTTTGATATGGCCATATCTCTATGACCGTACACCAGCCTGCTTCCTCTGTTTTTGGGATATTCTGGTTTCCTGAAGGTCCTTGAGCGCGTCGTGTTGAATCTTCCTGCATTGAGGTCCATTTTTGCTAGTATTATCATCATTTTCTGATGGCGAACGTAACAGAGCCATAAAGTTTAGACATAAACAGAAGAAAAGGCTAAAGAGTGCCTAGAAAACAATGCCACAAATTATGTTTTCTCTTTTGCTTTTAAAGTGATTTGGGGGTGTTCATGGCAAGCACTTGGAAAGAGATGGATCTGTGCAGGGCAAAGCCCCCCATAAAGGCAAAAAGGACGTGACTACTTCTTTTCTCTGTCAAATGTCTAGGACGTAGGGTAGGGGTCAATGGATTGCTTCACTCGTCCACAACAATTTCTTTTCTTTTTTTTTTTAATTTTTTTTAATAGAAAGAGAAGAGTATGCTTGAGATCCCTGCTCACGGATTGAAAGTAAATGCGTTTTTGTTTGAGTTTTAAGCTATAAATTAATGTTAAATCAAGAAATGTCATGGAGTCATGAGAGAGAGCTTCAAAAACTATCAGGGTTGTTTAGAAAGGGAGGGCAAATTGAGAATCTTTAGATTATTAAGGACTGTTATGATTTCTTAAGAAATTAAGGGGGGTGATTTTTCCGCTCTTCTCTTGGAGCTGTTTGTTTTTGCGTTTCATAAGTGTTTTTTATTTTTTTTATTTTAAATTATTATATTTTTGTTTTCAGCTCGTTTTAATGTTCTGGTGTCAAAAATAATTTTAAAAAATAAATATATATATTATTTTGATATGTTTCCCGAGTGAAAATCAATTATTATCACACTTTTAAACATAACTTTATACGTAGTTGCGTCTCTCTTATTCAACAATTTGTGTGTGTTCTTAAAACAAAAAATTATTGTCATATTTTCTAGTAATAGAATTTCTTGCAAACAATAATGTATATATCATAAATTTCTTCCTACCAATCCTTCTTGAACTTAAGCATATGTTAAATAACATAAGAGGAGAAACTACAAACTATGAAGCTCTTGAGTCAAGCTTTAAGCATCATATTGTATTCTCTAATTTCTTTTCATGTTTATTTTTTTAATATCTTGGAAAAAATAGATATCTTAACCATAATCAAATCAATAGGATTAATTTATAACTCGCTGTACACGATTCAATTAAAATTAAACTTGATTTTTTAAAAAAATCTTTGAAATAATATTATATTAACTTTCTCTTAAAAAAATATTAAAATAATATAAAATAATCTGGATTAATTTTTTCATTTTATTAACCCGATGCTCAGATCATGAATCAAATCATCAAATCTGATTTAATAACTTTGAATCAAACACCCAAATTAACCAACAAATCACAATCAAACACCTCATCTAACCACACCTTGAGAAGAAAGGTGGCCTGCCTGTCTTACAACTTCAGCCACCTCCAAATTAAGGAACTTTGCTTTCAATCAACATCCACTCTCTGCAAAGATTGACTGTGGAATCTGCAATTTCGTGTTGAAAATAGGTGGCCAAAATCGGCAACTAAAATGGGCGACTTTTCAACACTTTGCTGGTGGAGCATGCCGACGACTCTACAGGGTAAATAACATTGTGGTCCCTTAAGTTTATGATCCTGTTAATCTTAACCTCTCTGCTCGAATCTTATACGGTTATACTTCTAGTTCTTGATTGTTCAAGCCTCCCTGTCCACTTATATGCGTGCATGTGGCAATACTTGTCAGCCGTATAATTGGCATAATTTACGTGAAGATTTTTTTTCTTGATTTAGATGTTTAAAATCTTAAGTCCAATTCAATTAATGGCAATTAAAGAAAGGAATAGTGAGAATAAAATTGTATATAGGAACAGGAACCTTACCTATCCCCCTACCTAGGAAAGAAAACCAAGGCATTTAAAAACGCAATGCAAATTATATTTTTTAAAATTTTAAATTTTTTTATGTAAATTTTTTTTATGTTTTTAAATCGTTTTGATGTGCTGATGTCAAAAATAATTTTTTTAAAATAAAAAAATTTTATTTTGATACATTTCTAAGCGAAAAACACTTTGAACTAGGAAAGAAAACCAAGGCATAGAAATTGATTTTGGTTGTGTTTAGGAATACTGGGTAAATTACATTCCTTTAAATTTTGAATTTTTTTTTGTTTAAAATTAATTTTTTTTATATTTTTAAATTATTTTAATACGCTGATGTTAAAAATAATTTTTAAAAAAAAAAAAATTAATGCATTTCTAAGTAAAAAACATATTAAACTACAAACGCTATCAGGTGTTACATAGCAATTTTGGTATTGTTATAGTTGTTTTCAAAATGTTTTTTTTATTGAAAATACATTGAAATAATTATTTTATTTTTAAAATTTTATTTTTAAAATCAGCACATTAAAACAATTTAAAAATATCAAAAAAAGTTAATTTGAAGCAAAATAAGTATTTAATTTTTTAAAAAGATATTTTTAAAATGTAAAAATAACCCTTAGACTCCTCTAAGAGCCAATATCATGAGTATGATTTGGTCAAAAATTTATTGATTTTCTATGTTAAGATATCGTAAGTTTGGTCCATGTCCATCAATTAATTGGCTTAATACCAGTATATCTCCTTCTTAATCACTACTTAGTCAAAGCAATCTAGATTTTTCAGTATTTCTTATCAATTTCATTTGATCTCTCTCTCTCTCTCTCTCTCTCTCTCTCTCTTATCCTTTTACCTAACCCAAATCCTATATCATGTAGGCTTCAATTGGGCCATGGGAATTTAAGAAGAGATTAATTAAGTTAATTTACGGTATTAATTAAGTTAAATTGAAGGCATTAAGAAATTAACGCATACAATTAGAATAAGTAAAACACATAATCTTCTTCTTCTCATGACTTCAGCCACTCTTTTTCTAAGATTTAAGGACTAGAAGTGTCACATGATCATGTTGCTTGAGATGATAGAAACATTTCATGGATTATCGATTGATCAAGCAAGATATTAGGATTAAGAAACGGATTAATAGTTAATTATTTTCCTTTAAATGGAAGCACCAAATTGAAGATCTCATCTCCACTTGTCTTTTTCCTCGAGAGTTGAAATTAAGCACGGTGAGAAGGGATTTGGAAGTCACTTAGAGGAGGCTCTTCTTCTTCGAGTCTTGAGTGTGATTGAAAAGTCAAACAATGCAAGTGGCTGCAAGTCTGAAGTCAACACCAAGTTAGGTACTAAAAAAAATTAGAACATTGAAAAATAATAAGGTGACCAAATCCAACAAATCACTACTTCTAATATTTGTTTTCAGCCTCAACTAGGACTTAGACAACCGGCCCTCCATTACCTGCATGGAAAAGGAATGATTCCTTTAGTATATGAAGGGTCCAAAACCATGGAAGTCATTGAATTTTATAAAACTCTGCTCGGTTTTGTGGGTCATCGGTTCAAAACTTTGTTTGAATATGTTGAATTAGATGAGAATTAATATGATGAGTCAACTTGCAACTTTGTCAATTAAGTTAAAATCCGAGCTGGAAAGTCAGTTCAATAACTCATCGATTCAAAACTTTGCTCGAATATATTAAATCAGATGGAAGTTGATATGATGAATCAACTTGCAATCTAGTTAACTGGGTTAAGATTTGAGTGAGATAAAATTTGATTTTTTTTAAATAATAACATTTTAAATTGATTTAGTCAACATATAAATAAACGAGATTTTATTTTAATCAAGTCATGGACGAAGTTGAGTTTTATAGCCATGTCTCCGCTAGAACAAGTTAGACCATGCTGCAATTATGCCATTACATGTGCTAACATTATTGCCATTTCTTGTGTGCCACAATATATTTTATATTTAGAATACAACGAATGAATGAGATGGTCCATGGTGGAAGGGAAATATTAAATCAATTAATCTTCTTATAAGTAACTATTAATCATATGATTAAAAAAGAAGGGAAAGGTTGTTTATTTGTCAATGATCATATGATGCTTTCCTTTTTTTTCATGGGGGTTTTTGTATTGAAGACTTTTTGCGCATGGGAGATGCACATTTCATAAAGGGGGTTTCGTTTGCATGATTCTGTTCTTTTTGAGGATTTATTCCATGAATGTCCATTTTACCAAAACAAATAATAAAACCAAATTCACCCGATGACTCGTGGATTAAACTACAAACCCGATAACCCGAGACTTAAACCAGGTTAATCCCCAGATAAATCAGATATTAAAAGAAGTATTTTCTTGAAAACATGATAAATGGATTAGAGAAATATATCTTTAAAGTTATTTAATAAGAACAATTAGTCAAAAACACACAAGCTAGTGCTAAGATATTTTCCATTGACTACAGAGAAAAATCCAACTGCTGATCTATACTGGGATCTGCCTAGACTAAGAACGTGGTGCCATCTCTATACCATGAGCTTTATTTTACCTCTATCCATCCATGGCTTATCTTAAAATAATAATAATAATAATAATAATAAACCTAGAGCAAACGAGCTTCATAATTTATTTCCGAAGAAGGTTTTATTTTGTTTAGGTGTTTTTTAAAAAAAAAAATTATTTTTTTTATAGTTTTAAATTAATTTTTTATATTTTAAATCGGTTTGATGTATTAATATTAAAAATAAATTTAAAAAATAAAAATATTATTTTTATATATTTCCAAACAAAAATATAATTTAAAAATTAATTTTTCCTACACTACCAATCATAGTTTTGAAATCCGGCCAGACGGGTCAACATAGGACCCGGCCGACCCGGAGCTGGAACCGGGCCGGGTTGAAAAAAAATAGAGGAAGGAAAAACCTGGTGTAACCCGGCAAGACCCGGTCAAAAACCCGGTTGCAACCCGTTGACTTTTTTTTTAATAAAACGATATCGTTTTAATTTAAAAAAAAATTTAATCCAACAACCCGGTCAAAACTCAAATCTTAAACCATGCTGGATTTGAAAACTATGCTCCCAACAATTGTTTTTTTTATCAAGCGAAGAGACATGCATGTCTCTTGTCCATCCATTACAGAAATGAATAGAAGCAACGCTTTAATTATGCAGAGCAGGTGGAATTGTTATTAATATTTGTTGTTGTCATCACTTGTAAATTATTAATTATTATTTTTATTTGTTAGGAGAATTAATTATTGGATCGCATTACTTCTAGGAATTGAAAAACAAAAAGAGTAAATTAATTGCTTGCTTTGTTTCAGTTTTAAGTTTCGTGAAACCAATTACCAATTAGATTCTTGAATCCTTGATCAAGAGTTAAGGTTTTATTAAATTTACATATTTGATAAAAATAAAATTTAATTCATTTTATTTCTTTAAATGTATCTAAAAAGGACGGGGAGATGGATATTTTAAAAAGATTAATTTTACCATTAAATTTATTTTTTTTAGAATTATAAATAAGAGGAGTTGATCTTATATTTGCTTTTATAATATTTTTTGAGATTGAATTTCATTTGAAATTCAATTATTAACACTAAAAAAAATTAAATATAAAATTTCATTAAAACTTTTTAATTAAATTTAATTAAAAAATTCCACACTGAGTGATAAAAAGAATTAAAATTAACCAAAGCAGGAGAGAGGAGAGCTAGAGAGAAACAAGTCCCTTTGGTTGGAGAAATTAATAATGGACTCGTGATAGACAATATTTATTGATTTCATGCCAAGTTTGGGTGTCCCATTTAACACCAAAAAAAAAAAACAAGTTAATTAAGTAAAAAAATAGGATTGATTTGATCAAAATTTGATCATTAATAAATTAATTTTTTTATTTTTTTATAAGCCCCTTTAATTGTAATTATAAACAGCTTAATTACTCATTGTAACGTATTTAATCAACTAAATTGACTTATTGTAACGTATTTATATTATTATAGTGATGGTGGGGCTGTTTTTAAAAATAACTTTTATTTAAAAATATATTTAAATAATTTTTTTATATTTATTTTTAATATCCAAACATTAAAATTTTGAAAAAAACCAATGAATTTTCAGACATGCAGTAAAAAAACAACCTGCCAACGTATTCGACCATTCCAGCTGTCCTCTTTTTTGTGAGGCCCACTT
>Ga0307514_10003052_pt1 | contig 16518 bp, 8 predicted proteins | sample 16_EM_MG_FD_203088 | JGI IMG/M metagenome (GOLD analysis project Ga0307514, IMG submission 203088) | Populus trichocarpa ectomycorrhiza microbial communities from riparian zone in the Pacific Northwest, United States - 16_EM | ecosystem: Host-associated > Plants > Roots > Unclassified | place...
AAGCCAATCGTACCTTTGAAAGCCTGCAAAGCTCCTTCAGTCTCCCGGATTTCAGCTGGTGTAAGATGGAAGATATATTTATCCTCCCCTTGCTCCTTCAGGTCCGGCCCTGACCACATAAGAGGACAATTGATATTCCGTGGGTACCCGGGTGGGAGTTCTGTGCTTAGTACAGTTCTCCTCTTCAATTTATTACGATTAACACGCTCGCAGTATTTTCCATAATTTGGCTGCCAATCTATATCTGGTTGCTGTGGTAGATAGTGCTGTAATAGCTCCAAGTCATCCAGGAATGCTGGAATCACGAGTGGTGGGTGATATCCGTTGGCTTGCAATATACGGGCGTCGGTGAAGCGGGCGTTGCGAGCTCGAGGAGTATTCGTGGGAAAGCACAGTTTTGGAACTGCACACCCCTCTGAAACCCACTCAAAAGCTGCTGGTAAGTCCGTGTCATAGTGGTAGTCATCTAGTTGCGCCGGAGGTGCCATTGTAGATATTTTCCAAGTGATGTTCAGTTGATATCAATCTGTCGTAGAACACCTGAAATCTCCGAATATTTGAGTCAAGTCACTTAAAGTTGTAGGCACTGGTCTAAGGATCCATTGAAGTAAACCAATTGGCAGGTTGAGAAGAGACAGATGGTTGATGGGAGTCTGGGGGATGTATGTCTACTTAATATATAGTATCACAAAAACGTGCCAAACGTGCCGCAGTTATCATATTTTCGAAAATACTAACAGGAAGTGGCATAGCAATGAGCCTAGCAGCGGAAATGCACCCTTAATTTCGCCTCCATGGACTAATCGAGCTATGGTGCTGACCCCTCAGCAGCCAAAATTAAAATACCTAATGTGCCGAGGGTTAACGTATGCAGTCGTTTGGTATATCAGATTCAACTGCTACCCCCTGCTATTTGCAACTTTGTCTGCAGGCCTCGGTTACCAAATTTGGTGCAAAGGCCATTTCCCTATTGCCTTAGGACATTGAAAGCAACGTTTCGTGAAGAGTGGTGTCAAAGATAAACACCGTCTGTGAGCCACCTCCGTGGGAGGACGGCCCGCTCCGCAGCTATCTCATCTCTCCACTAGTGCAACGTGTGGGACTTGAGCGATAGCTCCCTCGAACATTACGCCAGGATCTACCTTGAGTTTCTGTATTTATTCAGACTTTTCCAAGTTTAGAGCTGTATGCTAGCGTACACATCTCTTTTTTCGGGGTTCATTTAGCCTAGAAGGCCCCTGCATCCCACTAGGTACCGTACAGTAGTTGTTAAGACCCAAGCCATCAATTTGATGTTTTTGGTTTGATCGTATGGGCCGGTTTGGGATTACATGCAATCTGCAAAACTGGATTCGGAAACAAAAGAAATAACTATGCATAAGGAACATTCGACCTGATCGCAAGTTCCTAACTCATGACGAAACAGGAAACTAATATGAGAGGGAGGATTGCTGGATCCTTGGTCAAAATGCACATCTTCTAATCAGGGGGCCAAGCTACCAACATTCACACACAGCGGTACAGTACGGAGAGCAAGCTTGAATTGACGCTTGAGTTCCAAAGCCACCCCGGTATACACATATTAGTGTATACCAGTATTCCATGGATCGCACATTTGAATCTTCCTCAGCTGTAGATGGAGTGCAAAAGTGGGACCTGGAGGGCCGAGGAGATCCGCCTGAAGGTGGGGATCTCACTTAGGTTGGGGTAGGTAGGTAGTTATTCAGATTGGGACTGTGTAGATGTAGCTATAGTAAGTAGAATGTAGGTAGTCTAAGCATAGTTTGATTATGGATAGCTTACTATATGTATTGAAAACCAAACGTCATTCCTGTGGAGTCTTTATCAATCCTCTATCTCCATCTTACTTGCAATTGAAGAAGGCAGCTCCTTCCGCTTTATCCAGGTGGGGGTTATTATAACACTAGTATAGAGTAGAATCGCAATTTCTACTGCAGATCTGTAGACTCACCATATTGTAGACTCCTGCCCCATCCATAGCTCGCTGCAGTGAAAAATTCAACGTCATATCACTCCTGGAGAAGGAAGATTTCATATTGAGCTGACTAGACGTCGTACTTCGTCCATCAAGACATAGGGTTTTTCATTTCGTACAGTAGCCTCGAGTGGGCGCAATCCGAACCCAAGCACCCCACCGCATCATATCTATCGTATAAAGTGCAGTTGAAGTACTCTATCTATGGGACGAGTCATCTCGGTAGACCTCGCCGATGTGTGTCAACAGGGAAGTCACTTGTTGGGTTTCACGTATTGCGCAGGCCCATGCATGGATGCCAGTATGCAGTTTCCAGAAGCCATCGTAGAGATTCTGACTTGAGGTCCTTGTGGGTATAAAATTACGGTTAATTTTGTGGAAGCCCATTTTGGGGCAGAGAGAATGTGGGCTGGCATATATAGTTTTTTTCTTTCTAGTCTGGATATGATAGATGACCCCATTCAACCAATGACAAATCAGCGACCTGGAAATAATATATCACAGAGTGAGCCTTTTGGGTAGGTAATTGGATTTGCCTTCAAGATTGGTACAACCTCCAACCTGTCCCCCACATCTCCAACACGGCATACGAATAAAGCCTTCCTAGATGTGAATACTTAAGCAAGTTGACGTTGTTTCTTCTGATCTGCCATGCACCTAATCATTCATTGTCAAGTTGGACTTCTGAGACACAAAAAGTCATGCCAAAGAGATTCCGAGGAATCAGCTAGTTTTTTTTCCCTGGAAATGAAATAAAAAGCCTTCGGGGACGTGATAATGCGGGCCTTGAACCTCCTGCCTAATGGGCGGGTTCAAGCCCGTCCCGTCCCATAAGTATGTCATCCGCGGAAATGTGGGTTCCCGCGGTAATCGAACCAGTTTAGTGTTGTTCATTCGGACCCTGAGTTTTAACATATCTATTCTTTTTTTCTGCCATACTCCCTTGATTGATGTCTGAAAAGTATAGTTCCTCAGTGCTGAATCCGTATATCCCTATTTACTTTGCGCCCCAATAAGGGAGGTCACTGCTTCCCGGCCGATAGCATTGGTCGGCGGTCGATAAGGAGTCGTGATGCAGATTACAGATTCGCTTCATGCATGTGAAGACACGCACCTACAGCTAGCTCTAAGAACTGAGGCTTCAGCGGGGGTTTCAACTTCAGTGAAAGGGTCGGATCAGACTTACGTAAATTAGGAGGGGCGTGGGAGTCCCAAATGGCAAAGCCTAGTGTCTGGCTGCCCTGAAGATGAGTACAGTATTGATACCAAGCGACATGTGCGGCTAGGATCACGTACACATTACCAACCAATCTGGCCCTTAGTAGAGCGTTCCACGTGCGCGAAGATGAATACCCGAGCTACCTGCTTTCTCAGTACATATGACTTAAGCGCATGCCGCGGAACAGATCTAGGTAGAGTAGATGTTTTGACTGTCAATTAATGCAGTACAATAGCTGTATTGAACTAATCCACGTGAACCCGCTATAGTGGGGACTCACATAGGTACAGTATATGGGTTGAATTGTCAATTAAACTGTAGATACGCAACAATACTTTTTACTCATTGCACGTGCGCCACTTCCACATCTTCTCCGTCGGGGCCAGCTACCATAGCTACTTTGTTTGCAATTGAACCATTATCGGCCCACATGCGCCTATATTGCCGAACATCCTTCGCAATGCTCCAACGACCTGGAGGAGTTGGCTCTCGGCATAGATACTCTATCTAACAATATGGGATGAAGTTTGCATGATATGTACAGTGTATATTAGTGGCTAGCAAGGTTTGAGGTTCCACAATTTTAGTCTCCCTGCTCAAGGACACATCCGTTGCGCACTGGCCTCCCGTGCAGCTACTTTTTTTCTTCTCAGTACGATCTCTTTGCAAATAGAGATGATAGAGTACGGTGCCATCAAGAACAGTGCCCTCTTCAGTAGAGAGTTCCTTCCTGTTGATTGGGGCCGCCAATTTTTGCGCTTGTTACCATTTTCTAAGGAGGAGTTGTAAGTCTTTATCGGTATGGAGAGCAAACCTCTCCAAGGAGTCAATTAATTAACTTCAACTCAATTAATATATGCCTTGGCAGGACCTAGGGAGTGGTCACACAACTATCCCACATTTAGTAAAAAAATTTGAATAAGATGTATTCTAGTCAAATTGTAAATCCTCCTGGTCTACAGAGTAAAGGATTGTTAATTTCTCGGTCCGAATGCAAAAAGGATAGGAGTTCGCACATCCACATTGTTGTTATATCAGGCAGAGGGACGGGAAAGTATTTAGCACTAACCTCAAGTCAGATTACGGAGATAGGTAGTTGAGCAACTCTACGCGGTTCAGAGGACCTGTATTCTATCTTAGAACTCCAGTAAGTACTTATAATTTGGTGCTACTCACATGTGCTCTATGCGCAATTTGCGTTATAGTACCTACAGTACACGATATGAAAATTTAATTAATTGGCAGACCACTGTGATTCTGGAATTTGACTAGTTGAGTATCGCTTCTGCCAGAGTGGCTGGTGCTCACTTTCAATGTAACTTGACTTGGAAATTTTGAACCTTCACCAGTTAATGCTGGCAGACCTTCATAATCAACTGAACTATAGATGTACAATAGATTGTAACCTATAAGGTCGAGTTCCTGGTTGGGTATTGCTATGACCCACTGTAAGATTACAAGGCTATGAGGAGAGGAAGATTGCTGATTGATAGAAGTAAAGATATGTATATATATATATATATTCGAGCTTATACAGCGATCGAGTGCTATGGAACTCTGCAATGAATGGAACTTTAAATACATGAGAAAACCAGACACTTATATCCTTCGTCTATTACCAGCTTCTGTCCGCATTAGGTTACTTACCCGCCAGTATCTGTCCTATTCTAGTCGCCGGTCGACACCCACGTGGTATACATGGATGTAAGAGCATTTTCTCCACTTACATGGTAGTAGGCGTCCTACATACAGCCTTGGGATCTTGAACCCACTGCAGGCATCCGCTCTCAATACACCTATAACATGACCCATAAGAATTAACGTTCGGAGATATATTATTTATAGGAGGTAGCCACTCACTTATCAAGGACGGCAAGCCAGTCAGGTGAGCATTGCTTGTAATTGGTATAAGTTTTGCAAGGATGCTTTGGGGAAGAGCAGTCAATCTTGGCTTTACAGTCGTCCATAGGATTCCGAACCCACTTGATGCAACCGCTGGCCATACACCTAAAAAAAAAAACGGTCAGCCACACTCAATGAGTGTTTGGGCCAAATCTCCTTGTGGCAAACACGTACTTCTTGAGATAAGTGTACCATGGGTTAGTGCATTGAGGATACTGTGCATATCTCTTGCACGGGTGGTCCTTTGCACTGCAACTGTTGGTCTGACAATCGGCCTTTGGATCTCTAACCCACTTGATACACTGACTAGCGATGCATCTATCGGAGATATGTCAGAGCCAACAGTCAGGCCACGGCCGGTGAATGACTTACTTGTCTAAAACAGCATTCCACTCTGCTGAGCACTGCTTGAAATTGTTGTAGGTGTTGCAGGGATGATCCTTTGCTTCGCAGTCTGTACGTGGACAGTCGGCCTTTGGGTCTCTGAACCATTGGATACACCCACTGGCAATACACCTAAGTGATAGGAGATGTCAGTGATGTCATCCCTCGATACTAATCGACTGCACTGTGACCTCACTGATCTATTACCCTAGTCCACTCTGGGGAACACGCCGGGTATTTTGAATATGTATTGCAAGGGTGAGTTTCTGCTGCGCAGCCCAGAGATGGGACGGCACTGGAAAAGCTCGTGAGAAGGGTGACCACGGTAAAGATAGTGGCTTTAAGCTGCATCCTGAGTGATGTACGGGTATACACAAATCTTAGTGATACTTGGTGTACTGTATTGAGATTTCCTCTACTCGAGTTCGAAGCTTGTCGGATTTTCAAGGAGGGTTAACTCGCCCACCTTATATCTTGAGAACAGCAACTATATGGAGATGCTGCTGTTAACCTTCAGCCGGGTCAGCATGAGTGATCCATATAATGAGGAACATAGCCTCAGCCTGCCTTGTAATTTAAGATATTGGATCATAGAAATTACTTACTGGATTAGGTAGTTTGTGGCAAGATCCAAGACAATATTTGAACAGTGTCTCATATCAACGTAAACTGGTAGGCCACTAGTAAAATGAAAGGTTAAAAATAACCCTTGCCTAGAGTCAAGTTGAAACGTTCTCTGGATTGCCACACCATGCTGCCATCAAAGATCTTACCAGGAGCTAATGAGGGTAGAGTGCCAGTGCGGGGATATTCTAGAATTTGGTACACCTGTTAGAATGCCCATTGGTGGAAGGTGGAGATATGAGTGGCGCATGACGGCAGTGGAATTTGTACGCAGATAAAAGAGCGCCGGCAGAAAGTCTTCATCCCAGAGGTAGATAGTCTGAATACGAGTAATGATTGATAATAAAAAAAGAGGTCGAGTGTCCCCGAATCATGAATCAAAGCCGAATCCCGTAATGCATTCCCGAGGGGTACCCGAGCCCTACGCCATGATTCTATATTCCGTGTGAAAAAATAATCTAAGGTCTCCCGCATGCCCGCTTACCTACATCGTTGTCACACAATAGTCTGGTTGCACAACCCCTCATAGACACAGGTGGCTTCGAGCCAGTAATCACGCACACCCTTCTATACACAGCCTCTTACACAAGGGTGAGGGTTCCTCGGATTCATTGGTTCAAAAATTGATAGCCACAGTTTTGTAGACTGTACTAAATTAAGTGACTCAGAGCTCGAGACTGTAGGGGGACTGTATTCTTTTAGCCGAATAAGTCTGGGAACGAGAACAGATTGTATACGGGATTTGGATACCTTAGAGTAGGGCTTGTCAATAACTATCTGTATCATGTACAGTGATTTTCTGTGTCACAGATTGACAGCCTGGCAAGAGCACTCATTGGCCAAACGCATGGTGGCACTACCGGTACAGTTTGAGTCTGTAGGTGCGACATTCAGAAAACCGGCTTTCGGAGAGCTACAGGAAACACGCTGTCGCGCCTACTGAATTTTGAATTGCTAGTACCATGCTTCATGGACACCCATATAAATCGCCCTTTCCAATCAGATGCCCAGGTGCTGCCAAGGCACTGACATTATTTTAATGAACTTATTGATTGACCACCCCTATTGCTTGCAAATTGAAGCTATAGTTCTTTTTGTGTGAGAAATATGCCCCCGGAGCGATTATAGGTTTGTTTCGAAGAACTATATTTGTTCCATCTAGGAACCCAATACATCGAGAAAACACCCTATGGGCGCCCACTCTGGACTGGATGCTCAACTGAATGCGGCCATCGAATATAGGTAGCTAGCCTAGCTAGTAGGTTGATTGTTCGCCATGTATATGCTAATACTGCGCCTTTGCCGATATTGAGTGCAAGTCGAGTCCTTTCTCCAGTACCTCCACTTCCCCCAAGAACATAGAGGGCTGCTGCAATTTGTTGATATATGGGTCTTGAAGGTTGTCTTGTCTTGCTCTGTACCCAATAATCTTTTCCACCAACACCAGCCAGTATTTCAACAACTTGCCAGAATGATGCTCGATGCATGCGAAATAGGTTGAGGAATGTAGTATCAGTTTTGAATATAGATCTCGAGGATATTAATATCATGCTTCCATGCACTACTGCGTGGTAGTAGGTATCGGTTGGAGATTATAGCCTCTCGTACATCAAGGAGGTCCTCAAGATCCTCTTCATATTCCTCCTCTTCTTCTGATGAGGATGCCAATGCATAGGCATAAGCAATAGCATCAACTTCAGTATCAATATCTTGTAGAACTTGAGCTCTTCCTGACATTCGAGGCATCGTGACAGTTGATGGTGTAAATGTGGAGCCTACAAGAAATTCATTTGTGGTGGTTCACTTGTTTTGGCTAGTGTGTGGCTTGTGCTAAAAACCACTTACATGATATATTGACAACTCCTAGTATTTCAGGAATGTAAAACAACTCTCTTTACCTTTGGTAACGCCAGCAGTAATGAGAGTCTTGGCATGAAATCAGAACAACTCATACGCAGGCTGTTGCCATAGCAATATCCTATTTAGGAATTCCGAGATCATCGTGCCATTGTATGCAATAACCATATTGGTCAGTTCATACATTATTTCACCTTACCCTCGGGTTACCTATTCTGATATCATACGGACTAGCTCCCTGCACATATCAGAGACCATGCGAAGCATGTTTTACAATGTTACATATATATGTTAGGTAGCAGAGCATTTGAGGAATTGATCACATTTTTGAGGCCTTGGGTGTAATACAGAAGCACTTGCATGCCCCACCACTCAAGTCAAAGAGGACTTACTAGTTTTGGATTGTGTTCAAATACTACTAATATCAACTAGGGTATTGCACTTGCCTGAACCTGTGAATATAAACGATTTGTTTTCTCCTAGCTTCATGTTGACATAACATCAGATAACCTGCACTAGTGGTACCTAGCTTGTACCACAAGGGCTGAGCCTCCCGCAAGAAGCTTACGCTATCGTGCTGAGCCCCATGCACAGCCGTATGTGGTGACAGGGCCAGAACTTGAACTGGTGGCAAAGCACATATGATGCTCTTTCCTGATTCAGTAAGAACCTTTCGTAATACTCTCGCAACCGGGGAAGCATTAGTCTGGTGCCCGTTCCCAGGGTTATCTACGCTAAAGCTATCTTCGGCTAGAAGCATCCGAATTTTCGTACGTATTTAGGGGGAAACTCTACCAACAACCCTCGAATATATCTTCGAGTTAGGTAGCACTCATAACCTGGTAATCTTACAGTTTGGAGAGTGCATATATCATAAGTTGTATCAGCTGTGTAGGTATGTGCACTGGCTCGAAATCAACAAAGCGAGCGACATTTGTAATAAGGCTAAGGGCACCGACACCTTACTTAGTAAATCTTCACATGTAGTCAGACAAGGGGGCAAACCCTAGCGCTGTGCTCTTCTGACCGCGCCTTCCGAAATTTTGTAATGATTTTACCACTGGAGGAGTGTTGAAGCCTGAGGGTACGGTGGGCCATTAATGGGGAATAGGTGTTAGTTGAGGCCATTGTGGGTAGAAAATACGATAGATCGTACCAGTACCTAAAATTTTGTCACAATGACCCTGCCATTTATAAACCACGTCTGTGCGATCTGATCCCTGCCAACGGCTATGGACCCAAGACATACATAAGTACCACCGGGTACCACGCGAAGCTGCTGAACTTACTTGAGTGCTTGCGTCCTAGTCGTAGTCACCCTGTATACTGTAGAATAATCTTCTATGGGACACGGGCCCGGCCACGGCAAAATCCGGCCACAGGAGCTTGGTTATTCATGTGATTTCATGCATTCTGATTTTTATTTTATTTTGAGGAGCAGAATTTCAATACAAAGCGTTTTTTAGGTATGCATATGTATGTTCTCTTGTGCAGGTTTGTTGTTCTGTGCCGTCTTTTTATTTATTACAGTCAGTTCTCGCTTATGGCTATGGAGATTCTCATTCGAAAATTCAAATGCGGCTGAGTTAGACCAGTCTCAAAAGTGCGACCCAGATTCAAAACTCCCTGGTTGGAGTGGAGACAGGACCACCTCCGCCAAAGTAGGTAAGCAATGTACTGTCCTCCAACAGGTAGGTAGGTTAGCAGATTCGAAATTTAAGCCAAGCATCATGTTTCCAAGTCGGTACCTGCGAATTATACAGTGGGCGTAGCAACGGGCTGAATGTTCTCGTGCCCAGACTCTAAACCTGCGCTGCCGCCAAGACAATTAATGAACGTCATCTCGATCAAAATCCATATCCCACACACCTTCTCATAAGCCTTAATCATGTGAATGAGAGCGAGAGTCTGGTGCCCAGACTACGCCAGACTATCTATCTAATTGCATACCTACTTAGGCAGTGGGTACGAGTGAGACTTTTTTTTTTTTTTTTGTCTATATATACGCCTTTCTTCCGAAGGGAGCCTTAGGCTATGAGGCGGCCCCGTTCTCACATCTTTACGGGGCAACATGCTACGGGTGAGACTACAGTGAGACATCATGCCGACATGCCGACCGCTGACGTTGGTGCGATCACTACAGGCACGTGCTGGGTGAGTAGTTACCTAACATGTGCTATGTATCTGGTAGGGGTGCATAGTTACAAACTGCGATAGATATGTAGGAAATTATCACTGAATAGATCTCTATTAACCTGGCCTCTGTGCACTTATTTATGACGGCTGTACATTAACATTGGGAGCTCTTGAAAATCCTTTACCTCTAGGCGTGGAACATTCCGGTAAATGTGCACAACGTACTCTCTTGTGGGCCTCGAGCCCAGACAGGCTCCACTATAGACGTAACCCTCCTCGACTAGGAAGGAGTATCATGGTAATCGCAAATTAGCTATTCTCTGCGTGCTCGCAAGAGTGCGTTTCACGCAGTTGTGCATTCAAAAAACCTACGGTTCTTTCTTTCTTTGGGTGTTCGCGATCTTGTATTATATTAACGGATTGGCACCCAATCCAAATTAATTCGGATATTATCATGGGGAGTGCCGATGTAAATGACTAGGTAGTACTACTGACCAAGATTTTTTTTTTTTTTAAGGAGTCACTAATCGCATTCAGCCTATCTAGACTATGGCGACTACTGACCGAGTGCACGTATGGAGAATTGTGCTAAGTTTCCGAGACCTTTATGCTTCCGACCACCCGTAAGGCATCTAGGTACATGAAGCCAGGAGAAATCAGTAAAGGTTTATTTTTAAACCCCACACTCGTATGCATCTCGGAAGCCCGGGTGGGTTCAAGGGTAGGGTAAGTTAGTCTGCCGACCCCACACAGTAATCAGTCCCGGTACTCCCCTGTATAATTAATTGCCTTTGACGGGAAGGTTAAAGAGGAGCAGGTAGTCCATTCCTTGCTATGTAGATCTGCAGAAGATATCTAGCTTGCCAGGTAGTTACGCTCATGACATGAGTTGGGCCCACCCAAGACTTGTCACTTAAGATTCCTCCATGTCCTCGGGCTCGGCTGGCAGTACTGTTTACACGCAGGGCTTTGCTATTACCACCAGCGTGTCGTAGTTTTGTTTTGAAAATCATTACTCGTATTCAATCTAGTTATCTAGACTATGACGAGAGACCGCACCTACATGCAAGTTATCCAACCCCAGGGCCGGCCCTGCCCCTGCTCCCCTCTAGCTACATATACGCAGCGACTACCGCCTCAGCAACCTCGCCACCTCCCGGCACTATTCCGGGTCCTGCCGTGTCGTAAGTAACGCGTGGGTTCAGCTAGGGATGTCTTATGCCACCGAGTTGTTGTCACAGAGTCTAGAGCACATTCTGTATCCATAGTACTAGTTTACGCTAATGAAAACCCGGCTCCGTCTGCAGCCTGAATACCGGTAATTAAGCCCAAGTAACCTTGCATTGATATCTTAACCTTGTTGTACCTTGCACTTGTAGATAACGCTATATATAGCCCTATCCACTACATATATTGATTGGTGGTTAGGGGTAAAAGGGCTAGAAGTCGCTACCTGCATCCCTTTGTTTACTAGGTATATCTGCTTAGGGGCCAGAATATATTGGTGCCGAGACTATAGAGTAGAGTACATATACAGTACACGGAGCATTCTGCATGTAGATATGTATGACAGCGCTAGCGTGTCGGTGGGTCGTGCAACCGCCAGTGTAGTTTTAATCGCCACGTGACCAGTGCACTATCTGATATGCTTTGATGTTTTTTTTTTTGAAAATAATTACTCGTATTCAATCTATCTAGACCAGGGCGAGAGACCAACTTACACGGAGGCCTCTGTCCCCTTCGACTAAATACATATGAAACTTTCACCGCCGAAGGAACTTCGCCACCTCCCATCACTATTCCAGTATGCTTTGATGTTTTTGTACGTCCGTGAATATGAAACCCGTTTAACCCGTATGCATGTGCATCGGCACATACATACACCTCCAACTACCGGTATACTTCCAATGTAGGTAGCTACGGCTAAAAATTTGTACCACACATAACGCCCACCACTGGGGGCTCGCAGGATGCATATGGCAGATCTACCGGTGGATCAATTGGGGCAAGGATCGCGGGTATGTAGGTGAATTCGGGTATTAGAGTCCCAACCAATCTAGGAAGTGCCCTACACTACCCAGGTCACAATTAGACCACCCCCACCGCCGCAATTGCATGATAACGGAGCAGGTTTTCCTAGACCTCGGCCTGGGCCAACATTTCAGCCGTGGCCTGGGCTTGACTATGGATTACCCTGAATTGATTATAGAGCCTCGGTTTGCCAGAGGGAACTAGTTATACTAGCTATGTGTACAAGCCGCGCGCGGTAAGATACACTAGGCCTCGGCCTGTCCCTTTTTTTTAGACCCATTATGCGTAGGCCTGCCCCTCAAAGCTGAGGCGGCTCACACCTGACAGCCAAACCAGCGATATACCGTATACACCTGGGCCAGGCCACTGCAGTACTAATCCACCACGAAAATCTCGTGATGACTTAAGGTAACGTAATGGATAGGGAGGTGACCTAATATGGAAATTTTCAGCGAGTACAACCATATTACATAGAAACCGCAACAAATTCCAAACATCTTGACAGAAATGGTGGAGTTGAAAGGTGAGTATACTAGCAGCTAACTATCTATGAGAGGCATGTTAAATGAGACATAAAGGGGTGGCTGTTCTTCATGGCCTTCCATCCCAGGTGAGTCATGTGGTACTGGGACTGTCGGTAGTGGCGAGCTATATACGATGACTGAACTTTCTAATGAGGTGAATTACCGTTGCCCATAGGGCGAGGGCTACTACTTGAATTGACTCCTCATGATATCTTGATATCACGCATGCTCTTCTGCATTGCTGTTTTCTTCCAACATGTGATTGTTATCTACATACAGGTAACTAACTTTCTTACATTCGACCGCCCCAGCGCATGACAAAGCAGAACTCGTAATCTACATGTATTCGGCCCAGAAGGGTCTTGGCATGAGACTAGACTTCAGCGTTCTCCTACATAGGTTCCCCTCCTGATAGTGTCACTGTGTTACCTCCTCAGTCCCCTGCTACTCCCTAGTACATGTGGTGGAAGAACTCCTCGGCAATGTCCCACTGTTCTTTCTCTCCTTTTTCCTCCAGCGTGGTGTGTCCAGACCCTCCCACCTGGTAGCCCTTTCACCAGCTCGCCCTGTGTTAGTTAGTGGTGGGCATTCGAAAGCAAGGTGGTAGCCATTCTGCACCGGGGCGTTGCAGTGTTCGCAGGCAGTGCGCTCGAGTTTGTGTAGATTGGTCCCTTCTCTGTCACGGAGCCAGGTGTAAGTGGATAAGGCTCGCACCCAGGCTAGGAAATTAAGTAGCTGTGGTGTGGATCAGGTGTAATTTTGGACATTGTCTTTACCTCGACATTGTGGGCTCCAGCCCGGCCGCTTGAAACTTTTCAGTGCATCATTCATGGCTCCAGCTCGATGGGTAACCTAAGACTCTACTATAGTTACTTGACGCCTACAGCATCTGCGCTCAGCTTGCAATTTGGCTTCCTCCGCTAGGTACCGTACAGGATTCAAAGTAGATGGTAAAAGATTGTGCCAACCAGACTACGGTACATAGACCCATGCCTATAAAATATATACAAAGTTTCAGCTCAATTGGGCCTGTCGTCTTTGACTGAAACCAGCATGTAGTATACGTACTGCCTTACCGACAACAGCGTAGCAAGAGATACCCTGAAGTCCCTAGCCTCCAGAGCAGCCCCCACCCCCACATAAGAGTATCTACGCCTGGGGCAAGTGCTTCAGAACCGCCACCGACAAGGATTTGATACCTATCGCCATCTCATGGATGCACAGCCATATAGGCATCATGGGGAACGAGGGGGCAGGCAAGGCCGGTTAGACATGCCCGAGATGGCCATCCACAGCGGCACCCGAGCACACAGCAAGGCCCTGAGAGACCCCAACCCGGGCACGGGAGGGCCGGGGATGTACAGGAGCAACTGGCAGAGGTGAGCCTTTGTCAGCTTACCTATACCTGGCTACGGGCCGGAAAGGCCCTTCAACACCTGGATACACATGCTGAGTTGCTATGACACTCCTGTAGCCCCTGCTTGTGAGCACTGCAAAGAAGCCCCACAACAGACCAGATTGTACGCCATAGTCTTCATAGGCTGAATGCGATTAATGATTACTTAAAAAGATCTAGACCGGATTATACATGCAGTGCTACCTCGATATACATAAGAGACTGGCTGGGAACGGCATGGAGTTTCTTATATCGCGATCTTTCTTATATCAAGGTTTCTTATATTGTACCACCTGGTCTTGGGGTGCCCACCGTATCAGGAGTCCCGCAGCGAGTTGATCCGGGGAGCCAAAAGGTGGGAGGACCTAGACGCACCAAATAAGGGGGCTAAAAGGCCCAGCATGAAATGCTTCTTCCACTACCTATATGTACAGAGATCTGCCATTAGCGGTGTCAGGGGAATCAGCCAGTGGGAGGAACTGGGCGCAAAGCAGCCAGCTGAGCCTGGGAAGTATGGGAACGACTTTCTCAAGTGTGTAGCAAGTGCGGAGGTCAGCAGATTAACTTGCCCCCCTCCCCCCCCCCGAATATCCCGAATCTACCTGGGCTTCTAGGTGGCTTCTCCTAAAGGGGTACATACGAGTAATGTGATTTTATAAAATAATAATAATAAATTTCACCGTTGATACAAATTTGAAAGCACATTTCCCATACAAGTTGCGCGGACCCCTCTGTGTTCCACCCCATCAATGTGTACATACAGTGCGTAGGTGAAAGTTATGGCGCCCCCCCCTGCATATTTATATGCGCCAACGCGCCATAACTTTCACCTACGCACTGTACCTACCCCATTAATGTGTACCTACCCATAGGGCTCTGGGCGTTGCTCTTGGTCGGCGAGAATATAGCCTCAATTCTGACGCCTGCATTGGGGATCCACTACCTCGCCGTACACTCTACAGGAACTTACCCTAAGGTAATATGAGAAGAAAGAGGGTTCCCACCAGGATCTTCGTGTCTGTATTGGACAGATTTGTTATCTGCAGCGTGCATGCATCGTGTGGTTCACTAATTCATGGAGTATCCCACGACTAAGGTGTACAATACCTACGCTATATAAGTAATCAGTCCTGCAGGTTTCACTCCGAGTTATTTGCTAGTGGTGTCTTACAAAAAACTCATGGCATATCATAGGAGCGGCTGAAGTTTGAAGCTTCACTACTGTAAAGGTAGAGAAGTCTCTTTAAGGTGACCAATCCATCACCTCTACTCATGTCGCCGAAAAGTAGGTCCGTCACGTCAGGTGAGTTTTTACAGGGGTAACCAGCACAAGACAACGTGTAGAAGTCGCACGCAAGAGTAATACGTCCGACAGTACCTGCTACCCCTGTAAAAACTCACCTGACGGACGGACTTTTCAGCGACATGAGTACCTCCTCGTACCTCCTCCTGTGTCTGCTACTTGCTTTTTGTCCTTGGCCATTCTCTCGAAGTGAGGCACACAGAAGGCAACGCCAAGCCAAACTGAGAGAGTCTGGGCACGAGATCAGCCCTACATGTATGGACAGATATCTGGGTCATAACTACTGGTACTCCGTTGATTCCTGCCATTTTCGTTGCAAATGCACCCGTCATCTGTCAATCACGAAACCTTTACTCGTCAGTCACGCTAACGACTCGTAAGTTTTTAACTTTACACTCGTCAATTGGTCCGATAAGCCCGATTACGAGTGGAATATCACTCCACGTGTATCGACGCGTAGTGTAAAGTCATCACGGATAAGACTTACCGTACCGTATGAGGACGGGTAAAATCTTTACTTTTGGTTATTAATTGTCTTGGCGGCAGCGCAGGTATAGAGTCTGGGCACGAGAACACTTGGTGCATTACTCGTCATATCACTTGTCCACTCTCTTGTCAGGCTAGAGTCACGGGTACGAGAACACTTGTCCACGTAGGTAATCCTCTTAATTCTCATTCTCTGTACCGACACAACAGCGGTTGGCCTCAGAAGGGTCTTGGCATAAGACTAAACACAACATACTTATTATTCTCATGCTGTGCGCCAATATGCAATACGATACTACCTACGGAGTAGTAATAAGCCCAACACAATGTATAATTCTCATGCTCTGTACCGACACAATGTATAATTCTCAGGCCCTGTACTGTGCCAATACAATATAGCCCGACACAGAGTAATAAGCCCAACACAATGTACGAGTAAGCAAAATCGCTCACGAGTAGGAATACCATCGGCGCCCTAGATCTTTCCGGGCATGATCATTTTTCCGATGGTAAAATACTAGCTGTTTTCGGTATCCCGTCATATCATATCAGTACAAGTATTGAGAGATCACTATAGTTAAATTGAGATCTATGGAAACAACTACGCTCTACAACATGGCCAACCTCACGTCCTACCAAAATCAACCTAATACCAAGTAT
>Ga0307514_10003053_pt1 | contig 16516 bp, 21 predicted proteins | sample 16_EM_MG_FD_203088 | JGI IMG/M metagenome (GOLD analysis project Ga0307514, IMG submission 203088) | Populus trichocarpa ectomycorrhiza microbial communities from riparian zone in the Pacific Northwest, United States - 16_EM | ecosystem: Host-associated > Plants > Roots > Unclassified | place...
GTCTGTGACCTTGAGTACCGTACAGTAAAACCCCGAGCCGGCTCGAGCCCGTGTACGAGCCGGCTCGCGTCTTGGCGGCTCGAGACTCCTTTGTAAAACTACGAGCCCAGGCCTAGTACCTCCTGTGACCCCAGCCAATCTAGGCCTGGAAATTTCCCCATCACGCGCTACTGCTATCCGCAACCACATCTGGGACGGCCACCATTTCCTGGCATTGAAGCCCACTCCCCGTTTTCCACCCTTACACCCATTCTGTAGCCACAATCCCACGGTAACCCCATGGCCAGAGCCGAAATTGGTCGCGCGGAGAGAGGTTCAGTGGATTCTTACACCCAGTGGTCTAGGCATTGAGGAGGTGCTGGCACGGGGGAGTTCTTTATTGCAATGCGAAGCCAGTTGGGACACACTATGTTCCTCTGATGGGCTGCTAGATGTTGGAGTCCACTGGCAGGAGGTAGAGAGTCATGGTGATCAGGGTTGTGAAGATAGTGGCAGTGGGGGTTGCCCAGGCGGTATGCAGCTGAAAGCGAGATCTGTCACAGGTGTTGCTAGTGAACCCGAGATTTCCTCTGTGGTTACAGTGGTAAGGTTGAATGCACCACTAGGCCTGGGCACGAGACGGGACAGCTCGAGACACTTCGGCAAAAGTCTCGAGAAGGTCTCGAGACTTTTTATGAAAATCTTTCATTAGTTGTGCCGTGCAGATATTTGTGTCAGACAGCGTTGAGACAGCGTGATAGCCGTTGAGACAGTGTTCTCGGTCCCAGTCTCTTATCTACCTATGCCCAGGCCTATTCGGGTAACGATATCCCTTGCTTCTTCGTCTTCTGGAATTGATCGAGTGTATTACACGAGTACGGTATCCTCTGCGTGAAACGAACGACCAAAACTACAAAAACTCTTTACAGTGTGTTTGAGAAGGGGCGAGGATTGCTGGCCTACGGAGTGCACGGATTCGATGCTCTCGCGGGGGGCAGTCGTCTTGCGACCATTTGACTGGCCGCATGCATCCAGGCTCGTTACGCACACCGCCACTGCGAAGCTGATTTTTTGGTCAACCGAAGGCAGCAACGACCAGCTCCTTTGAGCGGTTCATCCTACTCTTGGAGATCAACTCTACCATCTTCAAAGCACTTTTAAAGTGCTGCCTTGGTCCAGCAATGTTAGTGGATTAGCCCGCAAAATCCGATCAGAAATTGCTTCCGTTTTGAATGCACCGTCCGAGAATTCGACCCAGACCATGCATCCATTTGTTAAACAGACAAACTCATTTCTAGCCTTAAGGCCTTCCCTACTTCCCATCCCTCCCCACTCGATTTCAGACGCCTCACCTCCGGTGGAGTCATTTTCTGCCACTCGACTTTCTTGACGAGTCCAAGCCGGCAAATTTCATCATTTCAGTGGTCTACGGTCATTACCAATTCCAGTATTTCTTAGGAATTTACTTGAAGTTCTCAGCATCCTTCAAGATGTCACTCCCTCCAAGTACATCGCCACTTGAATCACCAATGGCCCAGGAGACAGTGACTCCCCATCACCACCACTTGCCGGAGTACCACGTTCTGCTCCTTCACTTCGGCCATTGTCCGATTCTGCAAATACCTTACCCACGCCTCTGGCCACTCTCAATGCAGCAACGGCGAATACATTCTCCGGTGGACTGCCAAAGGAGATTTAAGATACGTTGGCAGCATTTCATGGTTCAAGAAATGTTGGCTTAACATCACCTACATCACCTATGGGTGGTATGGAGCCTCTAGCAGGTATTGGAGGCATGGGGCGAATAGGGTCACGTGGTGGGTCAATGGGCCCAAGTATGGCTCCGACCTTCCAACTGGAGCTCAGCACCCGTCATATCTGGGAGGGCAATCCCAAAACAATCAATGGCCGCTAGAAGGGGGCTGAAGTTACTTGGTGGACTACCAGTGGCTTTCCCCGGAACAGATGACTCCAAGCTACAGAATCGACACTCAGCTCCTCAAGGTTCCCTGTGTAACAAGTACGCCAATTACGTTGATGCTAAAACCGGAACTTTAGAGTTTGCCGGCAAATCAGTGATCCACGGCAAAGGAGTCGATTTCTCTTCCGAAAGCCCCGTCGACAACAACTGCAGGATGTGCAGTTCATCATCCGAAATACCGACATGGCCACAAATCCCTTCAACACCACAAGCCGTTGCCGAAGATGGGGAAAGATCAACTTTGTCAAGCTCAGCACGGTCGAGTACATTACTGAATTTTATGGGGCGTTCTTCCAAGGGGGGGTAGTCTACATTTGCATGGAATATAGACGGTAGATCAATTGATAAGTTACGCGAAGACGGTGTCCCTGAAGGAGTTCTTCCAACCTTCACCCCACATATGCTATGCTGTTGCGTCATCTATGGATCTCCGATTCGGCTAACCACCCACCATTGCTGAGGTTGTGGGCGAGGATACCTCGGATGAAACACCAAATATTGCTGGGCGTTATGGTAAGAGGTGGCTGTTTGGGTAATTGAAGTTTTGGAGAAACGAAATGTGCGGATTCGGGAAGGAGGGAAGGCACACCTGGACAAACGGACTCTACATGCCCCTGCCCTGGATGCCGTTTCCAGTCCTACCAAAGATGCAAATCCTGGGTTACCTGAGAAGCTGGACACAATGCAACTTGTTGCGGCATACATTCTGTGCCCTTTCTTGTGTTCCTTTTTCCCTTATCTTTCACGTAATAGCCTATCTTGTTTCTCAGGTTTACGTTTTTCCATTCCTATTTGCTATTCGTCCACAGGATATCACCATGCATACATGTGCATGCTCTTGTTTTCCATCCTGTTGTTTATTGCCACACTGTCTCATACATCGTCTGACATGCGTCTTCACTTTCCTATATACGGATATCTACGCCATCGACACGTGCGAGTCTAGATATTGACACGTCAGCGCTACGTTATACAGCTACAGAGCGACACTTCAGCATACTACTCCTGACAACCTGTCCGTAAACATCGATATGTTGACCAGGCCACCTGCAGCGTTTGAAGTCCCGAGTATTCCTATGTCCCCTTGTCACCCGGACTCCGCCTTACGCCACCCTGGCTTAGACACCTCTTGCAATATCCTCGTGCGCATACCTTGCCTAGAAGAGTTACACGATCATGTGGCCGGGTGGGGGATTGATCGACAACTTTGCCGAAGCATCGGAATTTGCAGTTAGTTATTTCTATTACGCTGTCTAGCCGTCCATCCTATTGCAGTTAGTTATTTCTATTACTCTGTCTAGCCGTCCTTTCATGTATTTATACAGTGGCATCTCCCACATAGCTAGGAATATTATCATCATCGCTCTCACATCTTCGCTCGCCTACCTGCACACTCTCCGCTGGGTCGCTAATCCCACCTATACCTACGTATATCTTTCACCTAGGTATTCACGCTGTCCCTACCACATATCCTACTTTCTTAATACAACTCAATGGTGCTGAAGCTGCCGTGGCATCCAGCTTGGTTGTTCAAATGTCCCAGGTAATACCAACCCAAGCTTCGACTCTTCTCGATTTCTCCTTCTTGGTCATCGGGATTGGTCCGTTCTGGGTTTGTGGGCTTTTTATCATATCTCCTTATGAGTGTGATGCTTATTTTTCCAGATCGCGAAATGGGAGATATTATATCTGTTATTGTTCCGTTTGAATGCAGCGAGGCCTGGATTTCTTTCTTGTGTTGCGCATTATTGGCTATATACTGTATCTGTCCATATTTGTCCTCTTTGAAGCCATTTCTCTATTTTCACATTTGGATCACCGCTTTGACGAGAGATCACATTATATGTCCGTCCAGGAGACTTTCGTAGTCACCAGTTTTCGGAGTTCAGTCCTCTTTTGGGTTTCATATGGTAAATTTTACATACAATGTTATTTGCACTGCTCGTTGATCTGTTACTTCAACGAATTTCCATCTGCTTCCCTTTGCCCCATTCCCCCCTCGCTTGCTCCAATTCAGACCTCGTCCTGGCCAGCTCAGCCTTTAGGTGTTCATAGAGCTGCTCCCTAGCTCTGGCCTCGTTCTTTCTAGCTCGTTCTTCAATTTCTCTAGATCGTTCTTCAATTTCTCTAGATCGTTCTTCAATTTCTCTAGATCGTTCTTCAATTTCTCTAGCTCTGAGTTGTATTTGCTTTTCAGCCTGCCTCCATTCGTTATCTGCTCGCTGCCTTTCGGCTTCCCACCGTGCCCGTTGCCTGTCCACCGCTTCCTGCCTCGATGCTCTCTCCTCCTCCCTCTCCCTGACTGCCTTATCACGCTCCGCCTTCATCGTCGCGAGTTCTTCACCTATGTACCACAGCTAATGAGTTTACGTCAGGCGAAACAGCGTAGAGGTTCTTACGGAGAAGATTCAACTCCGCCTCCAACCGCTCTAGGAGCTTGTGGTCCGCGCCGTCGGTGTCCGTCCTACTGCGCCTGGATAAGAAGATGAATATTGAAACGAACAGCTCGCAAGCCCTGCTGCCATGAGCATGGTCTGAAGGACTACTGGAGGGAGCATCCTGGGGGTAAGCGTACGGCCCCTTCCCGCCTAGGCCACCGGCAAATCGATCCACAGATGTCACATTTTCTGCCGAAGAGAAGTATGGTGGAGGCGCCACTGCGCCTGGGAAGAAAAAAAATGTCAATAATTTGCCCAGAAAGTGGGTGCGAAACATTGTGAGGAGGCGTTGGAACATTGGAGGCGGATTGTAAAGGACTAGTGTGTGGTTTTGAGGGAAAATTTGATAGACTTTGGCAAGTGTGAGGGCACGAAGGAGATATCTGAGGAAGAAGAGAAGCTGAGAAAGCACAAGAAAAGGCTAATCAAATACAGGCGCTTTCACCGGTTCTGGTGTACGTATACTTCAAATTCAGGATCCTTCCTCTTTCGGCTCGATAAGTAGGCACAAGCAAGGCACCACTAGAGCTCAACTTCATTCAAAACACGACAATGGTATCCATTGGATTAATATTTGTACACCAGTGGTACTGACACCGGTGCTTGTGTGCCATGAACAATAACGCACGGAGCTAAACGCAATCATTTTGAACGCCACTGATCGAGCTTACCACTCTTTGGTCCATACAGAGCTGGAGATTGTGCCTGAGCTTGACTCCAACCACCTACTTTCTCTGCAGCCTGCCAGTCATACTCGTCATGTACATTTTCACTGGCCCCGCATTTGCACCTCTGTCGTTTGGATTCGCCCGGTGGTGGTGACTCTGGCTGATGGAGAACTCCATCCCGTGCTCTCGCTGACCGCTGGGGCTGCTTTCTGCGAAGAAAGTGACGCATCAATACTGCAACTGTCATCGCACGAACCGATACTGATAGCGATAGTAGATACTATTACTGCTACCCGTGTGTGGTCTTCGTATTAGTGAGGTGTTCAAGATCTCGAGAAGCTCGTTTGATGACAGGATCTGGATATACTGGGGTATCCTGACTGGGGCTAAATACTTATTTTCAAGGTTTGAATGAGACATCTGACTGAAACCGTAATTATATAAACGAGGCTATTGTGTCCCTGTTAATCTTTGATGAGATCACTGAACTTTACTAGGTTATACAGTGTATATCCTAATATGATATTTTTTTTTATTTTTAAAGAATCATTAATCGCATTTATCCTATAGATCAGCTCCCGGCGGGTGGCCTCTCTCATCTCCGCGGGCCAGTCCCTGCCCTCCCAACTATCTACCAAATTACATGATAAACTCTGCTACCGCCTCACACCACTTCGCATCCTCCCATACCATACTGCACGGGCTAGCGGATCATCACGTGCATGTGGATCAGCCCCCACGGTGATCCGTGCGGGGGATTTGCGGGCAACCACGGTGCCAGAGCGTCAACGCAACACCTATCCAACACTCACTAAGGGATACGGAATCACTTGGAGGTACGCCTTAAGCTATTGCAGAAGGCTGCGAAAATTAAAGGCGGTGTTAAGCAAAATTCCGGGTCTAAATCCTGTAAGTGGTTTCGTTTCTTGCCATGCAATTAATGAGAGTAATAGCAAACTAATAGGAATACAGCATAATGGGAAGGCTTAAGCAACGCCAGCGGACCACGGAAACCCAACGGGAAAGCACTATTCGTCGCGCAATATTGGCATATGATAAAGGACAATACTCCTCTATTCGGAAAACAGCAGATGCCTTTGGAGTTGGATATACAACTCTACATCGACGTCTAAATGGTGGACAATCTCGATCTAAAGCAAGTATTTCACGACAGCTATGTACACCTGCAGAGGAGAAGGCAATTGTACGATGGATTGTGAAGCTAGAGGAGTGGGGGTTCCCTCCTAGGATTGCGCATGTTAAAGAAGCAGTAGCATTACTCAAGGGGAAAGAATAGGATGAAGAGTCTACAGTAGGAAGAAACTGGATTACTCGGTTTTTGAATCGACATCCTGAACTCGTTTCCAAGCTCAGCAGCCAGTTTGACAAGAAGCGTATTAAAGCAAGTGACCCGAACTTGATTCGATCTCATTTCACTAAATTGCAGCAACTCCGACGCCTATATAATATTCTTGACAAGCACACATATAACATGGATGAGAAGGGATTTCGCCAAGATATTTCTGATCGTGCTAAAGTCATTTGCCTATATCGAGGTAGAGGCATGACTAGCTACAGATGCCAATCGAGAGATGATAACAGTGGTAGAAGCGATATCCGGAAGTGGGAGTGTATTGCCTCCGCTGGTTATTTATAAAGGTGCAGGACACTATGGGATGGTATCAATTCCTGAAGTCACCAGAGATTGATTGTGATAACTGGAAGTTCAGTTATTCCAAGAAAGGCTGGACAAGTCGGTCACTTGGACTTGCCTGGGTCCAACATTTCCATAAAATGACGAAGGGTTCAATTAAGGCGGGGGTATATCGGATGTTAATTGTGGATGGTCATGGCTCACATATAAGCATCGAATTCATTGAATTCTGCTTAACTGTTAATATCATTGCATATTGTTTACCACCACACTCTACCCACCTCCTCCAACCACTTGATGTCGGTTTATTCTCTCCCCTCCAGAAGGCATATGGGAAAACAAGTGGATCATCTTGTTCGATTCGGAAATATTGCAATTAACAAAGGAAACTTCTTGCCTATGCTTGTGGCTGCTCGCAAGGCTACCTATACACAAAAAAATATCCTTATATAGTGCATAGCGTGGTGCAGGCCTCATCCCACATAACCCACAACATGTCTTAGACAAACTTACGCTCGGACCGGAGATCACTACCAAAGCGCCCCCACCTGATCCAGTTGAGCCTCCAACCCCTCGAAATATGTACTGCAGAGATCCACAGAAAGGTTCGACAAGCAACACTTCAATTATGATTTAAAGATTCCGAATTACCCCGTGTGGAATTATTAGATGTTATCCACCAGTTGGAAAAGTTTGCACTTGCGGCGGATCAGGATCGAGCACTGGAGCATGCAACATTTCTGCAGTGGAAGGAAGCACAGAACCTGAATGGGAAGCCTGATCAACGGCAGTTGGGTCGAGAGGAGGGGACCATTATGGATGGCAAGTTTTTGAAGAAGCTTTATAAAGAGCGGGAGGAAGCAGAACGAAAGAAGCATGAGAAGCATGAAAAACAAGCAAATAAGCCTATCCAGGTAGGTTGTTCTGTCCCGTTCACTAATCGCGCAGATTGGCCAATCAGTTAGCGTGATTGGTGGAAGGGGTGCTAACAGTCGCGCTAGCGCTCTACATTAAACAACCTAGACTTGATCCGTCACGGTGACTTGATCCATGTCAACAACCCCAGTCATAATGAAGATACCGGGGTGTTGCACTGGCAGTGTCTCCTCTAGATACAAGATAAATGCAAACCTACGGTACACCTTTCTATATACGTTATGTCCATGCCCAGGAGCGAAGCGAAGGGGGTTATAGTTAAGGGAACCCCGGCGCGAGAATTACTGAGAGAGGCTCAGCGCCGCTACCCAAAAAGGACATGAAATTGCCTAATTGGGAATGGATCATAACACTAATGTGCATCACCGCACACATTCACGATAGTTATAGGGACATGATACTATAGGAAAAAAAAAATTTGGTCTCAATGACAAGCGTAGATAGGTAGCTACTACTTCTAAGCATAATCATGAAAAAAGGCTATCCGAAGTACTGATGAATTGACCTCCATTACATTGTGCAGTGTGAGGGACAAAATCAGGCACAGAAGACAACAACCTTGCTGACCGGCATACAGCGAAAATAATAGTCCGGCAAACAACGCAACTGTTGAAAAAAACTTCACGACGAAACACCGTCCCCCAAATGGATCAACAAATGTGTTAGTTAATGAGATAACGCCCAACATACCGCCAGCAGAACCGCATAGTTCACCGCCGATGTCCCTATTTCTAAGGCCCCCAGACGTGCCCGTTCCGCCCGCAAGGCACCACCCGGCCTTGCAAAGTAAATCGCATGAGGGAAAGCACGAAGAAAGGACAAGCCTAAGCTAGAGCGACATCTTGACAATGCGACGTAGACGGCAGTATAATGTAGAAGTAGGAGTAACAGTCTCAGCGGGAAATATACTTTTCACAACATCCCTCCAGTCATGCAAATCTTTTTTCCTGCCAGCCCCTTCCATACCCAACCCCCGTAGCAAACCAAATTTGGTGCTCGTTACGACATCAAGGGAGCCCCGGAACATTACCATCAGGTAGAGCGTTTCCCTGAACTGACGATGTTTTCGTTGCAACTCCAGAGTAGCATCATTATCTAGTTTCCCTTCTGCAGGAAATTCAAGTAACTGAATATGCAGGTGTGCAAAGGGAGAGCTGTGAACAGGAATATTAACAAAATTCATGTTGTATGCATGAGTTAGTTGCTTGCTGAATTCGTCAAATGGAGTACTCTCCGCGATAGAGGCTTCGTAGAGTGTAGAGGCTTTTTTCTGTGCTAACTCGAGAATGCAGGTGGAAGCTGATGGAACTCCGATGACATCATAGTAGGGGAGGCAGTACTTTGGGAATTTGGTGATAGCTTCATTCAGGCTTGGGAACTGGCCAGAAAACTCTGGGAGACTCAAGATGGAGCTGAACACATGCTGTTCTAGGTCAGGGAATTGAGTTGCTTGAACATCCACCATGATCATGCTCGGGAGCTGCCTGAGTGGAATCCGGAATTCTGGGGATTGGAAGTGGCGATGCATTTTTCCCATAGACCTGAGCGTGATGTAGAACACTAGTAGCCTCTTGTAGAGTAGAAAATCCGAGGCTAGTTCCTCCTCCTCATTGCTGTCAGTATGGTCATTGTATGCAGAGGCAACAATTCATTGATTAAAGAAGTGCTGAATAGATGCAACATGCGTTGTGAATGAAACACAGGAGTGGTGATATAAATATTGTCTCGTTTCAGTTAGTGTGGAGATAAGCATGAGTGCCTCCATAGGATCATCACATACTGGTAATTGGAGCCAGGTATTGGGCGCATTTTTGACAGAGGGGAATCAGTGCGTAAGGGATTCCGTGCGACATTTTTTTTTAAAAAAGTCATCAATCGCATTTAGTCTATCTAGACTATGGCGATGGGCTGCAGCCTCCCGGTTACCCAGCTGCCTCTCTCAACTCCCGAGCCAGTCAATGTAGAATGCCAATAGTCTCAACCCAACACTCGAGCTGCAGTCCCTGCCCTGGCTTATCCCAGTTGCATTTCAACCCCTAAGGGCCCCCAACAGGACTCGAAGGCAAGCGTAACAGTTCATGGCTAAGGCGGGTCAAGTAGTTTGACGAGTGGCTACCTGTTCCTTTATTTTCGGAGCACATGCATTCGATATCGTATCCTTTGCACCTCGAGCCCATCGCTAAACACCTCTCAGTGCCGCTGGACCGGCACCTGTTCTGTGAGACAATATAGTCGTGCTGTTGAGTAATATCTGTGTTGTGGGTTTGTGTTGCGACAAGATCTGTGTCGGAGTCTGTGTTGGAACGGCTGTTTGTGGTGAAGACCATACTAAGGCGTCCGCCAGGGCCACATTTCGAGAGGACAGCAACTGTTTCATGTTCTCGAACAAGAAGCTGAGCAATACAGTTGAGGTGTTTCAGCAAGTTGTAAGAATGATTATTGTCTTTGAAGTGGCGATAGGAGTATTTGTGGGGGGGGAGGAAGCCACAACGTTCAGGTCGATGTCGATGTCGGGGTCGTCAAAGCCGAGGTGGTCGAAGCTGAAGTTAGTGTCGGCGTCGACGTAGAGGAAGAGGTCGCGGTCGGGGGTGTCAACGGGTGGATCTTTAGAAGCGGTCAGGTCGGGATTAAGGTTGGAGTAGATGAGGTTCTTGATGAAAGCGGGGTCAACGGCTCGAGCAGCAAAGAGCAGGGTGCTGAGTGTGCGTGCGCGCAGATCCTGCTCGATTTCGTTGGGGAGAGCATGCACCAGGTAGTTGAATGAACATTGTCATTCGGCAGGCCCGGCGGAGCGGGAGCACCTGCTGACATTGGTATGCAGTTACAAGGAAGGGAACATTTGGTATATGGGCAAGCTTCTTGAGTGCACATGAATTTCTCAGAAAAAGTAGGAGTGGTGAACAGCTGGGATGACAGCAGTCTCGGTCCTGATGAGAGTAACGAAGACCATAGAGAAATAGAAAGGGGTCAGAGGAAATCGTTCACCAGAGAAACGTAGGTATTTTTTGGGGAATCATTACTCGTATTCAGCCTATATAGACTATGACGAAGAAACGTAGGTATTGTTTGTGGTGATAATCTTAGAAAAGGAATACTTCTATTATACTTCTAGTGGATGAAGGGCTTACCCTAATCAGCTCAAACGTAGTCTGGTTGGCACAAGCCGCTCGTAGTGCAAGAAATCTTTGCCACGTACATAGTCAGTACCTACCTAGTACCGTTGTAGAATAGACCCGCAATGCACTTACAACCAATAGTCAGTCTCGCACCAGACGTTCTTGACGGCTCAGTTCTTGGCATGGACCTTTGGAGGTAAGTATGCACAAGTGAGCGGGCTGCGAACTGGTTATAGTCCTCTACTGAGGGGCTGACAGTTAGAACTAATTGGTAATCTTGCTTCTGAATACTAGTATATACTACCTACATATCTACTAAGTACTCTAGTATTAAAAGATGTTTTGTAGAAGGGTCAGACTTTCGTATACACCAGTTTTCGGAGTTCAGTCCTCTCTTGGGTTTCATGTGGTAAATATTACATACAATATTTTTTGCACTTGCTCGTTGATCCGTTCCTTCAACGAATCCCCCCCAGATTCCAACTTCTGCTTCCCTTTGCCCCATTCCCCCCTCGCTTCCTCCAATTCCAACCTCGCCCTGGCCAGCTCAGCCCAGAGCTGTTCCCAAGCTCTTGCCTCGTTCTTTCTCGCTCGTTCTTTCTCGCTCGTTCTTCGATTTCTCTAGCTCGAAGTTGGACCTGCTTCTCAACCTGCCTCAACTCGTTGTCTGCTCTTTGCCTGTCGGCTTCCCAGCGTGCCCGTTCCCTCTCTACCGCTTCCTGCCTGGATGCTCTCTCCTCCTCCCTCTCCCTGACTGCTCTGTCTCGTTCTGCCTTCATCGTTGTGTTCTCTTCACCTATATATGTACCACAGCTAATTAGCTCAAGTCAGGCTAAACAGCGTAGAGGTTCTTACGGAGGAGATTCAACTCCGCCTCCAGCCGCTCTAGGAGCTTGTGGTCCGCGCCGTCGGTGTCTGTCCTACTGCGCCTGGATAAGAAGATGACCAAATACCGCAGGAGCACTGTTGCACATCCGGACATGGCCGAAACGAAGAGCTCCCGAGCCCTACTGCCATGAACATGGTCAGTAGGGCTACGGGAGAGGGCCTGGGGGTGGGTGCACGGTCCCAGCCGATCCACAGCTGTCGCATTTTCAGGAGTGGAGAAGTATGGTGGGGGCGCCACTGCCCCTGAGAAAAAGAAAAATGTCCATAATTTGCCCACGAAGTGGGTATGAAACATCGTGAAGAGACGTTTGAACACTGTAGGTGGATGGTGAAGGACTAGTGTTGTGAGGGCACGAAGGAGATATCTGAGGAAGAAGAGAAGCCGAGAAAGCACAAGAAACGGCTAACCAAATACAGGCGCTTTCACCAGTTCTGGTGTACGTATGCTTCAAATTCAGGATCCTTCCTCTTTCGGCTCGATAAGTAGGCACAAGCAAGGCGCCACTAGAGCTCAACTTCATTCAAAACACAACAATGGTATCCATTGCATTAATATTTGTACACCAGGGTACCAGTGCTTGTGTATCATGAATGATAACGCACGGAGATATATGCAGCCAGGTTGAACATCATTGATTGACCTGATCGCTCTTTGGTCCACACACCGCTGGAGATTGTGCCTGAGCAATGTATAACCTGCGGACTTTCGGAAAATGCACATAGCTCAACAACCAGAAATCGGATCGACTAGAGGACAGCACGACTGAAAGGGCCACGGCGACGACGGCGTCGATTTTTCGGAAAAGATATCGCATGTCAAGGACCTTTATTGTCGACACCCTGAAGACCGAGAAGCGGGGGACCTGTGAGTCATCGCGGCCACACTGTACGGGAGTAGCCCGGTGCCAATACACAGATAGTACGACATCACCACCCAACCAGAGAACTGAAAATTCCCACACTGAAGGCTAGCCAATCATACCACCCTGCGAATACACGGCCAATCAGATATTGAATGGTACGCTGTACTTTTTGCGGGAAGCCGGGACACGCCGCCGCATACTGCTGGCACCGAGCGACACTCGAGAAGTTGATAAGTGGCCCGAAAGGACATCGATTGGAGAGAGGCGGGGAGTGTCGGGTTTGTGCGGGAGAGAGTGAGTGAAGACGGGAAGAGTACGCTCGGAACCGCAAGGAGGCCTTAGGTAGGGATGAGGATTCCTTAGTCGGAAATGAACCAGATTGAAGAGAATTCAGACCCGGGAGAGGAGGGGGAGGCTCCCGAACCAGAACCAGGAGTGGTCCCGAGGGACCCGGAATCGGAATCGGAAAAGGAGCAACAGTGGAGTCCCCGGTTTGAAGAATTTATAGTGGCCATGAGAACGTTGGTACAGTTGCTCAGAATGCGGCACATCTCCAGCAATGCCCCTGGGTGGGGTATGGACGTGGTTGGTTAGCAGAGCATATATGGGAGCAGGAGGACTGGTGTGAGAGGGTGGTGGAGTTCATTGCGTAGGTTAGGAGGAGCGGGTTGGGGGGTCGTAGGTTCTCCACCGGAATGAGATGCAGGTAGGAGAGCTAAGTCAGCATAACGCCTGGTTCGAGACTGGCAGCAGGCGGCACCACGGGGAGGCCAAGTGACGCCAGAGAAGGAAATGGAGAGGCAGCAGGCAGTGCCACAGGGAGTGAAGGGGGCACTGCAGCCACCGGCATCGCCGGGGAAGTCCGGGATGGAGAACGGTAAGCCCTGGGAGCAGCGAACCCCACCTACACAGAGAACGAAGGGGGGCAACCGAGCACATGCACTCTAGGAACACACGTTGGCCCCCCTTGAATATAAGCTGGGCATGAGGAGGAGGTTGATAGAAGAAGATAATAAAGGGGTTAAGATAGTGGGGATACGAAGGAGGTCTGATGGGACCATTGATGGTTGTGTGGGGCTAGGGTGGTTGGCGCGGTTTTTCAGTTGGGGGATGGGATAGTTCTAGACGTGCGTGGAATGTTCGGATGCTTAAGGCATACGTTCCTGCGTGACTGAAGCTATAATGAGTCATGTCGGCACCCTGTGGTCTTGGGGATGGAGGGTGCTAGCTGATCACCTCACAGTACCCTCCTCTACTCCACAGTCATCCCAATCTCCCATGGCGTAGTGGTATAATACCCATTAACGGCATGGGGGAGGCGGGATAGCCAGGGTTCGATTCCCCCCTAAACCAGGGGAATTTAACCAGTCCCTCGTGATGGACAACTGGTAGGGATTAAATTAGCCACTCCTGACTTCGGCAGGGGGGCTGACCCTTTTGCCCCGTAAGCCAACGAATGATTTTTCATTTTTTTTTTACCAATTTATTGGAAGTTGTCGATTTTCTAAATTGTACCGAAGGTAGCACTCTTTTCGTAGAGCTAAGACTTAATATGTCCGCAGTTGGGGCGATGCTACGTAGCCTGGGAAGCATGCGACAGTCACATGTCAATGCTCACTCACCCAAGGGTGGCACTTGCAGATGACTTCTATGTATAGTTTGGTTGGCACAAGCCCCTCGGTAGAGATTCTATGTATACACTATAGCTCTCGTTTCAATTTGAGCCCAATTGCATGATAATTCGATTTTTGAACAATCAATGCATGTATCTCGGAAGTGCGCCAGATCCCCGTCAAATTAAACAAGTTAGACGAGCGCAGTGTAAAAAGGCTATTTAGGTCAAGATTGCGGTGGTTACGAGGACAACAATTCCCAGTCACTTCCCCATCGTGAAGTTCATCTTCTTCTAGTGGCTGATTGGATATATCTTTGGTGTTTTTTATTTTTTTTAGGAATCATTAATCGTATTCAGCCTATCTAGGCGATGACGATGGACTGCATGCAGCCTCCTGTTGTAACCAGGTGCCCCTTTCCCCTACCGGGCCAGTCCCTGCCGTCCCGGCTATTTACATAGGTGTTAACTACCCTCAAACCACGAACGCCGCTACCGCCGCACACCATTCCGCATCCTTCCTCGCCTGTTCCCTCGATTTTCCAACTCCATCTCCCACCCAGGTGCATACGTTGTATCTCTGGTGTCCCTCGCCTCTGCGAGTTCTGGACTGGGTAATCCCCCGTATCGCGCCCTTGTGCCCACCATCCATCTTTGAAGCAAAGTTCGAGTTCTGGTTGTTGAAATTCCCGGTGGTTATCTCATTATTTGCGGAATTTGCCCCGCCTTCAACCCTGGGATCTTTTCTAGCCGGCAGCCCCCGGGGGTCAAGTGTTGGATGTGGAAGATAGTTGTTGGCCTACTGAAACTGGACTTGGCCGTACTGGTGTCGGTTATGTGTTGAGGCAGCCCCTCCACGATGGCCATCATACGACCATAAAGCCGTAGGCCAACCACGGGGATATAAGAGACACGGTGGTGCTGGATACATTGGATGTCAAAAAGCTCATAACAGCGGCCTGGGTATCTGTAACCATTCATGAGCTTGAGATCCGTACCTCCTGTCACCCCAGCCGAAATGGGCCAGGAATTTTCCCCATCACGCGCTACTGCTATCCGCAACCATATCTGGGACGGCCACCATTTTCGGGCATTGAAGCCCACTCCCCGATTCCCACCCCTACCCCCATACTGTACCCACAATCCCACGGTTACCCCATTGCCAGAGCCAAAATTGGTCGCGCGGAGAGAGGTTCAGTGGATTCTTACACCCAGTGGTCTAGGCATTGAGGAGGTGCTGGCACGGGGAAGTTCTTTATTGCAATGCGAAGCCAATTGGGACACGCTATGTTCCTCTGATGAACTGCTAGACGTTGGGGTCCACTGGCAGGAGGTAGAGAGTCATGGTGATCAGGGTCGTGAAAATAGTAGTGGCAGTGGGGGTTGCCCAGGCGGTATGCAGCTGAAAGCGAGATCTGTCACAGGTGTTACTAGTGAACCCGAGATTTCCTCTGTGGTCACAGTGGTAAGCTTGAATGCACCACCCCCAAGTCTCCTCCTGCACGTTGTAGGGGGCTTCTACCAGCAACCCCTGACGGCGGAAGGGCTTTTGCGGCGGACGCTATTTGGTTCTGGGTGATGTTGCTAACATTTCGGGTAACGATATCCCTTGCTTCTTCGTCTTCTGGAATTGGTCGAGTGTATTGTTATTACAAGTAGAGAAATAGAACTATATGACGGTGGCAGAGTGTTGGGGGGAGGGGGAACCGAAATTCCCCTTGGATAACTATGTAGATGCATCTCCATTTTCCAGTGGACGGGTCTCACAGTAAGTAGTGTTTCTGACGTCATGCGGTCACAGGCTGAAGGCTGCCGACAATGTTTGGTGACAGACAGTGTTTTGTGTAGACCCAGACCACCCCCGCCATGCGTGTTAAGAGCTGTTGCGAGGGAGCCCCGCGGGCATTACACGAGTAGCGATCAATGGACAACGAATTTCACAGGAGGTAATTGTTAAAAACATAATTTATGATCTGCAGCTCTAGTTAACCCCCTACCTACCCAACAGCGTCGGGAACTTACCCTGTCACAGAAGCACTTAAATCCCAATGCACGGCTGCAGCAAAATCCAAACCACCACCATGAACGATGCTCCTATCCCCAATATCTTCCGTAGACGGTCCTCCTCATCATGCTGGGTTGTTCTTGGGCGAACCCACATACGGACTACATAGTTCCCAAACACAAAATCACGCTCTGGGCCACCACCGCAGCAACTATCTCCATACTCGTCACGAGTTAGAGTGCGTATCACAGGGGGGTCCTGGAACGTGGTGATTATCTCCTGCCATTGCTCTCTCGTAAACACGCGATCGCAGTCGACTCGGGGCTTTGTCGCGTCTGTCGCGAGGAGGATCCAGAGGAAGAGTAGTGCGAAGAAG
>Ga0307514_10003054_pt1 | contig 16497 bp, 13 predicted proteins | sample 16_EM_MG_FD_203088 | JGI IMG/M metagenome (GOLD analysis project Ga0307514, IMG submission 203088) | Populus trichocarpa ectomycorrhiza microbial communities from riparian zone in the Pacific Northwest, United States - 16_EM | ecosystem: Host-associated > Plants > Roots > Unclassified | place...
AGGAAAGAAGGGAAAGTGAGAAGGATAGAAGGGAGCTGTGCGTGGAGCTGTGATGGGGATCGGTGTGGGTGTGTGAGTTTGTGCGAGCGAGGTGGGTGTGTGTGTGCGAGCGACGTACCTGCCGGCTAGGAGTAAAGTAGGGGGTGCAGTTGACGGGTACTCTGATGCTGAGTAAATTGAATAAATCATTGGACTCTACATACGTAGAGTACAGTACTTATAGTACTTAAATAGCAGCACTGAGCAGCCCCGGGGGAACGCCGCTCAAGGAGGTAAAGGTCCAGCCGGGTCGACTCCACCCCCGGGAATTGCCTCTGCTCTCTCTGCTCGACTCGCTATTTTCTTTTCTTGTTCGATTACAGGCACTCGTAACCCTGAGCTTATACGGAGTACTGTAGCTAGCTTCCCTGCCCACTGGCAGTCAGCTCGCCGTTGGGGCATAGGGCCGAGGGCGCAACTGCATTGGCTCACCCCATGACCGTGACATTACAGCGTGTGGTCGGATGAGGCGTGTTTTCCCTGGTACTAAACGAACCTTGATAATGTAAACCTGGACTAACTTACCAATACCCTCAAACTTTGGCCTTTGTGCATACCGCGATGACTGACTCCTTGAATGGATGCACATGCCTGGCCAGTAGCTTGCGATGGTCTCGATGGCAATCAACATCATGCCGGTGCTGTTGCCGCCAGCCAGACGTTCTACATATGGGGGAGGGAGTGTCAACGAAACAAAGCCATAATAGAACATGAACCCCCTACTTGGCCAGGTGTCAAATATAGCCCTATAATTGCGCTCTTGTACTAGTACCTACATCTTAGCATTGGAAGTGCATATCACATAGATAGATGCATATCACATAGATAGATGCATATCACATAGATATATTGAATGTATACGCTCTAATAAGCTTCTAGTACGCATGAAATGAATCACAACAAGGAGTTGAAGCCTTCGTGATTTGCCCATCTCGGAATATCTACCTCTCCCATGCCAGCCAGAGGCCCAGCATGGGAGAAAGACATGCATCAGGGGATGTCGCATTAAGCTATTTACCTATGCTTTGCGTAGCCACCAGCCTTCCTCAGATCCCTCCGGGCGCTTGGCGGCATTCCCGAGAGCCGAAAACGGCTCAAATGCGGGCTCAATGCTATCCACTGCGAGACTGATACCAATCCGTTACAAAGTCTTCCATAAACGTGCCAATACACGTGCTTTACACCATTGGAATTCTTTGTTGCCAGCAAACAAAACCACTCAACAAAGAATGCTAGAAGTGGTTAGTTTTCCATGTATGTTGCTCTTTATCTTATCCCGAAAATGAAAGGCCGGAACAATGACCTGGGTGCGCAATCTCCCCCTTTTGCCCAGTCCAAATAATTGCATGAACCATAGCCATCTATCGGCAGCAAGTGGAGGCATGGCTTCTGGTGTGTCTCGAAACAGCACTTATCGAGATGATTACCACATCCCACCTTTAACCCATGTATGGATGTCCCCAAGGTGTGTCAAACATATCGAATTTTACTTGTCATATATCGGCAGAATGACCGCCTTGTACTTGTACATGTACAGGATAGGCTTAAGGCTGGACGGCGATATTTGAATATTAATAGTGCTGGAGAGATATCCTAAATATCTATGTAGTATAGGAAAAGCAATTATATCCAGTTATGGTTCCCCATCTAGAACGCCTCATGCTCATCTCATCTCTGATTTGGTGCAGATCCCTCTGCAGAGAACTGCTGGTTTTCACTGGCATCGTGTAACACCTCCAAGGTCATGGACTAGCCTTCAGTGTTTCCCAGGTGCAACCATATAGTGTTCCCACGCTCACGGATGTGACCATCTCCCCACAGCTGAGATCCGTTTTACGCTAGAGTACCAAGGTGAAGAACGGGCCTATCATAGTCCCCACGGGCAACAAGGGTCTGGCAGTGTCAAATGTCGTCAAACGTTAACCCCTCTCTCTGCTCTCCGACTGATTCCGCAGGTTAATCGCTGAGTCGATCGATGCTCCCGCAGGATTGAACAATCTGATGGTGGGGGCCATGGGAGTGTTAATCCCAGGCTAGTGAGCGAATAAGTCGAAAACGTGGGGTTTATGATGGATAAGAGTAGCAGAAATTGTTGGATACCTAACCCTAGATTAGTAAAGTTTTCAATGTGGTACTTAGCAGGAGATGACACAACTGGACTAGTTTCACTAGGTTAAGCCTTGGATTTCATTTTGGCATGTAAGGTTGTAGGTTAGAGTATAGATTTTTATAAGTGGGCACTGGTAAATAAGGTGGTGTTACCCTCAAGTCAGAGAGCACCAGACTACAAGCCAGACTACCCATTTAAGTTTAAGTACTTACTAGTAGGTGCCTACAATACTGAATGGACCTCTCTTCATCAGGGGAGGGAATCCTAATAAGTAATATCTGCTCTCCCACTGTGCACAATCAGTCCCTCGCACCATTCCCTATCAATTGCAAGGGAGTTTTTATCACAGTACATTGTCTTTAAGCCTGTCTAGAAGCAGTACTATACCGTTCTTCCAATTATTTCTACAGTGCACAAAGTAGTACGTATGCTTGCTCATAACTTTGGTGATTTTCACTCGGTGTGAGTCTGAGCTGGCTGGGTGCATCGTTTTTTCACCCACAAAAACATTGATTCGGTGAAATAGCCGATGATTTTGCTTTGTCCATCAACTTGGAACCTCTCATGACCCTGTTACCCAGCCAAGATGTTGGCGGGGTGCTTCCAGGGCCTAGTTGGTGGCCTTGACATGGTAGCAAGGTCCTGTGACAATTTCTTAGGGAATATGATGCAAGAAACAGGAGCTCGTGAAGGTTGCGATAGTGGATGGGCATTGGGCTTCCTAGGGCCCGGCTCATATAGTTATTCATCTGCAAAAAGATCATTATATATATGATACACCCGGAAGTTTGTCCTCAGTGCTAAGACAGGTATGATCACCCACTCAATATATACTCCTTCCCCTGAACGAAGCATGGATTTAATACCCACTCCCCCCACCCTCACTGCTCCCCGACCCTCATTCTGGTCAACAGAATCGACGGTTCATGAACATGATTCAGTGATATTCCTGACAAGGCCATCTGCATATCTTCCCCAGATCCACAGAAGACATTGAGGGTTAATGTACCAGAATACTTGAGTTGTATTGAATTGGGAGGGTGGGAAATACCTGCTACTTGGCACAAGGCGGAGGGTGGCGGGGATAGACGTAGAAACATGGGAGATGGAGTATATTAATAAGATGTATGATGGGGGGAATGAGGGTGAATGATGGAGGGGTAGATGTGGATGGTTTGGTGAGGTACTATGTAGACTGCGAGCTGGGGCCAAGAAAGAAATAATATTTTTACCTACGAACTCGAGAGACCTTCATCAGCTTCACCCAGCAGCCCCCAGAAAAGTGTGGTCCCGGCTCGCCTGATGGGCTTGCAGTCAGTGCAAATGAGGACTTGTGGGTGGCCATATTCCATGGGAATACCGGCGTGCATATTGATGGCAAGACGAAGGAGGGATCCAAAGGGAGATGTTGTGGTCCCAACAAGCAGGTTGCATGCCCACGGTTTGTACCAGGGGGGTTGTTGATCACAACTGGGAAGCTGGTACATATGGGCTCGGAGTGTGGAAAGAGCCAGTCCACATGTGGGAGATGTGTTTTTTGTGAAGCGTGAGGATAGTAGAGAGGCGGAGGATAGAGAGACATATGACAACGTTGGAGTGAACAGACATCATTAGAATTTTGTATAATACCAGGATAGGATAAGTTTTTTTTTGCCTATAAGCTGTATAAGGGTGTGTAAGAAAGAGAAAATGCAAAAATAAAATGGTATCGTGAGGTCAAGCTATTATTTATCACTCCGTCATAATGAACAAAATATAATACAATTATACAACCACCACTGAAAGAAAACCTGGTAACCTATGATACGGACTCTCCAGATATCTGGCTTTGCTTCCACTTGTGCGCCATCTCCAACAACTTGCTGAGCTTCTGGTTGTGCTGTTCGTCCGCAGGGAACAGGTAGTCCATATATTCCTCGAAAGTCCCATCGTCGAGCTTTCTCCGCTTCTTGACACGTTTTGGCATCTGTTCCTCTAGCTTCTTGACATCCTCCTCTGTGCCATACGTGACCTCGAACGATTTCCATGTATTGAGAAGGAGAACACGCTAGTAAGTAAAATGTTAGCATTCGCACCACTTTTTCATATAAAATTCTAGGGGACTAACCTCTTCCTTCAAGTCCTTCTCCTTCATACACTTATAGGCCCTCTCAAACACCTTCCTAGCCCTATCCTTAGCCTCCTCACTAACTGGCTTCTCGACCTCCATGCCGGTATCCTCCTCCTCCTCTTCTTCCTCAGGAATGTTCAGCTCGAATTGCGCGTAGCTTATCCAGACCTTCACATGCTCCGTCTTCTTCAGCAAGCGCTCGTAGAGCTGCCTAGTGCGGTCATATTCTCCTTGGCCTTCCTCGAAATCAATATATGCCTTCCAGAGTAACTCAGGCATATCTAACTCCTGTTCAACGGCCATTTCAAAAATTCCCCGTGCCCGGTCAAAGTCCTCTAACATAGCCTCCTTCTCCGCGAATCCCATCCATGCCTGGCAATTTACTGGATTGAATTCAATATACTTCTGGTACAATGTCCGGCAGCGATTGAATTCGTAGAGCTCCCATTCCAGCTCAATGTACCCCTTGAAGATCTTGTCCTTTGGACACATCCCCAAAGCCTGTCCAAGAGTTTTCCGGGCAGTCTGCAACTGCAATTGCCGGATTTCAAACTCTGCTTTCAGAAGCCATACTTTTGCAAAGGTGAACTTTTTGTGAGGGATGAGTTTGAGGCATTCATTGTAAATTTGTCGGGTGCGGTCCATATCCTTTGCCTCAAGCTCCTCGTAAATGGCATAGTTTATCCAGAGGTATATGTATCTCCTCCAATGTCGCTTCTCCTGTGTAGGTGGAATCTGAGCTATTGCTCGCTCATAGACGTCCCGGACTTTATCAGCGTCCCCGAGCGTCTCCTCCAGACGGGCATAATCGAACCATACGTCGTAGTTCTTTGGGTTCTCCTTGATTTGCTCCTCGTATTGGACTCGACGTTTGGAGAGGATAACATCCTCCACTCCTTCCCTATCGCCAAACTGCTTCTCGAAGGCTGTATATGCCTGGTGCAAAGTCATGGATTTACTCCTGGGCAATCTGTCAAGAGCATATTTATAGATGACCCTCGCACGCTCGTACTCCTTCAACTTTGCTTCAAACCTTGCATATTGGATGAACACTTTTTCATCCATAAACTCCTCCCCTAAAGCATCAATGGCCATAGTAAATACTTCCCTCACTAAATCTTCAGTACCATATTCCTCCTCAAACCGTGCCCACTTGGTCCAGTTCTTCGGCTCAGGATGGACCGCGGTAAAACGCTGAAATATGCCCCTAGCTCGGTCATATTCACCATAGCGCTTCTCCAACTTAATATATGCCGACCAAGCAGCTTCATCCGGCTCCCAGGACATCCACCGCTCAAAGACTTGTCGTGTACCAGGTATATTACCGAGAGTCTCTTCCATGTAGACATATTTGTACCAGAATTTATCGACGCGGGGGAGGATAGTGACTGCTCGGTCTAGCAAATTCCGGGCATGGTTGATGTTTCGTGTTTTCATCTCCGCCTCAATATACCGCACCCAGAGAATCACCGAGCGGGAGTCTACATCGAGAGCTCGCTCGAAGATTGATCTCGCCCTGTCCCCGGTCATCAGCATCCATCCGCAGGTATCTTGAGAGTGGCAAACGGGAATATTTACCTTGCATATTCCTTCTGATCAAGTTCCCATTGCGCATATCGCATCCAATTGTTCATGTTAACTCTATTCCGCCGCACATAGTCCTCGAACTCCTTCCTTTTCCTTCCCTGAAACTCATGGAGTTCCTCGAGGTCGGCAAATCGCTGGGTAGGTGCTTGTAGCCCGGGCTCTTGTCGCTCGAAGGCTTCGCGGAGGATTTGCTCTGCGGAGACCTGGAGCGCACTGTTGTAAATTGTTAACTATGGAGGTCTAGGATTTGGGAGCTATAAACCTGGAAACTTACCTGGCAGACTTGTTTTTGACCTTGGGGGGTCCTCGTGAGGTCTCCATGTTTGTGATTGTAAGTAGGAAAGCCTATGAGGTCGGTCTGTGTGGATCGAACCAGACTACAAAATAATTTGTGATGGGTTGACTAAAAGGATCTGTGCGACACATCACGTGATGTCCACTTTGTTCATGTTACGAGAGTCATTGGGCAATTGTCAAGCTATTAAAGCAGCTTTTGCTGAGGATGTACTGAGCTACCCAAACTTCCTAAATGGTATGAAACTGCGTTAACGATATGAAACAGACAACATTTGCATGTATGCATAGATGTACGAAAATTACATGTGGGTACTCTTTTACTATTCAGCATCAGTGAGGGCGCATCATAAGGTGACTGATATCGCAAAAGCTTGAGAACAATGCAAAGAAACTAATATACAGCACTATACTAAGCTAAAATGAAGCAAGTAGATACCAGACGGGGGCCCTCACTTTTTCAGCGGTGGTGGACCCATTGCTCCCGTGTTCACTTTCTTGGGTGGAGGGGGCCCCATGCTGCTGCTTGCCCCACTCCCTACCATGCTGAAGGTACCACCAGCAAAATACCTGTCCTCTTCGACTTTTAACTTCCTCTTCCGCTCCGCCGCCAACTTTGGATCAACCAGCTCGATACCCTGCACTGGGGTAAATGCCAATGTACTTGCCATACCAGATCCACCACCACCAATTGCACTCTTCCCTACACCGCCTGTAAGACCTAAGCTGGCCAACCCCCCCCCAGTCTGCGGGCCAAAGCCACGTAGGATACTCTGCGCCCCACCCACAGGGGTCGCTGTTCCCCAGCCAGCCCTGTTCTTGCCCAACTTCGCCCTAGTTCTTTGGTCAATCTGCACAGCCCTAATTCTTCCGTTTTGCTCTTGGCCTATCATCCCCAATCCCTTGGTTCCTTCACCATAACCGTATCCTACTTCAGCCTCTTCTTTTCCGAATGCCATTCTGTTTTGTGCTTTCCTGAGGTCTGTCATGGCGGTTGCTTCCTTTGCCTTCCTGGCCCTCCTACCACCTCTCTTTCGTGAAGGCTTGTCATCTGGAGCAGGTAGTGCCCTAGTACCTTTGTTTGGTGGTGGTTCGGTCAGCTTCTCTAGTCTTTCTAGACATTGCTCTCGGAGCCTTTGGCCCATTGACCCATCTGGGTGCTCGTGGATACGATCGACTCGTGCCGCGAGAACAATTTTTGCAGAGACAATCCTCATTGCTTGTTTTTTCAGATCCTGAGGGATATTCTTGATAATTGGTGAGTGGTATAGATAGCCCTGTTGCCTAACCCCGACATTGGTAGCAAACCCCGTTTGAGTTTGTCTTTTTGCGCCTAGAGCAGCCAGGTTACATGAAGGTGTTTTAGCAAGACCTGTTAAACCCCCAGCAAAGTTGATGAGCTGCGCAGCAGTTTGTGATCCAATGATAGCAGTGGTATTGGGCGCAAATATTGCCATTCGAGACTGGACGTAGTCTGTAATTACCTTCTTCGCACTGTCAAGAGCAAGGGTCATATCACATGCCCGCATTATCGTAGCCAATTCTCTCTCTGTCAAGGGTCGCCCGGAAGTTGTTGTGGCTTCTACAGTAACGACCATGAGGGTTGGACCGTCTAGAAATGAGCGGAGTCTATTGTTCGTTCGGGCTTCGATGCTCTTGATGTCCATATCATTCCCAATTACCGAAACTGTCTTTGAATAGTCCAGCGGGTTTGTGACCAGGTTCTCGAGCTCTGGAAATCGTACTGAATAATGGTCTCGTATGAATTTATGAACGAGAATTATTTCATTGTCAATCTCGACGGAGTGGGCGTTTGATGAGACTAGGAGCTTGTATTCGGGATTATCTTCTACTGAACCAACATGCTGTGTCTGACTCGGAGGAATCGATTGGAAATGTTTAATTTGCTAGATGAGGGGACTTTTGTCAGTGAAGCTGCCCACACCCAATATTCGGGATGCAGGGGTGTACCATACCTCTAATACAGGCTCCAGAACCTTCATCAACCCCGCCACACTTCTCACATCGTCCACTCCCCCAAGCTGCAGCTTTTCGATTTTTGATTTTCTCGCTTCGGTGTCATCATCTGCATCCAAATCAGTCGTATCCACCCCTCCCATGTCTGCATCCTCGCCGCCCTGGTCCCCCTCTTCATCCCTATCTATCTCCATGCCAAAGTCATCACCCTTTGACCGGCCTCGGAGCAAGCCGTTGCGCTCTGGAGCCAGAGATGAATCGTGTTCATTGTCGGAGGTTTGGTCCTCATTATCATCGTCAAAGTCGGCGAGAAGCTCTGCGGCAAGTGATTCAGACATGTTTGTGCAGAAGTGCTGTCCTGCGGGTCGGCGTCTACTTATGTAACGGAAGGTGCGGTACGAGACGGAGCTGTCGGTGAGGAGCCTCCTTGGCCGTCAGGGTAATATGTACTCTAGTACAGTACGTGGGAGGAGTGAGGCTTGGCACTCAGGGTAAGTACAGTAGGTACCTACTGTTGGCTGACAACGCGCAGTCCAGCAAGTAATCGTAGCAAGCCCGTTTCGCGATACCCCGCGATACCCCCCGATACCATGGCCGCGGGATGCTCGACGAGACCATGGCCAATAAAGATAATAGAGCACATATACATACACATGTGCATGCGGGTCTAGGTGTAATCATCATGGTGGTGGTGCAGCATGCCCCCTCAGAACCTCTGGTCAATCCGTCTAATTCTTCATCCTGCAATTGAGAGAGTTGCCCCAGCGCTGCCAATGCTCTGGAGCCTTAAGCACTTGGTTACCTACGTGCCTGAATACGTCCTGTATAAAGCCGGCGCTATCAACGGCCCTCGCCCTCTATCGCCCTGCTCTCCCTCCATACGCCTATTACGCCCTTAAGCTTTAATTTGGCTGGGCTCATCCCGCTCTGCCTGGCATCGTGCAACGTTCACTCCCGGTCCCGTGAAACCTGAACAACTTTGCGAATTCTATCGATCTATCTCGCTGGCAACCCCGTTCATAGCACAGAAGCCATCCCATCTATTCATCACTCACCTTCCACACTGACAGGGGGTGATACCATTCCACCGGGGAAGATCTAGAGCAAAGCCGTGGCCTAGCCTGGGGTGGTTCTCGTTGCACGATACCTTACACACCCAGCTGGCTTCTTAGCTTCGAAGACCCATGGGAATAACCTGGTCATTTGACAATAGCATTCAATAAGCAAACAAGACAAAATGAAATTCGTCAAGCCATCGTGGCTGACTCACTCAGGTATACTCACTGCGAAATTCGCGTCAAGTGTTGATTGATTTCCACAGCATAAACTGACTGACTTGCGCTGCTGGTCCAGAGGAAAAGAGACAGTTTGAGGTTTACTCTTGTCACGTCTCCCCTGATGGAGAACGTTTAGCAACCGGTGGCCGAGGTACGTACTTCAATGCATGGATAAGATTCTCAGTCAAATGGCTCACTCACTCCAGACTGCATCGTCCGTATATGGTCCACCGCCGCAATTTACAATTCCAACCCCAATTCGGAGGCCGCCTCTCAAAATGTACCCAAGCAGCTATGTTCGATTAGCACACATTCTGGCGCTGTACTTGCAGTCCGCTTCAGTGGTTCGTGCCGCTACCTGGCTTCCGGCTCCGACGATAAAATAGTATTAATCTACGAGCGAGTCGCACAGACGTCAAGCAGGCCTGTATTTGGCTCAAAAGAGGCACCCCACACGGAAACATGGAGGACTTCAAGGCGTCTGGCGGGCCATGACAACGACGTACAGGATATAGGCTGGTCTTCAGATTCAACTATCTTGGTCTCAGTGGGATTGGACTCCAAGGTCGTAGTATGGTCGGGGCACACATTTGAGAAACTGAGGACATTGAGCTTTCATCAAAGTCTCGTCAAGGGCTTAACGTTCGATCCAGCAAACAAATACTTTGCAACGGCTTCAGATGACCGCTCAATCAAAATTGTTAGATTTATACCACCGCAGCCTAATTCTACGGCTCAGGACACGGCCGCGAACTTTCAACTTGAGAAAACCATTACTACTCCATTCGAAACCAGTCCCATTACCACCTATTTCCGAAGGTGTTCTTGGTCTCCAGATGGAGCCCACATTGCGGCTGCAAACGCTACCAACGGTCCAGTTTCGTCCGTGGCAATCATTAATCGTGGTTCCTGGGACTCCGAAATTAACCTTATTGGTCATGAGGGACCAGTTGAAGTTTGTGCGTTTGCTCCAAGGATGTTCTCTAAGGAGCCTGTTCCAGCAACCGGGACTGTGGATACGAGCTGCCTCGTTACTGTGATTGCATGTGCAGGGCAGGACAAGGCCCTGTCTGTTTGGAATACATCACATCCTCGACCATTGGTCATAACACAGGATCTCGCCACAAAAACCATTAGTGACCTTGCTTGGTCTCCAGATGGCAAAAATTTATTTGCAACATCTCTAGACGGGGGTATTGTGGCTATCATGTTTGATGATGGGGATTTGGGTCATGTGGTGGGATTGGAGGAGAATGATAGACTGCTGCAGAAATTCGGTGTGGGTAGAAGGGGAGTGGGACTTGCAGAAGGTGTGGAAGCTGCAAAGCTCGAGGAATTGGCAAAGGAGGGTGAACGCAAGGAGCTAGAAGGAAAAATGGGGGAGCTCATGGGGGATGTTGGCTCTGGTGCCAACGGAGCACCCGCTGCACCCATACCAGCTCCTGGCGGCAATTGGCAAATGGTTCCTGATCAAAGTACGGATAAGAACAAAGAAGAAGTGATTGAAAACAGCAAAGCCGTGCAGAAGCGTTTGCTGCAGCAGAAGATTACAATAACCAGAGAAGGAAAAAAGCGGGTAGCACCAATGCTGATTTCTACGTGAGTACACTAACGTATTTCCTCATTGCGTGAAGCTAACAAATTTGTTCAAGTGGAGAAACATCACAACGATCCAACCTTCCAAACGCACAACTTGTTGCCAGCGTAAATACAGCAGGTGGCTCTCATATGCCGTCGATCACTCTCGATCTGTCCAAACCATTCGATGGACTTCCGAAGGGTGGAATGGCATCGCTTCTGATAGGGAATAAACGGAAACACGTTGTTGAGGATGAGGCAGGTGATGCAGAAGACGCGCATGTCCCTAAACGAACTCAGACAGTCGCCATCACAAATGATGGGATAGTTCAGCCTCGAGAGGGGGGCAAGATGCTTGAAACTCCGGAATTTATTCGACCCGCGGTTATCAATCCATCCATGTCGGTCAGTAATGTGCGTCTAGCCGTACCTAGAGTCAGGAGTTTCGTCCAAACAATCATTGATCCATCTGGACAATCAATCTCCGCAAAGCCTGACAGCTCTGGGCCCAATGTCCAGGCGGAAGTTTCAGAGGAGCATATTATTTTTGAAGCACGTAATTCTACCTCGATGACCCGGGGGGAGCCAACAAGAATTACTGTGACCCGCAAATCACAAACACTCTGGGTGGATTATGTACCCAAGGCTGTTCTTCTTGCCACGGGGAATAATAACTTCTGGTGTGCTGCATGTGAAGATGGGAGCTTGGTGCTGTATACCTCCTCCGGCCGCCGCTTGACAAACCCACTTATTGTTGAGGCTCAGCCGGTGTTTGTGGCCTCCAGGGGATGGTGGCTTTTATGCGTGACTGCCAGTGGCCTGAGCCACGTGTGGAATCTAAAGACCCTCAAGTCTCCGCACCCCCCTGTTTCCGTTGCCCCAATTTTAGATATCGCAAATGTCCCGCAGAGCGATAAGCTCATTCCGGGAGAAAGCATTACTGAAGTCGGGCTCAACTCGGAAGGTACCATAGTGGTATCACTCACTAATGGGGAAGGATATGCCTACTCGAGAGATTTACAATGCTGGCAAAAACTCACTGAGGCATGGTGGGCTGTGGGAAGTCAGTATTGGGACTCGACTGGGTCTGCAGCGAGGGTACAGGCGGATAGCAGTTCTAGTGCCTCTGCAGCTACAACAGCAGTGCAGGTATCTTCTGGAGTGATTCCTCATTTGGAACGGAGAACTACCCAGGAAGTATTGATGCAAGGGCGGGGGCGCTTCTTGCAGCGTATCCTAAAGGCACTATTGAACCGTGAGGGATTCGAGGGTTTTGAAACACAGGTCTCGATCTCACATTTGGAGAATCGTATGGCGGGGGCGATAGTTCTGGGGGCGAAGGAAGAGTTTAAACAGTATTTAATGATGTACGTTCGACGTATAGGCGCGGAGGGGTTAAAGGGAAAGGTCGAGGAAGTGTGCAAGGAGCTAATGGGGAGTATGATGGAGAATGAGGACAGGGAAGAAGATGATATAAGCTCTACTGGAGGTGGAGGGGGGAGGTGGGGTGTTGGGGATGAGATCGTGGGGTTGAATAAGCGGGAGCTATTGAAGAGTGTTGTGTTGGTATTAGGTTCGTTACTTTTCCCTCCCCATTATCCAGGTATCAAGAAGGGCTAACGTTATCATAAATAAACAGGCAAATACAGGGAACTCCAGCGAATAATAGTCCCCTACGCAAAGCTGCTGGGAGTCATGGAAACGGATGACGAGGGACTATAGTACGGTCCTTGCGAGTATCTTGAATTTCAGGACGGAAGCAATGAAGCCGGCGGAACAAAAATGGCTGGCGGCCCGCCCTAGCCCCAGCACCATCACTCTGAGGGGGATTGGGTGTCTTACTCTCCTCACGTGCCCTTGCGAAATTGCTTAATCCTGTTTGTGTTGCTTTCTTGCTTATATTAACTACGGGGGGTTATTATTGCATTTTTACTGTTTTGCTATGTACTTAGTTAGGTATGTTTAGGCTATTTTCTTTATAGTAGATGTGATGTGAACTACATAGTTAGTGGTAAGGAGGATGATTTTGAATTTTTAGTGGCTTGTTTATTAAGGCATTCAATTCAAGTATTATCTTATCTAGATAAACATCAACTGGGGTTGTGGCCTAATGGTAAGGCGTTGGTTTTCGGTAATGCCAGGAATCCACCAAAGATTGCAGGTTCGAGTCCTGTCAGCCTCGCTAGTTTTTTTGGCGTTGAAATGAAAACTTTTTTTTAAGTGTTTGATTTATACAACACTTGAGGGTAAGAGAAAGCCACAACCCAGAGTGCTAGCTAGCTGGATTTCCTTCCAGCCCCGAACCTTCTTCTCTTAAGTTATCATTTTATTTTGACAAAGCAAACAAGTGCGTGCAAAAAGAATATCACGAGGCTAACAGGACTCGAACCTGCAATCTTTGGTGGATTCCTGCCTTACCGTAGGCCACAACCCCCGTTGTATGTATGTGTATCATCATACGTCAGCTAACTTGGCACATTATTTATAATGGACATCACCAGATTTCGAACAATCAATGACTACGGAAATCTTTTTCTTTATTCCCACTTGCCTTTGATCTAAAACAATGAATACAACCGAATTCAAGAACTCCACGAGATATCTGCTCAAAAGCCATGGTAAGAAACAAATGTAATGAGAAAATACCACACCAACAGAAATCGGATGCAAGGCATAAGAAAACACAACTACGATGTGAAAACAATTCCACCTCGGCAGCCAACTATTTTCAACCAACAGCCGCCTGCCTCTAGTTCAGTTCCATAGGACCTGAATTGGAATCTTAAATTAGAAAGGCAAATGTTCATTACATCGTCAGCTTTCTAAACATGCTAGCTCTCTGGCCACCACTCCCTGTCTACACTTACGCCCCACAGACTTTGCTTATTGTCGTTGCTGCTCCCCTGGTACCTGAAGCTCGTCTTCACTCTCTTCTTCTTCACTGTCCTCCTCGTCATCTTTCTCTTCAATAACTTCTACCCCAGCCTCTAATAACCTTTTCCTCTGAGCATCCCTCTCCGCATCCTGCCACCTAGCTAACGCAGCAGTCGCATGCAACTTGAAGCCAAAACATCGTGGTACATGTCTTTCGTTGCTCTTGACAGGTATAAGCTGTGGGTAAACTTGGAATAGGATGTGTGGAAAACTAGCGCCAAAATACGCTCCGTCGATAGCGGAATGTCGTGATGATTTTGGTGAATAGACGTCCTCGCACTTTGCGCAAAACAGTTTGACGGCCTTTTGTGCTGGGACATCGGTAAGGCCTATTGGGAGAAGAGGATGAGATCGGCATAGAACACGGGGGCACCGGCCGAAGTCTGACTTTTTGTATTTCTCAAACTGTGAGTAAATGTACAATGTTAGCCAACTGTGAACCCTTTAGCGATTCATCCTGCTAACCATTTTTGCCAATCCTCTCGTCGTGATTATGTATCGTGCATGAACAAGACCGTATAGATGCCTAGCACTCTTCTCAATCTGCTCCCTTGTCTCTTCATCGCAATCGAAGTCGAAGATATCCGTAACAAGGTCAAGCGCATATTGATAGTATTGCACCTCTTGTTGAAGGCCAGTTAAGTTAAATCTATCAGTTAAATACTCCTCATCAATCTCGCAGAAATATTCGTTGCCTCTGGTGCCTATGAACTGTTGACAGAATCGCATGTCTTGTTAGCCCTCAGGTTCCTCTTTGCGCCGGGGGAAAAACAATAGAGAGTATCGAAGGTGGTTTTGCTTTGTTATAACTGCAGGGGTGAGATGGAAACTGACCCAGTCTCGCCAGTAAGATGTGTAATCGCTATCCGTTTCCGATTGGTATTCCTCCACTATGTACTTGTTAACTTTAACTTTATCCTCTCTGGTTGTTCCTGAAAGTGGGTGTGGTGGACATACTGGCTGCCATTGTTCTTCTGGGCCTGAGTACTTGCCCTTCTTCGGACCACCTACTTGACCACTCCCTGAGCTGTGTTTTCGTCAAAAAGCTCCTCTCCGCTCCGTGCAGGATAAGACTAACTGCACAGCTAAATATCAAAGGTCCCTACAGTTGGATCGTGTAGCCGTGTAGAGTACTATAGCAAAAGGTTAGAGAACCGTGACCCAGCCAGAGCCTCTGTTGGGCCACCACATATAAAGGATCTGCCAGCGCTATCATTCCCGCGGTGAGGGTGGCGTGTGTCATGAGCTCCAATATAGGTACAGCATGCATGGTGGGTTGTCATACATACAAGTATCAAGTCGAAATAATGAAAACCACAAGCATGAAGAGAAGAGTCTGTCGTGCCCTCTTCACTCAATATCTGGGCGTCCGGTTTGCCGAAAAAAAAGACCGCCGGTCAATAGAAAATGTGAAATAACAGAGCTACTATATACAAATTGAGATCTACATGTGGAGCTGATTGACATAAGATTACTAATACTTAATCAGTAAATGACTAAGCCAAAGCCAAAAGCTAGACTACTTTTGGTCTAAGCCATTGCTAATCTTACTCAATCACTCAAGCAAACCCCTCCCATCTATGGCCTTTTCAGAAGCATGCCCGCTCTCAATTGAAGTACCATCCTCCTCAATACTTGCTGGTAGAGGCTGATTTTGCATGTCGTCCACACTCGTCCCCATTTCACTGACGCTACTACTGCCACCCCAATCGCCCCCTGTGCCCTCACTGCCACCGTCTGCACTTGCTCCATCCCCCCCAACACTGCCTGCTGTCCTTCTACTTTGTAGCGCAGGGGGTGGCATTAGTCTGGCGCTCTCAAACATGAAGCTCCTCTCCATGTCCTCTACCGGGCTCCTCAACTCGACTAATTCTAATGCCTCCTTTAGTGTCTTCCCTGTGTCGTCCAACGCCACAAGAAACCTAGCTAATTCTTTGCACAAATCCCAATCTCCCTGTGCAACTGCTATTGCTAGTAGTCGAACCATATCCTTTGAGCTCGAACTTAGCTTCTCCATCGTGTGTAAAATAAGTAAGTAGCCACCGGCAGTCTTCAGATTCCCTCGAGCAAGGGATTCCTCAAATAGAGCTTGCGGAGAACCGACTACGGAAAACAGGTGGTGCCAGGATGCAACCTCAGTTTTTCGAGTGCATTGGACGATGATATCGAGATAATGCGGGAAACTGGTCAAGAACCGGACAACATCAGGGAGAACAGCCTCTGTAATGAGCTAAGTTAGTGTTGGGTCACACAAACTAGTGGTATGTAATTCTATACCATCAGGGTCTGGTTGGCTATCTGCTTCTTCATCCAGCACGTCATGCAGCAAGACCTCAAGCGCATGGGGGAAGTATGTCAGGCCCTCAAAGTGAGAAGCAAGTTCAAGTGCAGCCTCGGGCTGATCTTGAGTTAAGAAACGTCGGAAGAAGTGGTGGATGAACAGTTGGGTCTGTGACATTCAATGGTTAGTTTGGTGACAGCTGTTAACGGGGAGACGTGGACCCACCCTGGTAGAAAACTTGAGGTACGAGAAATTAATGTCCCTCCGCTGAACAAGTTCTGATTCAATCCCTAATATGATTCCTTTCGAT
>Ga0307514_10003055_pt1 | contig 16494 bp, 23 predicted proteins | sample 16_EM_MG_FD_203088 | JGI IMG/M metagenome (GOLD analysis project Ga0307514, IMG submission 203088) | Populus trichocarpa ectomycorrhiza microbial communities from riparian zone in the Pacific Northwest, United States - 16_EM | ecosystem: Host-associated > Plants > Roots > Unclassified | place...
TTTCTGATACCCTTCAAGTATTAAAATCACAGCAGGACAACCCCGATCAGGTTCCTACTACCCACAAACAGTCAAAGACACCCAACTCAAGGGATGGCTATGGTTTTCGCAAGTCTGGGATTTCAACACCCCAAATATCAGACCAATTATCTCAATCTGACGGTCTTCCATTGTCACAGCTCATCAGCAATCCCCTTCCAGATCCTAACGGCTTGGGGTGGCCAGGTTCGCATGCTCCCGTTAATTTTTGTCTAGAATTCATGGGTCGTTTTTCATCTTACAATTAATTCAAAGCAAAAGCAACGGTATCCCGTTTAAATGCGACCCCAGAGGAAAGAGTCGCCCGAGAACAAAAAATGATTTCGGCCGTGCGGACTATCCTCCAATGCATCGGCGAAGATCCCGACAGGGAAGGTCTCCAGCGTACACCTGAAAGGTATGCTCAAGCCATAATGTGGATGACTCGCGGTTACGAAGAGCGTCTAACAGGTCAGTGTTCCACCTTGCCCCTTAGTTTCCGAATAAATGGCGTCGTGCATAATAGACGTAATCAACGATGCCATTTTCACGGAGAACCATGATGAGATGGTGATCGTACGGGACATCGATATTTCGAGTTTATGCGAACACCACCTTGTACCTTTCACTGGGAAGGTAAAGTAATCTTTCATTTCCGTTGACTGTACTTTGGAACAATAACCAATTGTCTATATTAGGTTGCAATTGCGTATATCCCGAATCAGCTTGTCCTAGGTCTATCAAAATTAGCTCGGGTCGCCGAAACTTTCAGTCGCCGCTTGCAAGTGCAGGAGCGCCTCACAAAGCAGATCGCTATCGCAGTTCAGGAAGCTATCAAACCTCGTGGTGTTGCAGTGGTCATGGAAGCGACACATCTTTGTATGACCATGCGTGGCGTACAAAAGCCTGGGTCGATAACAGTAACTTCGTGTATGCTTGGTTGTTTCCGGACTCAACAAAAAACTCGCGAAGAGTTCCTCACGCTCATTAAGCGTTGACTTGTTTTATTCATCAGAATCATTGCGGTTCAACACCGCCTTGTCTCATTTATTCAGTGTCATGCTTTTTCTCGTACAAGAGATTAAAAATGTAATAATGCATCCAGGATGAAAGCGTACTATGCTACATTTGTCGCCAGTCCTATTTCCGCTGACTCTTGTCATTGCCGGAATGATCAATTGGCAAAAGTTTCCTCGCAAGAGCATGCTGACCCGGCTGGTGGCGAGCCCGACCACTATTGCTGTTATTGTTATTCGGACGTGATCGCTTTTGTGGCCCTGCACCTGAGTCCTGGCTTCCGGGTCCAGTATCAACACCTTTATCGCGTTCTAGATAGATGATAAGAAAAAACTAAACGAGACTAGCCGAAATAAATGACGTACCAGAAGCAGTGCGTTTCCTGTGCAAATCGTCCTCATGTCGGGAGCTACTTGTTGATGGGATTTCTCTCTCCCCAATCCGGGATCTAAGGCTGGCAGAACTTCGAGATGGAGTTTCTTGTAGTGCAACCGGACCATTTCCGCTGGGAGCTGTTGGTAATTTCCCGGGTTGTGACTCCCGTCGCTCCCGGACAGGTGCAGATGTCGACTCAGCCTTTTGTCGGTTGGAATCAGCCCTTGGAGCGCTAGGCAAGCCTTTGTTAGCGGAAGGACCTTCGGGTGGTCTTTTCTCGGCAGGCTGAAGAATATAAAGACAATGTTGTCAGAAAATCAAAAGAAAAATATTCAGAACATGGCGTACCTTGTCAGTAGGAGAGGCTCTGGAATCGGTTTCGTTGGCCTCACGTTCCTTTCGCCGTCTATCGGATTCTCGTCCTCGCTCGTCCCTTTCTTTCTCTGGAGGTCGCCGCCCACGATCATCTCGGTGGCCATCCTTGCGCGAACTTCGTTTTGAAGCTCGATCGGGCTGAACAAACTGAATCTTCGGCATCTAAGTCTATTGCATTGCAACAACTGCACACATACCTCATCCTCTGCTGGGCGCCTTCGTTTTCCAAGATTTTCGTCACCATTTGTCTGAGGATTATCTCGACGTCTTGAAGAGTCTTGCCTAGAGGCATCTGGCCGAGAAGGAAGACCACGATCTTCAGTCGCGACCGCTGGAGACGCCCCTTGGCTGCGACTGGTAGCTCCTTCGCGCTCCTTCCTGGGGTCCCTGTCACGGTCCTTGTCATCACGACGATGTCGATCCCTGTCTTTTTCCCTCTCACGTTCCCTTTCTCTCTCTCTGTCCCTTTCCCTGTGGTCGCGATCCCGTTCTTTGTCCCGCTCTCGCTCATTATGCCGGTCACGACCACGGTCCTTGTCACGGTCATTATCTTTCTCCTTCTCGCCATCTCGTCCACGGTCCCTTCGTTCAGTTCGGGTGTGAGTAAGACTATCCCGCCGAGAGATATTACTACTTTCTTTGTTCTCTTGGCGACCTTCCCGCTCTGAACGATCAACATCCGCCACGTCTTTGCTACTTGTGTGGCTGTCGTTGCTGTGATTCCGAGTTCCTGGACGACTCAAAGGAGAAGAAGAACGGGGACGAGATGACTGTTCAGCAGCACCATTTTGATTGCGAACTTCAACTCTCTCAGATCGTCCCATGGTCTGCCTGGCAGTCTCTCGCAATTCCTGGGCAGATGCAGTCTGACTTGGAGCAATAGGCGGTGGCATCGCGGGTATGTTTTCCGGACGAGTGGTGAGCTGATCCAGATATTGTCCGTTTTGCTGTAGAACTTCCCTTGGAGTGCGTGAGGCATCATTGGAGCTGGCCGAAAGTTGGGTCTCACGGGACTCGGATGAAGGGATAGACGTTCGATCACTCGCTGGCGTAGTTGATGAGGTTCCATCGGAAAGGGATTTAAGTGGTTCTTGAGATCTGGGTTCTGGTCTCACTCGTTTGACAACTTCTGGACGAGGGATACTAGAAAGGAATCGGTAAATACACAAGTTGGGAATTGCTGTCGTGTACCTTTCCATTGCGAGTTTGGTTGGATTGATATAGATGCTCGCCCCTTCCGTAGGAGCAATGTTGTTGGCAATAGCTCGAGGGGCAGATGGTACGGAAGGAAGTTGAGCAGTTCGCCTTGTGTCATTCGATAATGACGCTGATATTTGGGCGGTGGGACCAGTTGGAATGGGGGGTGCGGAGTTCCGAGGCTTGTCGGGTGGTGAGTTGACGCCCTGGGGAGAAATTCTCGCAGAAGTCGAAGTTCTCAACTACCAATCGTGCGTCAGGATCGGGACACAAACAAAGAAAAATGGACCAACATGACTGCGTTTCGGCGCCCAGTCTGCTTCTTTTCTCTTCAAGCTAGCAGAGTACCTGCGCCAACTTCATCAGTCACAATTGAATTTTATGTATATTTTAACTTACGATCGTGCAAGAATTTTTAAATCACCTCGATCTTCCGTTTCGATTAGTCGATCCATAGCAGCATTGATCCCAACACCAGCTTCATTAACGGAGATGAGAGGGAAAAACTCGAGAACCTCTTTCAAGACAATGATAGTGTTGTAAACATGCATAAACTCGCTGGTTTGAATGCACTCAATGAAACCCTGGGTATTCTTTAGACGACAATCAGAAGGTTAACCGTGATGCGTACGTTGGCTAATTTGCGATACCATTTTCGCACGATTTTTTGGTAGTCGGGCCATGTCAGAAGGCTGGAAAATTCTACCGGCTTGGTCGAGTCTTTTAAAAAGCTCTTCTGCATTCCCGGGAGGCAAACCGTCTTTCCTCCCGCCACCTTCGTCCGATTATCTTGGATGTATGAACCTTCATCCAAGTACCAGTTCAAGATATTTCGGAGAATACCGGAGAGGAAACGACCTAGAATGACTCTCAATATTCTGTTAAAGTTGGAATTGCAATATGACCAACCATAATTTCGAGCTTCGTATTCACTGCAAGAGAAAAGTACCACTTTAACATGGTCTCCCAGCAACTAAATGAAATATGAAACTCGGTAGGAATCAATGATTAAAACGATGAGCATACCTTGTCATAACAACCAAGTGTATGAAAACCTGGTGTGCCTTGGGAGTGCATCACCTGAATGAATTGAGCACAGAAATCAGCGTCCATGGGAGAAAAAAGGGAGCGTGGTTGAATGCAATGCTCGATGAGTGAACTATTGAGATGTAGTGAACTCGAAGCTAAAAAAAAATTGATTGATCATCAGCGAGCGATTCAAGGTGGTCAAAAAAACTCACAGCGTGCAAACCAATGCTGTCGTTCCTTGGTTAGACGCTTGATTGTGAATTGTCTAGAAATCGTTTGTTCTTTGAATTCTTGAGCAAGGAGATTGACGAAGAAGGTATAACGATCACGCTTCGTGCGATGGGCAGTGGCAGTTAGGCGCTTTGCTCGATCAGCCGAACGATCCGCAGCATTATATTTTGAGTCCTCTTGTCGTGAAAGAGCTCGGAGTTTTGCGCCTTCTTCGTCGTACTTCGAACCAGGTGGTGCAATATCATACATAGACAACTGCCAAAATGTTACATAAAAGCCGGGCCTGCAGAAAAAATAAGATTGCAGCCATTCTAACTATCATGCTACTCACCCAATGGCTTCATATGCATTGCCTGGTGCAATTTTCTTGATGTCTTCAAACAAAGCCTCCAGTTCTGGAATCCACGGACTCTGAAGTTATTTTCAGATTTTTTTTCTTTTCCAAATTAGAACAGTACATACGTCTTCCTGTACATTAGCTGATCCTGCCGGATCTACATCCATGGGCGACGTAGATTCTGTGGAGATCTTCGTTTCGGTGATGTCGGATGTAGATTTTCCAGGTGCAGGAGATGCAACACGAGAATTCGTCGCATTTGGCTCTCTTTTAGCAGTGAGGGCAGCCTTGAGACGCTTTTCTGCTTCTTGTTGTTCTTGTTCCTGCTGTGCCAGGGCAGAAGACTGGAGCAAGAGTCTTTAAAGGGACACTCGGATTTCGAGACAGAAGTAGACAGACCAGTAAAGATGCATGAAGCACAGGCCGAATGATGTACATGCATACTGGGGCGGAAATTCCGTAGCTCTGACTTAGCTCGGGGAGGGCAGGCAAAATTTTCTTTGCATATTCTTCCGGCAAGATAACTGATGGAGACGTCAAGAGTTCCAGGTATTGTAGAAGAACACCGTGGGTCTGAAGAAACTTGAGTTTTTGGGAACGTAGGAAGCTAGTACTTTAAACCCACAGCGTCGTAAAGTCCGGCAAGCGACTTAAGATGAGTGTTTGGAGCTTTGTAAACACAGGCTTGACGTTGTTGGGTGACCTGTATGAGGAGGGGCAATGCCAATGACGATTCTAGAAGACCCTTGGCTAGTCGTTGTGGGCCTTTGAGTACAGCATCGGCTGGATCAAGTCGAGCTCCCCTTGTCTCCGATGCTATTGATTCAATGCGAAGGGTAGGCCCTCCTGCCATCGCCATCATTTGCGACTCCGACAAGGTCGGTAGGGGTTCAATCCCAGCCATCTTCCAGATCAACTCCCTCAAGACCACTATGTCCATCGCCTGACCATTATAGAGCTGATGTACGATGTACTTTAGAACAGGAGTAAGGTCAGCGCTATACCTTCGGAAGAGCATGCCAGTAAAAGATGCGAGACCTAGAGACATGTAAATTAATGAACTCAAGGATATAATAAAAAACCCACTTTGAAGCCAGTCAGAGGTATTAACACCGTCATCCTTAACCCGCGGCTTATCCGGATTTGCGAAAGCCCCAAGAATGATGAACACCAAGACATCGAAACCCATGTTTGTAACATACCGCAGCGCTTGGATGACAACGATGGCAAGGTTTTCGTAGGCCATGATCTGATTGACGGCATTTTGGAAAAGGATACATGGATTCGAGTGCGCCAACTTGGCTACGGATCCGGATAGCGAGTCGACGGTGTTCAGAGATAATCGACGAAGAATCCCTTTCGACTCGCGGTCGGCCTGAACAGCTCGAATACGCAACTCGGGATGAGATCGATATGTATGTTCCTTCCATTCTCCATAGAGCCTCCATCGCATCGTTGTCTCGTATTGTCGGATGATATTCCATACTTCGACGGTGCATACTGCATTTCCACGAATCAAAGGTAGAGCGGGTAGCAAATACCTCCGAAGAATCGTAAACCAAAATTGACGGATTGGATGCCCGAAATCCAGTTCGTCTGAGGATTTTTTGGATTCAAGGTCTGCAGGAACAGTATACTGTAGGTGAAGTCGACCAAGTCGGAGAAATTTCGTCAAAAACAGTGGGTCTCGAGAGGCGTGGAGGCCAATAAATCTCATCAAAGGTTCAATGACATTCTCAAGGTCGTCGAGGCATGTGCTGATAGGTACTCGGTCGATCCAATCCGGATAGAAAAAAACAAAGTCAGTCGTGTGCGTGCTCGGAGGGGTAGGGGCCCACAGGGTCAAGACGGGCTTGCGCGGCGGAGGAAAACTGACCCCAGACGGACCGTAGCGCGCCTTTGGATGTGTGAAACTGGTATTCCGCTCCTTGATAACCAGTTGAGATTCGTATAAAGGTGATATAGATACTTTTAGAATGCGAATAATAAGATCGGCAATTTCCGGACGGGAGTCAACGAGCCAAGGAAATGTGGAGAGAATGTTGATGGCTGGTTTAAGAGCACCCATCGCGAGTAAAGCAGCTAGGAGGCCAGCCTTCTGGTTCGTATCTTTGCTTTCGACCTTCTTTGTCTCTGGAGGAGGAACCGTCTTTGTCTTCGGGTGCAACGATGATGAGCCAGATTCTAACGGTGCCGCCATGGCAAGCATGCTGTTTTTTGCCCCTGCAAGTCGACTTTGAACTTCAGATTCGTATTCCTTATGATAGTTCTCCATTTCCTCGTCTTTTGGATAAAGCTGGAAATAAAAATGAAACAATACCCTAGTGGATTTGTGACCGTCAGCTTACATGAGGATAAAGGTCTTCCAAAGTGATAAACCCTTCACGGATTAAGATAGCAGCCGTAAGGTACAAATTCTTTGGAACGGATTCAGTTACGTCAGCCGACTGTTAAAGATTGATCAGTTTAAACCAAATTCAGGTATTCTGGACAACACACCTGATAGTAGACGAACTTAAAGCCCAAAACCTGAGCCAAAACCCGAACTTCACCAGGCTTCGTAACGCCAGGTGTCCTCTTAGAGTATGACCTAGCCTCAATTGTAGTGAGCACCTCGTCGAGACTCTTTCCTTTGAAATCGGTTGAGGGAATATCCACCATCGCATCCATGACTTCATTATCTCGAAGCGGACGTCGATATGACCCCGCCCAAGGAGAGAATGACAGAAGGGCAAGGAAAAAAGAATGATGTGTAGTGAGGTGTTGGGATAGCACGTCTAAGATAATATCCAAAGCCCTGTTTGGATCCAAGTCAAAATATCCAATGAGACTAACGACCTTTTCCCAGACAGGACGAGCTCGCTCTTCGATGACGGAGTAAGATTCTACAGGTCGACCATCCTGCGATGAATGAGAAGGACCAAGGTTACTTGAAAGCTCGACCATAAGCTTGCTATATCCCTCAGATTGCTCGCGAAGGAGGTTGAATTTATTTTGCTTGTAGCTAAAGTGGTTTGTGAGAAGAGACGATGGTGAATCAAAGGCCAATTACGAACAACAAACCCGTCCTCGCTCGAACCTCCTTCTTGTCTTGTGACACTTTATCCTGAATTACACCAATGCTCGCCAAAATCGCACTTTCGAGTCTTTCTCTACAGTGGGACACGCTGATAATACGACTCTCCTGCAAAAAAGGTGTTTACTTATGTTGATAAATACAGACATAGGGTCTCCAAAAACATACCAGGAGTTTTTTAACAATGACCGGAATTCGTTGTTTATCAGCCTCGGCATTCTGCTGAGTTTTTTTCACTTTCGAAGTCAAAAAAGATAGATCCTTCGGCGAAAGATGTGTTTGTAAGGGGGACGCTGTAACAGCAAGCCGCGCATCGCCTAGCAATTCATCCAACTCCGTGTCAACTGACCACATCATGTCCACCAAATGATCTCCAAAAACCGCTGCGTTTGAATGAGCCTGCGAGGGGTTCGAGGTCGAGGGTAAGCTTGACAGAACGGAGTTCACAAACTCCACGAAGGCGATAGGCGTCAATATATTTAAATTCCATGTCGACAAAGTAGCGCATAGAAGCGTGTGATAGACGGTCATAAGAATATCCAAACATCTTGGGTCCGTCGGATTACAATGTGGTTCTATGAGAAGTTTGCGGCTGCAACTCTGGTTTTAGCAAACGGAAAGTGAATATAAAATACATGTGCGGAAACTGACCATTCAATGTCACCTCCTTTAGTCCAAGTTCTCAGATATTCGCGAACTTTGTTCACTACATCCATAATTTGGTGGTTTCCGCAAGGTGCGACAGACAATTACGCCTCAACCACACAGTGAAGTGAAAGCTGGGTATGGACCGTCACCAGTGACTCGTTGGAAACTGGTCACAACAATTGTCACGAACAACCTTTCAGAGCCTTTTACTATTAGTCTTAACAATAAGAACTGTCACTTCGTCGAATTTCTTTTCTCAAACATGATTTGAGAAACTAGCGAAAGCTGTGCGAAGTTTCGTACTTGAAATAATTGGAATTCAAAACAATGCATTGACAAAAAATTTTATGTAGTCTATCAGTCAATAAACACGCGTATTTTGGCTGATACCTGCTCGTCGTTCTTTCTAATTACGCCAAAGGTTCCAATCGCTCTCGGCAGTCTACTCCCCTGAGAATTGAGTGAGATACCACGGCAATCTTCCACTTGAGCCAGCTAAAGGTATAGGACAGTTTCCTTGGACAATGTCCTGGTCATTTTCCGCTCCTAGTGTGTTGAATAGCGTCCAATTCAATGGAGCGTTTTGCTCTCTTAATAATAATAGACCTTTTGATGGCACTTCAAAGGAACGTGGTTCCAAAGACTACCACGAGCTGTTTCGACATAAAATGCCAAGGTATTTTTGCAATACATCTAAGCCCAAGTACTTAGGAGGCTACATCATTGACAGCAGTGGCGCCAACATCGTTCCAAGCCAGCAGAATACTTGGCATTGCAATAACATTGCGCCAGCGCAAATTGAAACATCTCCCTTGCACTGATTTCCTTTGCTCAACCATCTTACATCTGGCAGACGTAAGAATTTGAAATCATGGATCCGTCCATCTGCAACCAAGTGGATAGGACACCTGTTTGGTTGGGGATGTTGATAATTCCGGAGGACAGTGATGCATGATGTGGCCGAACTATGTATAGGCGCTCTTGGGACTGAAGCGGCAAGATATCCACTTGCTATACGTCCTAATCCACACCAGAATGTGCCAGGTATTGGACATCACGTTGCCCCCAGAGACATAGTCTGCATGACTCTTCATCAACCTTGAAAGGCACTCCTCATCGTTTGCAGACCGAGTTGAGGAACCTTTGGAGTTGGGTGTCAGTTTTTTTGGGATGGAATGACGGTCAGAAACAAGTAGCCGGCGATCTGACATCCACTTTCGAGAAAGCGTCACATAAAAGCATTCATTTTCCATATCCTCCCCTATATCGTGGGCCAGAATTAACATATGGTTTACCAACATGGTTTGATGATCTACTATCATCCCTGTACCGCGAATTGTTTGAAGACTGATCACGGCGCTCACGTTCGTCGTTTCGCCAATTCGGCCGAGAATCCTCTCGCCTCGGCAAGCCTATTCGTTCCAGTAAACTAGGTGGACGTCTTTCTTCCTGTTGGTGCTTGAAATCATGTCCGATAGGCTTGAATGAGAGCTTCTTTGATGAACGTGGATGTGGCATTGTTTGATTTGATGATCCAATATGATGCCGCCGTGTCGAGTTCGAAAACCAGTCGTCGAGATCATTCTCTGCTTTGTTAGCTTGCTTCTGTAGAGCTGCTTTTGACTTTAGTCGACCCTTCCGACCCACGTCATCAGGGACCGATGACTTGTCTATCTGTGCCCAGTCTCTAACTAGAGACCTAGTTGAAGAGGTTTGAGGTACGGCATCCAGGTTGAAGAATGGACCTTGCATCACATTGGTATTGCTAAATGCCGAGTATTCAGATGATTGAAAATTAGCGTCGCAATTCTGGGGAAGGGCGGCAAAGGTCAGATATTAAAGTACTGGAACGTATCCCGGAAACATACATCTCCCCAATGACCAGAGTCTCCACAGTTATAACACCATTCATCGTCGGCAATATAACCTTCACCACCCTCGCCGAGCTTCATATCCTTCTTTGTCCGTCGCAAGACCAGTAATTGAATTCGGTCCTCCTCGTTTACATATTCATAAAGTCGCCACCAAGTTGGGCACTCCTGTAATTGTGGGACATAAGGGAACCCGAAGCCAAAGTATATATATATACGCGAAACTTGCATTTGTTTGATGCGTCGATGCTGAGCAGCGGTCACATTCATGCCCCTGATTCGATATAAGGGCTTTCGCAACCCTTCTATTCGGACAATTCTGTTGAAAAGTCACTGGAAAATTCTGCGAGATATAGTAGAGAGCCTACAGCGTTGATATGACCTTTCATCCCGCATGTAAAACAAACTTTACTGATCGGACAGGATCGAGTGGAATGTTCATCGCGAGCACCGCAAGTTAAACACTGAATACTGCGCATAATTTTACTGAAGGAGATGTGCTCAAAAAGTACGTACAATTTGAATAGGGCATGCAGCAGTTTTGTGTTGCCCTTCCGCGCCACAATTTTTACAGACCGTTCGATCAAGAATAGCAGCTTCATCCACGGGTTCATGAAAGTAGCGCACCGCGTCCTTTAAATATTACTTCTCAAGCAAAATCAAGAAATGTCAAAGTAGACATACCTTTGTATCCTCATAGTCCAGGTACTTGATGAAGTCCTCGTCCTTAGAAATTGAAGATGAAAATTCTACTATTTCTACTGGCGTGCTCCCTAGAACTGTGACATGCGACGGAAGGAGTAACTTTTCTTCCTTTGCAACAGATGCCGTATTCAGGCCATCTTGGTTGGTTAATGGAACAGCGTCAGGATTCAAGTCAACGAAAAAGAAGCCTGGAGTATCGCCCTCTTTTTCTCCGTCTCTTGTATCCTCACTTATATCTCTTGAATTATGGTTAATTTTCCGTTTGGTGCGTCGCATACCAACATCCTTTCGGCCTGGAGAAGAGCTGCGAGACTTGGGGACAGGTATGGAGGGGGTTCTTTGAGGTCGTTTTGAGCCCAGGTTATGCGCTGAGCCTTCATCTTCGTTTCCTTTCGCACAACGTTCTGGAGAATCGATAATGAACATGGCCTAAGTCTACTCTTCCTTCATCACTGTTTGGAGTAGTTAGTGACTATTTACCAAATCATTGTATTTGACATAGTCCAATTTAGACAAGCATAAAAATAAATCAGAGTTTGTCGGAACATATATGCCACCACCGGATGTTAGGCACTTCAAGAGCGATTGACCGTGACGTCTGTAAGGTTTGCAAGTTGTGTCATGATCAGGAACGACGAATCCTTTTCTTTGCAGAAACAGGTACTTAGTCTGTGAGATGGAGAGATGGTTATTTGGAAAAAGACTGTGACATCTTTGAATAGGTAAACAACATCAGTGGTTTCTGCGGTTGATGAAAGAAAAATGAAGTACGACGCGAAACTCGTCGCCCACTTGGTGAGACTCATTATTGGCTTGGACAGATAGCGTGTGGAAATTAAGCCCTGCTTCGCGTTTGCCCTTCTTAATCTGCACCCGTTGAGAAGGCACTCCATCGTCCATAAATCGGTGTCAAAGCGGATGCCTTTGCGAAATGTGCAGTGCACAACCCTCTCGAATAATTTGCCACCCCAGCCACGTGCAGGTTGCGCAGCAAAGAATCTATTGAGTCGCGGATGTTCAGCTGATCCTGTCACACACGAGGTCGGCAACATGGTCGCTCAGCAAGTTCGTGTTCGGTCATCCCATGGATTCCATTCGGACGATAGCATCGCTCACTTTGGTCTTGAATGGCATGGGGGTCCACTCGCCGATTACAGTTTCACTGTCATCGATAGCACGCTCATGTCCTGAACGTCCAATTGTTCAGCGCGACGGAAATACCAAAAGCAATCGGGCGCTCACCTGTACTGGGCTGGCCTGTTATAATTATCGAATGATTCAGGAAGCTAAGACGTTGCCACCGGTTTCAGTGATAAGTATTCGTTTCAAACCACACGGGTACAAATTGTCATCGTTGGGGAGTTTAAGATACTCTTAGTTCGTGTTCTCAACTGCCCTCAAGCGTCCTCGGGTCAGGAAGAGTCTTTAACGAAACATTCAGTGGCTGGCTTCCCCCAAAACGTGTGCCAAAGAAGATTCCACGTGGTAAGGCCATGCATAGTCTGGGAGATCGGGATTGCCCAGGAGACGTTTCTTAGAAGAGGGGCCCGGGAGACCTGAAGAGTGAAAAAGCGAACGATCGTCATCACCAAGCAGGACGTGACCAACGGAGTGAGCGACAATCCATGACAAGGTTACGAAAATGATGGAATGCCAGCACGATGGCGGCAGGATGGGGAAGAGAGAAGTATCTTTCTTCAAAATCTCTTCCTTGAGATCACCTACAGTCTCTAGCCGCGATATGGGAGGTACAAACTCTCCGAGAATATAACAGAACAAATTTAAACTTGTGGATAGAGTTAAAAATTCAAATACAACCTAGACTCGTGACCAGTCCTCACATGGCATTCAATTCAAAATTATCACAGACGAAAATCATGGAACCGTCCATCTACAAAGCGGATAGGACACCTGTCGAGCAATGTGTTGATAGACCCTCCTACAATTTTTCTAGTGTCGTCGCCGCTCTGGTGTATCTACTTGGGGATAGGTCATTTTTGGAAGGTTGATAATTCAGAACAGTGATGGATGATATTGCGAAATTATGGGCGCTCTTGGGCTAACTCACCGATAGCAATGTATAAAGCTTGTAAAGCTTTAAAGCGTTGAAGAAAACCAACGAAACGGTAGGAAAGGGATTTATATAATGGCTGTGCTCTATGCATTCATTTCCAAATACGGAAGCGGAACAAAATTAAATTTAGTGATCTTATGAATAGACTTGTATTCTCACGCTGTGCTTGGTACGTAACGGCCGCAATATTTAAAAGTATTTAAACAACGTTCAGACTCGTTCAGACCTTTCCTTCTCCCTTCAGCTGGATCATCCGCTTGCGCAGGTCGCTAAGCGAAAGTACTCGCCCCTGGTTGGGTCACTGTTCGATTTTAGTTCCACAATCATAATAAACGTTCCATATGGCCAGCAGCGACGACAATCACTCGCATGCGGCACCGCTGGCAAACGATTTGCATCAACTCGACAGTGACAATGTCACCTTGGTAGAAGGAAAATCATCCTCTTTAACAACATTCCGGGACAGGTTTACGCGAAAAGGGAAGAAAAAAATCGGTGTTAAAGCGAGTTTGCGGGCCATTGCTTTATCTTCATGTGCGTCGTCAATTTTTGACAATGAAATTTAATCTACAACTCTCTGAATTTTTTAGGGCTTAATATCTTTTTGGTCTTCGTTCCATTTGCGTGGATATCTCACTTCAGTAAATACTCCAACCACCCTTGGAGCGAAAGGACCACTTTTACATGTATGTTTGGCAAAAATTACACATACTCTAATTTGCTTGTTCATTCTGCTCGTCCCCAGTGTCTTTCTTAAGTCTCATCCCTCTTGCAAGACTTCTCGAATATGGAGGAGAGGAATTGTCGTTTTATCTTGGAAAGCATCTTGGAGACTTGGCTAAGATCACTCTGAACAAGTGCGTACAAAATATAGCGCCAATCCGTGCGAGAAACCTAATGTCATTTAAACCATAGTGCCGTTGAAGCCATTCTTGCTATCATGCTCCTTGTGAAATGCGAGTAAGTAGAAATCAAAGTTCATGAACAGGTCCTCATTTTGTTTCCAGTATAAGAATTCTCAAGTCCACAATCATTGGTAAGTAATTAACGAAAGCTTCTATGTTCAAACCTGAAATTCAATGTTGATTAGGTGTCATTATACTCCGTCTGCTCCTGGTTCCTGGTACAGCGTTCATAATTGGAGGGTTTCGAATTGTCCATCAAGACCTTAATCCCCACATTACTCAAATGAATCAGTCAATGTTGATTCTTGGGTGCGCCATTCTTGGACAGCAGACTGTTTCTTTGGTACTGAGCCTCTTCTCTAGAGTTCTGACCATTTTGGTTCCGGCCGCCTTCTTCGCGGGCCTCAATAGCTCATTCACTCCTCCGGGAATGGTGAAGATAAGCGTCGTTTCCGACAGAGTTCGCCATGAGATGCTTGTGTTTAGCAGAGGTTTAGCTATCCTTCTCATCATAGTGTAAGCTTCCTAATATCCATCATCCATCTTTTTGTCACCGATCCATATATATTATCGTCTCCAGTTATATTTGCTCTCGAATCTACTTGCACAACCCGCCAGGGGAGGAGGACCCGCTCAGCCTCGTTGAAGCATCCAAACCTTCGTCGTCGGAATCCAAGGATAAGGAGGCTCACCATCACCACGAGGACCCTGAAGTCAACCAATGGGTCTGCATCGTGCTCTTGCTTATCTGTATCGGCATCCTGGCTTTCACAGCCGAATGGCTCATTCTCAGTGCGGATTTTGTTCGCAGGGAATCTCACATTGAGGAAGAGTGAGTGTTTCTATATTCGCCTTTCTATGGGTTCTCGAAATAGACCTTTGCGTACTAGATGGTTTGGCATGATCCTTTTGCCGCTCATCTCATTCACAGGCGACGCAGTGGTTGCAATTGTCTATTATTTTCACCACATGTTACGCCATATCCTCCAGGAGCCTGAGCCTCCGATCACGCTTGCACAAGGGGAGGCGATTGACCTCAGTATTCAATTTGTTCTGTTCTGGATGCCATTCTTGGTTCTCCTTGCATGGTGGACTGGTAAACCACTCAGTCTCCTGTTTGGTATGTGGACTTTCTAAATATACACTTGATGGTTAATAATAGATGTCATTAGATCTATACCAAGTGGCAGTTCTTGTCGGGGCTTGCTTCCTGGTCAATTGTGTGACGGCTGATGCAAAAACGAACTGGGCAGAAGGCACAGCTATGGTGATGTTCTACATTATGATTGTAGGCAGAATTCTTCGCATGGATCCCTTGTTTGTCTGACCCGATTTTCAACAGGCCCTTTGCACATGGTTCTACAGTGGTCAACCAGAAATGAACTTCCTGTCACAATGCAGTACCGTCTCAGAAGCCATCGCCGTCTTCATACAGACTAATGGAACTACAAGTTAATACATTCAGCAACAATAAAAATATTCTACTTTGCGTTCTAGACGTAAATCACTACAAACGCTTCGACGACAGTGATATAGATCGTCCTAGTGCTTCCACATCTCGCTGGACAATGGCAGTCAGCCGTTGTCGTATCACCGATGTAATTTTTTTTTCATCAGAAGGCCTCGCACTGCCTTCCCGATGTTTCTGTTTTGCTTCACGACCCAACCAGCCAGCCAACTTGTCTGTTCCATCAGCGATGGCTGTCGAATCAACGTCAAGATGGTGTTCAGCGACACCAATAGATTGCCTGATTTCTTCTGCACGTATCGGCTGTCCAAAGGAGACAGTCAGGCGCGCGCCCATTCGAGGGATATACTTGTAAGGAAAGGGACGACCTTCCGGCATGAGTTCATCAAAGCCAGTGATCCACATTGGAATTACAACGGGAGGAATGTTGGTTTCCATCAAGATGCGGCCGCTGGCGTTGCGGTCTATCAGCGTTGAGCGATACACTGCTTCGGATACTCACATTCCCCATTTGAATCTCACCAGATGAGCACGGCCGTTGCTATCCTTTGGATACGCATGTGGTTGAACGACTTTACCTTCACCAAATAGATGGACCTAAGTCAATGGGATTACAGTGCACCGGAATTTATGATTATAAATGACGTACCCAATGACCCATATTGAGTTTTTCGATGGCTTCGTCAACGGACGCTTGATAGATCCCTCTACCTCGGAACGTTTCTAATGTTTGACCGAGTTTGAAAAAGGTCGAAAAGACTCTGGCTAAGCAGATAGCATTTGATGAACCCCTTTCGATTAACTCCTGCGAATTGCTTACGGGTTCGTGAAGATGATGTCGGATGCACCAAGGGCCCACCTGGTGGTATGAGACTGGAAGTAATATCTTGCCGGAAGTACTCCCCATGTTACAGGGTCATCTAGGCTGCTCGTGGTGGCAAGTTTAGCATCATTATAGGTATCCTATTGGTTAGAACGCACGTAGAGATATGGTTGCAAACTAACGTTCCACTCGTCAGAATGGATACAAACATCCACAATTTGAGCCTACCAGTTACGACGCCTTGGCCCGCGGCCCTTCTATGGCTGTCGTCTATAACAGCTTCAAGTACATCGAGTCCATTAACACGCATTGAGCAGAGTCCAGAGTAGAGAAAAAGCTTGCAAG
>Ga0307514_10003056_pt1 | contig 16492 bp, 14 predicted proteins | sample 16_EM_MG_FD_203088 | JGI IMG/M metagenome (GOLD analysis project Ga0307514, IMG submission 203088) | Populus trichocarpa ectomycorrhiza microbial communities from riparian zone in the Pacific Northwest, United States - 16_EM | ecosystem: Host-associated > Plants > Roots > Unclassified | place...
GGGGTTGCCTTATCCCAGTATCCCCCCCCCCCCCCCCCCCCTGCAGTTTTTGTTTACAACAAAAATGCCCCACACGCAACCCCCCATCGTTTGATTAAAACAAGGATGAGGGGGGGATTTTGTTTTATGTTTTGTGTTTGTATACAAACACAAAAACAAAAACAATCGAGTGGTGCAACCCCCACACGATTTTGTTTTTTAAATCGAGTGAGGGGGGAGGGGGGGAAGGGGAAGGCTCTCTGATTCATTTACTTAACTCTTCGAGTAGTCTTAGATGCTCACTAGCGTATAAAGGTTTAGATACTGCACACAGCTGTATCTAAGGACCCTTTAGCTGCTCCAATAAAACGAAAAATAAATATAATATTTTGCGTACTTCTAACCAACAGGAATTAAAAATCAAAACATGCAAAGCTCAAGAAATAAAGTTTCAACAATAAGGGCATAAGCTATAAACCCAGTGCCGACCCTCAAGGTTTTAGGGTATCCTCCTGGCGGAATCCTTAGAGGAATCAGAGAAGTCATCCTACGAGTATTGAAAGGACCCCTCCCTCCTAGGAAATTTAAACATATTACTTACTTGCTTTGTATACCTAATTTATAATCCATAGAAAGGTGAAAATAAGGACTAACTATAGAACGTAAGAGAGGCATAGATTGAGCACGAATATAAATCCTATAGGATTTAGATTCCTTATGTAAAGTACAATCAATATTGTACCGTATTTTAAGCACATTCATCAGACGAACGACATCCTGGACTTTAAACGAATCAGTACAAAGAGTTAACCCACTTCCATTATTACTTTTCCCGTCACCTAAAATTCAATGAGCAAGAGCACCCGGTGTTAATAATTCATAAATGTTATAAGGAACTATTTTAACTCCGTTCGGATAAAATAGAGAACGGAGTTCTGTAAAACAAGGAAGGGATCGAGTGAAAAAACATATAGAAAAAAACCGATTTCCTCTTAAGGTTCTTTTATATATACTAGGATAACTAGAACAATACGGAGCTAGAATAAAAAAGACAAATCAGAAATAAGGAGAATGAGCTAAAGACTGATCGAATACTAATCTTGCGGACTTAGCCCTTTTATTAGAATAAGCAACATACCCGTCAGATAGTATTAAACCAACTATAACAGATAATTGAAATGGTGAGAATTTCATCATCTCTCTCTCTTGTTTTGTTAAGCTACCCGACCTGACAGTAGATGCCGGATTTGTTCCCCAGATTACTAAGGATCTACATTCAGTAGATTTCACCAAAGTCCCCGAAGGCCCCCAGGGGTTTTAGAAACTATTGCCTTAGTCTTTTTATCACCCTTGATACTTGCAGGTAAAATGGCAAAGAAAACCACTTGGTCTAAGCTCGAAGGCACAGAAATATAGAGCAGAAGCATACAAATAAGCACAGATAACCCAGCAGCTCTGTAAGCATGCCATAAAATTAAGGACATGCATGCTACACCTGCTTTCATTCAAGACCTGTATAGGTCTTGAATAAAAGGTAAAAGATCTGCCCCTACTGTACCATATAGATTTAAGTTAGTCATTGAAAAAGTTGTTATTATTTTTGAAGGACTACTTCTTAATTTGATTACATTACAAAGATAGAATTTTCTATCGTTACTTCTATAAAAAGTAGTAGTAACAAAATCAATATCTAATGTCTTAGCTCTTTTTCTTTATTTCGACTTAAAAGTCCCGCCTCTACATTCTTGGGACCCCTGATGGGTATGAAGGGCTAAAGATGTTATCCTAGGATACAGTAAATATTTTAAATAAAATCAGATAATCTTTCGACTATGAATTTCACTATGTTTGGTTTATTTAATGACAGCATCCACAGTTCAAATACTTCAGGATAATCAAGGTTACCTGCTGATTGCTCGTTTTCCATCTTAAAAATGTTTTATTTAAGAATAGGCTCTAAGAGCTTGGATTTTTCCGAACAGTCGGCGCGCGCGGTATTTTTTTTGCAAAGGGGGCCGCGCTGACACCCCCCCTTCCCCTCCTCTAGGCTTGCTTCGGAACGAAGCACGAAATGAGAAGTTGGTGATGGGGGAGTCTTAAACTGAGTGGACCAAAAAATATTCGAGGTTTCCAGCATACAGCCCAATAATTAGAAATAATGTTACCATTATAACCGACACAAGAGTTAAATGACTACTTGCTAGGTTATTTTAGGTCAAGCTTATTTTTTTTTTTATTGCCTTTAGGCAATAAACCCCCCCCACACTTCACGTGTGGGGGGTAAAAAATTTCTCTTAATTCCCCCCCATCTATGATGGAGCCGAGGGGGGGGAATTCTGAAAGCGTCGGTGCGCTCCGCGCGCGCCTAATTTTTTAATATATTCAAAAATGTGGAGCCGACTAAATTATTTAATTAATTCACTAATAGATTTTCCAAGTAATTTAATTTTTGACAATCCTTTTTCTGTTAAATGTTCTTTTCTTTGAACAATTCTATAGGCTTTTCTCCATTTAAAGAAAGCTAAATGTTTAATTGAATTTAAGTTAAATTTATCAAAATACTCTATTATTTTTAGATTTTGCGACAAAGAAGACAATTCTAATAAATAATTATCTGTAGATTTATAATGGTAAAGATAACCTCCAAATTCAGATTTTATTTTTTGTAAGATAGTTGGATCCTTTTGACCTAGAACAAATCTTAATCTAACTCTAATTCCAAGTTTACTAGATTTGTCTTTAGGAGTAGAAATACCAAAATAACCATCCGAATCTGTAAATCCGGCGAAATAATGATTTGTCATAAGACTAAAATTAGCTGGAGGTAAAATTTCCCCGCCTATGATTCTAAATTTAGTTCCGTAATCATGTTTTAATAATTGATTAATTTTGCAATTTGTTATAAATTTTCCATTTACCAAATCTAATACGTATTTTAATCCAGCTGTATGTCTTAAAACATATTTAACAGCTCTCTTATCTTTGATAAAAGAAACAGAACCATAACCAATCCTTTTCTTGATATAATAGGCTAAAGTAATATCTTTTTCAAAAAAGAGGATTTCTAATCATTGATCCGCGAAATAACCACCTCCTTCGATTAATCCGGCTAAATAATAACCAAACTCGGTTTCAGCCAAAGGTTTTTCATGTTTTTTCATGTGATCTGAGATTTTCTCAATTTCCGAAAAATCTTCAAGTAAACCTTCTGACGAAGTATAGTGATTTAGCAAGCCTGAAAAATAGCTAGTCTCTTCGACGTCGGTGCGAAATGACGGCGACGTATCAGGATCTTTGACTTCTAGATCCAGCAGAAAATTATGCGACGATGAATTTTTATAATTTTTGAGACCTAAAACACCTGCAGCAAGATTATTCATAATAAAATGAGTATCAACATCTAAACCGACAGTGTACATGTGATGCAAAGGGAAAATCCTCTGGACTATATCTTCGTATTTGAACTAAGCTTATCGCCAGTTTTATTCGTAACGCTAGTAATTAAATTAATTTCTTTGCTAATCTTTCTAATTTCATTAAGTCCTTCTTCCGTTAAGTGAGCTTTATTTTTCACTAAACCATAGACTGTAACTCATTTGTTAAAAGATTCTTCTTTTTTAGTTTTTAACCTAAATTTATTTAAATATTCCACTACGGGTGGAATTTTAATAAATGAATTAATTTCAACTCTATGCATAGAGCTAGTATCTCTATTTTTAAGTTTTCTATTTGTTAAAAGCATATTTCATAGGTTTTTTATAATTAATAAGGTATCTAAGCTATCTTTTTGGTCAATCATAAATCTTAATTTAACTTGATAGCCTAAAGCCATAGCTTCTCTCTTAAACAGTGTAACGTTAAAACAACCTTCTGCATCAATAATCCCACTTAATCAAGCATTGGCTAATGAAGGTAGAAGATTATTAGTTGTTATCTCTACTATATTTTGAGCATCCAATCATCTCTTAAGTTGGATTTTCCTTTTATTTAAAACCAAATTTCCATTAAATAAATGAGTTAAAATAAGAATACCTTTTTTATCATCAACTAGATATCGACTAAAAGGACCATATGTTCTAACTCTACCTATACCTAAAGTTTCATGGATGTGATTTAATATGGCTGTTTCCTTCTGAGTTAATACAAATCTAAGTCGTCCGTCTTTTCCAGCCAAGATAGCACCATCACCTTCAGAAAAACCAATAAACCATGCTAATCAATCATTAGAAATTTTTTCAGGGTCAATCCCTGATATTTTACGAAAAGCTTCAGAATTAAAAGACGTTTCGCATATAGTCTCTGAGGAGCTCTTTTTATCTTTTTCATCAAGATTAGTCGATGAATCCGAATAAACTATATATTCTTTTATTGTAAGATATGACTTAAACAATAGAATAAGGCAACATAGTAAACTAAGATTACCTGCTGATTGAGCATAGCTTATAAAATTTTCACGTTCAAAAGTACCTATAAGCACTAAGCTGTCCCAGCATATAGCGAAATTTATATCCCAACTGTCACCAGCAAGGAAAGCCAATCATTGACTTCAAACAACAAAACCTAAAACACCAATAGACATCATTGCGTAGCAACATTTTGTGTGGAACGCAGCGTTGTGTTTATATTTACACAAATTCCTCAGGATGAAGCGGGATTTTTAAAGGAAAACAAATTCAAGTTTACTTACCCTACGACCAATGGACCAATAAACCTTCTAAATATAATTATCTAATTTAATCTGTTAGAATTCATTTCTAAACTTAGTGATTTTATTTTATCTAAACCCTCTCTAGTTAAATGGTTATTTAACTTAATCAGGGCCATACACTCTTTAAAACAAACATAATCTTTTTGTTTTAAGTTTAAAAGAGGGTAATTATCAAAATGAGGTATTATATTTTCCAATATAGATTTAACATCTTGAACTATGTAATCACACCTAGGAGTAGCTAAATTAGATCTTTCATTTACTACACCACAACCAAAAAACTTAAGCCTGGGCCCCTGCGGGGCGGCTTGGGCTGCTGTGTGGTGAATAATAATTTTTATGTATCTATGCCAGTTTGCTTATTTTATATTTGTCTTTATAAAGTGTACCTAATTTTATATATCTAGCTATAGTATGGTTACTTATGTTAAAATGACGAGAAGCTTCACGCATAGAAACAAAATTTTGAATTTCTCCTGTTTCAATATCATGTACGATAATCGCAGTTCCCTTAGAGTCCGAAATCTTTAACTTGGTACTCTCATCAAGGGTTTTACCTAAAGACGCGACACTTATATTAGCTTTGTGTTCTTCTGAAAATTTACATCCAAGTTTTGATATTCTCATCTTTGCTCTAGCTTCTAAAGTATGAACCCTACCTTTTTGTGAATCACTCATTTTTGCTCTTACTTGTTCAGATATTTTACGACCAGTATATAAATTTGACAGTATCTCTCGAGTCATTTCAGAATGTTTAAAACCTAAAAGCGAACCAGCTACCTTTAAGATATTGTACTCTGGCTTTAAAAGATCAATATAGTATTGCTCTCTTTGTATTACATCCTTAGGTTCACAATATTCTATCATCTCTAATCTAAATCCTGCATACCCATATTTTAAAAGAGCTTTTGAAATCGTTAATTTATTGCTAGATATATATATGTGACTAAAATAAGTACTAAGTCTTCTCCCGAGATTAACGCTACTACCTACATATTTTTTCCCGTTAACTTTATTTGTTCAAATATAAACACCGCTTTTACCTTTATTATCCTTAAGGATAGATTTCATCTCTGCACTTACATCATTATAAGTAACCACTGTAACAATTTTATCCAAATTTGTACTTTTCATATTTTTTTGTTTTTCTATTTCCTGGCTTATTCCACCTTATTCAAGGGCAGACGGAAGCCTGGACAAATTAGACTGGTTATCGTAGACTTAGGGCCACGCAGGTGAATGATCTGCGTAGAATATGGATACGATGTAATACCTATCCCCTCTCCGCCGGTCGAGTAGCGATAAACTTCAAAGGAGTTAGTTGGTAAAAAGCCAGTCTCCCTCTTACCTATAACAAAGCTTATTGAACTTTTCTGAAACAAAAGAATTTAATGTTAAAAAGACATGCTCTAATGTTCACGCTAGTAATTAAAAAAGTGTTATAGGCGCATGGGTATAATCCCAATTCTTAAACGTTTAAATTGTGGGTACCCGAACTAGCTTTAATTAAAGATATTTATATCTATTAATCTTCTCTAGCTAACAGACTCTATTAGAGCCTAATGGATCAATTAACTTATACCCGATTTTGTCTAGGATTTAAAATAATTGGTAAATGAATAAAATATATGTTTACTTATAGTAAAAGTTTATTGTGTTGAGCAATATGAAATCTAAAATAAACCTTTTCAGTCAAAGCGTAATCCTTAGCAGGTTTAACATAAATAGCAAAACCCCCATCTCCCGCAACAAACCCGGATACCCAGTCAGGATTTAAACTATCAGGTAGACTTACCTCTAATTTACCAAATGGTATTATATTTGCATAATACTTTAATACATTTTTAGATATACCTCTATTTATAGACGCATAATAGGTAAGAATAGTTAAAAAGCCGGTTAGACTTAAATGATCTTTATTTAACATCATTTGTATAACCTTAGATCATAGTATAAAATCTGAATTTTTTTTACTAATAAGTGGGTATTTTGTGAAATGAGGGATTATTACGGCGATTAAGTCTTTAACATTTGTTACTCTGTATACTGATGTTTTTCTACTCATTCTTGTATAAACAGATCCTACACCAAAAAAACACTGTATTTTATGTAAAATATCTGTATCCATTGTGTGTAGATTTATTTCAAATGAAGATCTTACTTTTCATTTCAAAGGATCTGTAATCTCGATTATAATGGTAAAACAACCCTCAGCATTAGTAAATCCTGTAACTCACATAGGATTAAGTTTATTGCCGTCTTTAGGAAGATTAGTAGATAAATCTCTTTTTATTATTTTATTTAATTTTATATTTATAGGTCTATTTTTAAATAGCTTTAAGCTACTTAAGTGTAAATTATATACTTAAATAATCACACAAAAGTTGGACTACATATTAGCCAACAATATTTGTTGGCTCTCCACGTATAGTCTCTGGGGATACCCGACGGTACATTATGAAAAAGAATACTACCGTTAAATTATAACATAAGTTATAATTAGAAGGTTTCCTGCTGATTGCTCATTGTTACAGCCTTAGCTTTTTCACTGTAAAACAAATAAGTATTACTAGTATCTAAGTCATTAGAGATTCCAGCTTACAGCGGAGTTTCGCATAGACTTATCGATGCGGGCCTACTCTCGACCATACCTAAATAACCGAAGATACTTTTATTTGAATTAGCAGCAACTACAGTACTAATGATTCCAAAACCTGGTATAATTAATATATAAACCTCAGGATGACCGAAGAATCCATTTCTCCAAATCTAACTTATAGTTACAAAACTCTCTCGTATTAGACCCAGGTACTACTTATAAAACACTAATATTCACGCGGCTGGCTAGGGGGGGTACAACCCAATAATCAGGCACCCCCGGCCGTTAAACTTTCATATTATACTAATATATAGTAATATTCTATAGTAGGCTTGTGACCATGATGGTGGAGAAACCGACTGTACATTAAGCAGCATTTCAGCCACCCACCGATGAACCAGTCTGTAGCGATTGCTTAAACAACCGACGGTCTTTAATTGAGAAAATCATTAACCGTTTTCATCAGTGTAGCTAAGTAATTAATTTTAATTACCCATTACTTAGTTAAGTAATGATTATCCTAACTTACTTTTCCTTTCAATTACAACTTTAATTGTAAAAGGGTTAATCAGACGTAAAATTTTGTCCTAAACCTAAGAGTTGCAAGTATAAACGGATAACAACTAGGGATTGTGGTATACTTTATACAAGTATTCATTATTACAGGTCTTAAAACAATTAACACTTGCCTTAATAACTACATAACTTATTTTATTTATACGTTAAACCACACCCTCTATTCCAAAAAAATGATTCAATTCGGCGGCGTCGCTTCGCTCCTCGAAGGGACTTGATTATTTTTATTTATTAGTTTTATTTATCACCTGTCGTCGAGGTGTCTACAAAAGCAGCTAGTTTCGAAGCAAGAAGCATCGTTGTCTACATAAACCTATTTCAATCTCCCTCTATTCATTCCTTCTTTTATTTTACAAATCTCCTCTAACCCTGACTGAGTTAAATGACCCTTGTTTTCCATTAGCTCAGCAGTTCGCCTGAAATCTGCATAATCCAATGCCTTTACACCCGCAAAAACGGGTGTATCGAAGAATGGTATAATCTTGTCGAGAATATCTGGTAATCTTACAACATAAAAATTTCCAAGCTCTCTCTCCGCAAAATTATAATAGTTACCACAATCTAAATATTTCATTAAACTTTTCATTAACTCCTGATCACGGCTATGCTGAGTTAATTTAAATTTTAATTGGATTTGAACTCCAGACTTGTGATTAGATTTTAGAACATTAATAGAAAAACTCCCTTCACCGGCAGTGAATCCACTTAGCCAATTCGGATCTTGGATTTCCGGATCAATGGCTAAAGGCCGAATAACTGGGGTCGTATCTGGAAAAGCTACCTTTAAGGAGTCAGACAAACCATTGTTAATTGAACCCCTTATATTTACAATTTGTTGTAGACCATCGGGTGTAAGATGTTCTTTGCGCATCATAATCTCAACAACCCTATAAAAAAAAGTTGAAAGTCGCCTAGTTTTTGACTTAGTAAGGGATATTTATCAAAATATTATTACCTTTAAATCCACGAGAGATCCTACTCGCAATTGAATAGAATCATTGCCGTGGTTATAAATTGCACCAACTCCGAAGAATGATTGTATTTGCTCTAATAAGGCTAAGTCCTTTTTATTTTATGAAGAAGTTATGTAAAGCCATTTGAAAACAAGGTTGAACACGTCACCCACTTTTACTACTTTTAAGAACGCCAATGGAAAAACAACCCCTCCGCATCAACAAAGCCAGTAATAAACCAAGGGTTGACTTGCGAAGGTAAAGTAGAAGAGTGAACCGAAGATGCGACAAGCGTGCAAGAATTACGCAAAGTTAATTTTGATATTTGTTTTAAATTTTTCATGTTTTATTTATAATATAGTTCGCGTTACTTAAATCTCAGTCATATTTGGGAGGTTACGCTCTCCGATTGTCCTTCTCACGAAGGGGCTTTACTGCCCTCTTGTAGTAGCTTTATAGGTCTCTTGGCTTTAATCTGTTTCCAAGATATAAGTACGATTTAGAAAGCATTATTTTTAAGTAAAAAACATCCTTGATAAGGTACATAGAACCCTCCCGGCTTGAATCGGATTGAACAAGGTTAGGATGATTGTTGAAATCAGCCACTTAGAATATTTGCAACCTCTGACCGTTGCCCACCTGGTTTAAATTCTAATAGTCTTAAAGCTCTATTTTGTACTTTACGAAATTCTGCTATCTGAATGCCTTTTTACCTACGAAAATGATCTCTACCCTGAGTTGCGGCTATCTCATCCCTACCAGAGTTGGATTCTAAATGGATACTTACCTTTCAGTTTTAACCGATCGTATCTGGCTCCGTAATTCAGCTTCCTCCTTTCGGGCCGCTGTCTTTCTCTTCCGGTTGGCCCTCAAGTAATTATCTTGTCCGAAGAAAATTAGTATGGACTGGTTAATCAATAATCAAATATTGCAGCTAAAAATTAACGAACACCAGTACTCTGTCACGAGGTTTTGATGGTTAATCAAGCCTACTTCCTGGTTACATATTTTTTTATTGACAGTGCCGCCCACCTATCAACCTCACCTTATTGTTTACAGGGATTTATCCTGTTCGTCTGAGGTTCGTTCGGGGACATCCTTTTAGGTCGAGCCGCTGTAGCGTCTAAGTAAAGATATATCTACTTTTTAATATCGAGAACCACTATTAATCCAGCATCTCACCATCTGGTTGCCTGGTCACTCTTATTTTTTTTTTGTTTTTATATGATTACTTATAGAAACAAAATCCTAAAAATGAAGTAGAATAGAATAAGTGCGTTTCTCAAGTCTAATACGGATTATGTGGATTGTAACGTTATCTCGGGTTAGATTCATGTACTACCTCCGCTAAAAATACCCCTTAATTGGTCAAATTAAGTTTAATTATAGCTTCGCTGGTAGCCTTGTGACGATTAAAGATTAATCGCGGAGAAACCGACTGTACATTAAGCAGCATTTCAGCCACCCACCAGTGACGCAGTCTGTAGCGGTTTATTAGGAAACCGACGGTCTTTAGTGGAGATACTATTAACCGTAACACTAGTGTAGCCAACAATAACATAATTACTGCAAGTTATTGTTCCTATCCATGTCTGGAAGGGCTAACCTCAAGATTTTAATTTTTCCTAATAATTGCTTAAAATCTAATACTTATAGTCCCCCTGTTTGTTATTAAAAACTTGGGGTCCCACCCCCTTGAATGAATTGGGGGCCCCTTTAACTAAGCACTATTAAGTTAGGACTAGAATAAGATAGATATATAAAAATATACCTTAGTTATTAGAGTCTTTTTTAGGAATACCCAAATACCGAGTGAGAAACACTTCTCATCGTCAACACTGCTCTAATAATTTATAAACCTTTCGATTAACCTTACCCTTTGTTTCTACTAAATATTCGAATTAATCCCAAGTATTATTTATTTTACTTGCTAATGTTTTTAAAGTAAATATCATAGTATGATCTAAATGTTCTTTATTTATAAATCTTTTATGAAGATCTTTCCATAAAATATAACTTTTAAACTTTTTAGTTCTAAGTTTATAGTTATCAAGATAATTAAATAAGATAGCTGTGTCCTTTAAACCGTTAACTCTATAGAAATAACATCCAGGTTTGCTATGTGCATAAATATTTCCTACGCCAAACAATTCTTTTAAAAAATTTAGTGGTGAATTGTCCAATTCACCTTTCTGAGCTAGATCAAAAAGAATATGGTAAGACCTATTAATAATACTAATAGATACAGAAAAACAACCCTCCGCATCTACAAACCCTGATATTCAACCATCGTTAAAGCTGGCTTGAGCAAGTAAAGGTTTAAAGTTTATTGTTTCAAATCTTAATCTACCTTTACTACTATAGCTATTAAAGGCTAATAAGAAAGCTTTAAAGCTTTCTAGTTTGGATCTCGTAACTATGTTCCCGTTAAATAAAGCACACAATAGGTACAAACCTGCCTTATCTTGAACTACAAACCGAGATGTAGTTTTACCTTGTTTTATTACTTTTCCAAAACCCAATACTTTTTGAATCCTATAAAGAACTTGAACATCTCTTGTGTCTTGTACAATAACGAAACTAAGATCACCTCTTTTAGTTACAATAAATGAACCATCCCCCTCAGAAAATCCAATAAATCAACTAAGAAATTCACTTGGGGGAGCAATTTTTGTGCGAAGCGCACCAAAAATAGTTTTATATCTTAAATAAAAGTCATCAAAATTGAAATTAGGTTTAACCTCATCTTCTAAGATCGAGTTTTGAGACTTGTAACTTAATTTTCTTGAGAGAACAGTAGGTTTTATGATATTTGATTTACATGTTAAAGCAAGTTTGCTTATCCAGGCGGAAGCCGCTGAAGAAATATATAAAAATACCGGGTACAATACTGAACAATGGACGAGCAAAAACAGATGTTGGTATAATATTGGATCACCCAATTTTTTGGGCAGATTAACGTAATTATAATTTAAACTAACACATAGCTAAAAGAATTAACTGTGGCTAAAGATGTATTTTATAAAGTAATGTAGGATGCATATATGGAACAACTAAATTTTGTAAAATACTCATGTTAATATAAGGTATATGAATTGAAGGGTAGCTGTGGTCATAGATCATTCGACAGCTAAGTCCAAATTTTTGATTTAATGCATTAATTAACAATTCATTATCTGAAATTGAAAAAGAATTTGTGGCTATTGTCACACCTTTATTATGTTTTCAACCTAGCACATAATTATCCAATTTTTATCAAATATCTTTTTTTTATCAGCTTATTCACACCTTTTTCCCGTAATGTTTTATCCGCTAAAAGTATAGTACTGTGAACACAACCAATAGCTTTCGCAGCTTGGCGTGCCGAAGTATAAACTGAAGTTTTATTAGTCTTCACATCAAATACCTCGACAGGATTACCTTTTAGTTCATTAATCTTCAACATACGTTTTCTTGATCTTTCACTGTGTTCTTTACTTGCACTAATAGACGCTAGATGTTCTTTCAATTTGGCTTTATGCTCCGGAGTTTGTACCCGAGCTCTAAATTTAGCCAGAGTTTCTTCAGTGTGTTTATACCCTAAACTTGAACCTGCAGTGGGCAATATATTATATTCGGGCTTAAAAAGATCAAGGTAATGTTGTTCTCTTTTAACTGCTTCAGAAGGAGTACAATATTCAAATATTTCCAAAGTAAAGTTTGAATGTCCGTGTTTTAAAATAGCTTTATATATAAGCATATTATGACGTGAACTACTTATATATGTATAATTATAATACTGAGTCAATCTCTTTCCAATATTAGTACTGGACCCTATATAACTTTTACCATTTATTTTGTTTGTTCATCTATATACACCACTAAGTTTTCTATTCTCTTTTATTATAGAATCCTTTTGTGTGTCTGCATTAGAGTAAACTTTCTTGGGGATAAATTTCATTGTATTTTCTGCTTCTTTATTAAAGCCTTTAATAGGTAAAACACTGACTGAAAGGTTACCATCATTCATAAAACCAAAGAACAGGTCAAGAAAACCCAACCTTAAATTTATTGGGCAGTAAAAAAATAGCGAATATTAGAAGTGTAATTAAGCGAGGCGTAATTAAGTCAACGATATTAACTGGAACTACTTTTATTTTGTTTTTATAAAACAAATCATGGTATTCTGTAAATAAAGGGACGGACAGAGTAGTAAAATGTCAAGTATTATAGACTTTATTCGTTCTTTTATCCAATCTTTCCCTTAATTTAGGAGAATTTTTACAATAAGGAGCAAAAAATTCAAAGAGATAAAAAAAAAATTCTTTTCGAGTATCACTTTGTTCAAATCTGAATCTTGCATTAATCTTTTGTTTTTCTAATCCAATTCGTTCCATTACTAACTAATTAAATCTACTTTTGTTCATTCCTGCTTTTAACTGTAAGATTTTAAATAGACCTCCCTTAGTTAAATGACTTTTGACTTTTATCATTTCAGCCGCTTGTTTAAAGTCAACAAAATCTTGTTTCTTCTCACCCTCAATAGGATATTTTTCGAAGAATGGAATGATATTTTCAGTAATATCAGAGAATCTTTTTACTACATAGTTACCCCAATCTCGGTCTAAACTAGGTTTAAAAACCCCACAATTAAAATACTTGACTATATTTTGCATGAGTTCAGTATCACGTAAGTGCTGAGTAATATAAAAATGTAAATTAACAGCAAACCCAACTTTAGTTTTAGACTTATAAGAATCTATCCGGAAACAACCCTCACCGCTTACAAATCCAGAGATCCAGTATGGGTCTTTAATTTCTTGATCTATGACTACAGGTCTTATAACTGGAATCACATTAGGGAAAGCTACTTTTAATTCTTCTGTTAAACCTTTATTTATAGTAGCCCGGATACTCACAATTTTATGTAAACCTTCAATTGTTAAGTGATCTTTTCGTTTAACAATCTCTACCGCTCACTTGAAAAGTTGATAGTCAGCTCATTTTTTCGAAATTAAAGGAAACTTATCGAAATGCTCTACAATGGCTACTAATTCTTTAATAGAACTCACCCGATATTGAACTGCATCCTTTCCACGATCTGTAACTTTACCTACTCCAAAGAACGATTTTATTTGTTCTAATAAAGCTCGATCCTTTATATGTAAATTAATTCCAAATATAATTACAACTAATCAACCTGTATTCATTTTACTACTCCGACGAATACTAACTGTAAAGTAGGATTCCGCGTCAAAAAATCCAGTGATAAAATAAGGGCTAATTTTTATGGGGCGAGATCGAGTTGCTTTGCCCTCTAGGTTTGCACAATTTGATAAAGGTAAAATTGATAGTAAAAGATAAGAATATATAAAATCTGAAAATAAATAAACAAAAAAGACTAAAACAGCTCCAACTACAACTTCTCCTATTAAAGGATTTACATTCAATATTAGTACACCTGAGTTTAAATTATTAAAATTACTTAAAAGGTTGCCCAATGAATTTGGTTGGACTATATATTCATATATATTACGTACTGCATCCAATGCAAATCAATACGTTAAAAGTTTTTTATAATATAATATGTCCCACGTGTAGTCTCTGAGAAACCCTTATAAATAGTTACAGATATGAGGTTCCCTGCTGGTTGTCCTATCTTTTAGATTGTCACTATACCTAATTAAATAAGGCGAAGTACTAAAAGCTTTATAAGAGTTCCAGCATATAGTGGGATTAGGAAGCGGCGACCACCTCCAGCTGCTTCGAAGAATGAAGTATTGAAGTTACGATCAGTTAAAACCATAGTAATTGCCTAATTTACTTGATCTACGAGACATAATCTCATGATAGTGTTACTATCTTAAAAATTTACTATTTTTGCGCCGGCGTCCCTTAGGACCCACCGAGGAGACTATGCACCCCGGAATAAACTTAGAGTAGATACTCATATACTCACGTATATGGTGGGACTATATCTTATTTATTTAAGTTATAAAAATTTTGTAAATGATCCCATATAAATACAGTTCTACTATCATTCATCTGAGATTTAATAAGTTTAGCTTCAGCCATGTTAAATTTATGATTTATTCTACCTGCTTGAAATAAGTTCACGACTTTCACTCAATCTTGAAAATCTAAGAATTTAGTTCCAAACAAGGGAAATCTTGTAAGATAATCAATAACTGCTAAATTAGCTTTCATGTTAGTAGTTCTAACTCTATATTGAGGATTAGGTCCTTCGACTCTAATAGGTTTAACAGTAGATTGAAAAAGTTTAGCTATTTCTTCTAAGAAAAATAGATTATCATTATTATTATGATCAATTTGTCTTTGACTTAATTCAAATTTACATTCAATTTTAGGGTATTTACCTGATTCAGTAGTTCTAACTGAAAAATGACCATCTGCTTCTATGAATCCAGACAATCAAGCGTCAGATATAAGAGAATTAGTATTTAACCCTTTTTTTTCAATATTAAGATCTTTATCCTTAATATTAAATCAGTCTATTAATTTATGTAATGTAAAAATTTTATTGGTTCTCATATTCCCGTTAATTAATTGTATTAACAATAATAAACCTTTTAAATTATTTACAGTGTAAATATAAGCATTTACACCCTTTTTTCTGCATATGGATCCGTGACCTATTTCTTTTTGAATTAATAATGCCAAAGGTAAATCTTTTAAATGAAAAACTATTTGAATAGAAGGATAGTTAAGATTACCCTTCTTAGATCTTTCTGTTTTAGGAACATGTATAGTTCCATCTCCTTCTATCAATCCTGCTACATAAGAGGATAAATATGTATTTGAACCATTATTAGAAGTAGTATAATTTCTATACAACTCATATCTAATAGATAATTTTACTACTTGTTTTATAGGGTAAATAGGGAAACAATGAAAAAACAAAACAATACAACAAATAAATTCTGGCGTGTTGTCTCTAAGGATCTCTAAAAAGTTCGAACTTAATAGGTTCCCTACTGATTGTGCGAAATCGATATTTCACAGTTCCCAGCATATAGCCAGATTTAGAGCCGGCACAACTTCTGAAAAACCGGCTAAGACCGGGAGTGATAATAATAATAAAACTGCTGTTATAAGTACAGCCCAACCAAATAAGGCTAATTTATGTAATCTTATACCAGGACTTCTCATGTTTAAGATTGTAGTAATGACCTTAAAAATAGTTATATAAATATAATATCTATTTAAAATGGACTATTTCTTCAGCGCATCGAGATTATTAATCGATACGGCGCCTAACATTTAGTCTCTAAGGAACCTACTAAGATAACTTAATATCCTTTGGTTTCCTGCTAATTAAGCATATCCTATAGAATCGTCACGATACCTTTTAATTATTGGTAGTATCTATAAGAGTAAAAGCCATTTTAGCATATAGTTAGAAATTTAATATAAACCCCATTTGTAGTTTTTTTTATTTGATGGGGGGGAGGAGTGGACCCCCCCCCTATATCTTAACAAAAAAATAAAAAGCACCCGTATCTGAAAAATTAACATATGTTTTATACATATGTGCATCTATAGCCATAATAAACTTTTTTGATCCTAACAATGTATAAAGGTTATTTTTTATCCCCGGCGAAGCAGCCCAAGCATAATTCCATCCCCCCCCCCCCCCCCCGCGCGGGGGGGGGGGGGTGGGGAGTGTGGGGGGATAGA
>Ga0307514_10003057_pt1 | contig 16490 bp, 19 predicted proteins | sample 16_EM_MG_FD_203088 | JGI IMG/M metagenome (GOLD analysis project Ga0307514, IMG submission 203088) | Populus trichocarpa ectomycorrhiza microbial communities from riparian zone in the Pacific Northwest, United States - 16_EM | ecosystem: Host-associated > Plants > Roots > Unclassified | place...
TGTAATTTTTTGGAGAAACTACTATCCATTTACAAGACTTTCCCAAAATTTGAGCCCATTTGGTTGAATATTGGAAGAGAAATCATCAAAACTACATAATCACCACTTTTGATCCACTTCCCGGTGAGGGACGGTATGGCAGCAAAACCAACGGTGGCGGATGTGAGTGAGGAAAGACTGCCGCGCCATAAGTTACCCCCTCGGGACCGCACAGGACGGGCAAGTCTCGGTCCATTACAAAAAAAGATAGGTAGATATGTTCACAGAGGAATACCTGGAGGAAAAGGCTACCACCAGAGTACTGGTCACCTCCGGAACAAGCCCGCTCTTTTTTTTTTTTTTGGGGAATCATTAATCGTATTGAGCCTATCTAGACTATGACGATGGACTGCAGCCTCCTGTTTTACCAGGCGCCTCTCTCCCCTACCCTGCCCTCCCCGCTATCTACATAAAGGTTAAGTACTCAAGCCACGAACCTCGCCACCGCTGCATACCATTGCGCATTCTTCCTCGCCTGTTCCCTCGATCTTCCCACACACATACAGATGGGCCGCGTTCTGTGGTGTCCAGTCGTCACACACGCAGCTCGCATCATCCACCCTCCCTATCTCTTTGAGCCATTGCCGTTGAGAGCCCTTGTCCGTCTCCAGGTATGTGAGCCCCCGGAGTGCCTGTCGGGGCCAGCTCAAGTGTTCTAGTGCTCGTGCGTGCAGTGGATAGGCTTGTCAGATGCCTACCGGTGTAACTATGTCAGGCCAGTGCATTCGTTCCCCATCCATACCTCTCTCTTCGCCCTGGTGTCCGCCTGCTCATTCCCCTCCACCCCATTGTGGCCCTTCACCGGCCACCCGCATCAATGTTCTTGGGCGTTCTGCCATTTGCCTCGCCAACCTCTCTTCGATAGCATATGGTGTACCAGCCCCTATATTCTCTGTATCACCCTTTGCTATCCAGGGCCACCACGTCGTGTATTTCCCAGCCATCGATACTCCTAGAGCCTCCGCACCTGCTATCGTGGCCATCGTTCCCAGATATTTTGCTGTTGTCCGCGCTGCAGCTGCCGCTCTGCCGAACAAGCCCGCTCCCATGGACTACTAGGAAGCAGGATGTAACAACGCTGTCATCAACCGAGGCGGAATACATCGCACTGGGGATGGGCGCCCAGGACGCCATGTGGCTAAGAAAGATTCTCGCCTTCCTCAGTATCAGTGCAGTACCAGGGGTGTGGACCGACAACCACGGCGCATTCACACTGTTATACAACCCAGACTTCTTCCACAAGTGCACAAAGCAGATTAGGCGATGCCACCGCTTTGTGCGGGAATGCGCAGAGGAGGGAGATATCACGGTGCACTGAGTGACGGGAGAGGAAAACCCTGCTGATATGCTGACAGAACTAGTGACAGGCACCAGTCTGACAACATTGAAGCGACTCGCAGGAATGACGGAGGGTTTGACTCGAGCTGGATAATGAATTCGGAGGACACCAATTGGGCGGGATATGGATGGATCAATGGTACAATTTGTGGGTGTCAAAAGACAGAAGAGATGATACTTTTGGGGGACGGCGTATATTAGGGGGGCATGTTGGAGTGGGTAAACTGGTAGCGTGGGTATCGGTAAACGAACACTGGAGGGGTTTTTTTTTTTGAGTCTATACAGCCCTAGGTTATGAGACGGACCCGTTACGGAACAACAAGCTGCTTAAGCGCCCTGCCTCCCGAATCTATGAAAAAAGAACCCCAACATGTAGGAAACGTCCAGAATGCTCCATGCCCCCACTTCAGCCATCGCCCCGGGAGGTAAAATATCGCACCCTTCCGCCGCCACGCCCTCTTTCCCCAGAAGCAAATACAATTAACAAAGAGATTCGTTATATCAGTGCATGTCGAGATTGGCAAAGAAGGTCTCTACCAGATCTACAACATAGTTCCCTCCGGGATCCTTCACCCTCCTCATTCACCCATCCCTTTCGTCCCATCGCCTCCCACGTCCCCCACCTGCTTCCTATCCCTTCTCCATGCGTACGGACCAAGGCCACGTGCCTGCCTGTCTCCGCATACCTTCCGCATTTCCGGTACTCAGGGTCCTCAGTGTCCTTGAGTACATTCCGCCAGGCTTGGAGATTCCCCTTGCCAGTGCGGCAATGTACGTAGTTCACTCGTGCCTTGCGGTTCCACCTCACCACCCTTCCCACCTCCACCCCTTTCACCTTCCTCTCCTCCTCCCGCAATTTCCGCCATGTCTGTCTCAAACCCCCCTCCGTCGCCACTCTCTCCACCCCTTCACTCTCACACTCTTTTGACAGCGCCGCCCCCTCCTTAGCTAGTTGGTCTATGCGCTCGATGCCCTTGGTGCCAACATGTGCTTAACGAGCACTGGGTAGGAGCATGGGGATGCACGGCATCGGGTAAGAGCATGGGGGAAACGGTAGGAGAATGGGGGAAACGGTAGGAGAATGGGGATGTACGTGGCGCTGAGAGTTGAGGGTAACGGGATGGATCGCTCGTGTTGATGCTCATTTCTTTGTTTTAGTTGGAAGGTATTGTTTTTTTCGCTATTGGTTTTCATTTTTGGTCTGAACTACAATCAATTGTTCACACACGCTCTTACGATTACCTACGCGCGGCGATACGTAGCAGCAATATAACAGTTATTGGGACCTATTGAACACTCTTCGTACTCTCTGCTCTTCACATCCACCATACCACACACAAAATACCTATTAGCTGGTACTTCATACCATCGCTTACTCCGTGATCAAATCTCTGCCAAAAGTACGAGTTTCTAAAGACTCTCCGGATAATCAAAATATCATTGCATTAGTCTACTAGGGCATTTTGCGGCTCCCTCACAACGGATATTCACGCCTCATAGCAGTGGATATTGAGACCTTATGAGAAACCAACATCCAGGGCTAATGGGGGGTGTTATAGGGCGGATATGGTACGGTATTGAGATTTTGTGGGGGGCCGATATTCAGGCTTCAGTGAGATATAGATAGGTATCTGAAATAATTATGTGGCAGATAAAAAGAGCCCTGGCACGAGATTAGTTAAAACCCTGTACAAACTCCCGATCCACTCCGTGCAAGCAATGGTATCAGACAAGCTCATTTTCTAAAGGTCCCAGACTCTTATCTACCTACACTAAAATAATTACGCTTCGGGGAAAGATATCTGATTGTAGGTGAACAAACTTTGGCCGAGATATTGGAGTCCTCTGGGCTGTGGTTGCTGATTTATAACACACACTCCCAAAATAAACCCATCTGGGCACGAGATAGGAATAGCTGTGGGCGTGGGCATTCACTCTTTTCTGTAGGTGCCTCTAGGGTTCACACTTGGCGGGAATCTCTCGCCCTCTGGGGGTTGAAATATCACACCAAACTTCCGTAAGCCTAATCCGTTCTGTTGATTCTATCTCTAGTTATTTGCCTTCATAGACATTACACGAGCAACTTTGACCTGGGGTAAAACCCGGAAGCGATGATAATGTTTATAAGGCCCACTATGTCTGTGTTCGCTTTCTGGTCCTATTACGCCTGCCATCTATCATTCCACATGGTTTAACATGTGTCACCAGAGAGGGTAAAAGTACCGCTCAGAATACTTAGATAAAAAGAACAAGACACACACAATTCAATTCAAGCAGGCAGACCACACTTCATATTCGCATCTCATACTGTGAATAAACGCATCCAAACCACCTCAAATTCACCATTCGGAATCTCTGTTACGTTGAAGCGTTCCTTCATTGGACGCATACCTAGCTGAAACGCTGCCTCAACCACAGAACCTATTCTCAACAATCGGAAGGTCGCTACCTAATCACGGAGTGAATAATTAAGGAAATTTGTGACATGATACCTAACCCTGTGCCGGTAGTAGGTACATAACTCCTGCGTTGTTCATATATAAATCATTAGATAAAAAACACACCAACACCCAATGCCCAGCCTACCATACCCATACCCAAACTGTGGTCCAATTGATTTAACTTGCACCTAAAATACACCAACCAGTGAATTAGTTTATGAAACAGTCAACAAGGGAACTTATATCCAAGGAAGCCCTTACTTTCTATGACAGGAACGTTAACAGGTGGCTGGAGATATGCAACCGGAAGAGCGGTAAAATCGATAGATATGAAAGTAACTGTACCGGAGGGAGATCCAATGACGATGAGGTTGGTAGTGCCATTTACTGCAAAACAGGATAGTCGATAGTCAACAGGAAGCCAGAGTAATTTCTTCATGTTGCATGTGATCCATTGATCAACAACATACAGGGAATGAGTTGACGTGTGTGCTAGCTCCTGGCTGTGAAGAGATGACTTGAGCTGCAGTATGCCGTGACTCGTATGTAGATGCGTTCCGTCATTGGAAAACTTCATAATCTTGATGGTGGCATGAGTTTCTATGATTTCTATGGTTGTTTTTCTTACAATGTCCCATAATCTGACCGTTTTATCCCCGGATGCAGAGGCAACAAGCTTTCCATCAGGTGAAAACGCAACCGACTCGACAGTAATGGTATGACCTTTCAAAACTCCACATTGCTTTCCTGTTGGTGTATCCCATAATGTGACCGTTTTGTCCTTGGATGCAGAGGCCACAAGCTTTCCATCGGGTGAAAACACAGCTGAATTGACATTACTGGTATGACCTTCCAGAACTCGACATTGCTTTCCGGTTGATGTATCCCATAATCTGACCGTTTTGTCGTAGGATGCAGAAGCCAGAAGCTTTCCATCGGGTGAAAACACAGCTGAATTGACATAACTGATGTGACCTTCCAAAACTCCACATTGCTTTCCGGTTGATGTATCCCATAATCTGACCGTTGTGTCGTAGGATGCAGAAGCAAGAAGCTTTCCATTGGGTGAGAACACAGCCGAGTTGACATTAGCAGTATGACCTTCCAAAACTCCATACTGCTTTTCTGTTGATGTATCCCATAATCTGATCGTGTGGTCCCAGGATGCAGAGGCAACAAGCTTTCCATCGGGTGAAAACACAGCTGAATTGACCCAATTGGTATGACCTTCCAAAACCTCATATTGCTTGCCTGTTGATGTATCCCATAATCTGACCGTTTTGTCCTTGGATGCAGAGGCCACAAGCTTTCCATCGGGTGAAAACACAACTGAATTGACTACTTCGGTATGGCCTCCGAAAACCTCATATTGCTGTCCTATATCCCATAATCTGACCGTTTTGTCCGAGGATGCAGAGGCAACAAGCTTTCCATCGGGTGAAAACATAGTTGAATTGACATACCAGGTATGACCCTCCAAAACTCCACACTGCCTTCCTGTTGATGTATCCCATAATCTGACTGTGTTATCCCAGGATGCAGAGGTAACAAGCATTCCATCTGGTGAAAACACAGCTGAAATGACGTAACTGGTATGACCTTCCAAAACTACACATTGCTCTCCTGTTGATGTATCCCATAATCTGACTGTACAGTCGTCGGATGCAGAGGCAACAAGCTTTCCATTGGGTGAAAACACAGCTGAATTGACTTTTTCGGTATGACCTTCCAAAACTCCACATTGCTTTCCTGTTGATGTGTCCCACAATCTGACCGTTCTGTCGTCGGATGCAGAGGCAACAAGCTTTCCATTAGGTGAAAATACAGCCGATTTGACCGCTCCGGTATGACCTTCCAAAACTGCACATTGTTTTCCTGTTGATGTATCCCATAATCTGACCGTTTTGTCCGCGGATGCAGAGGCAACAAGCTTTCCATCGGGTGAAAACATAGTTGAATTGACATCCCAGGTATGACCCTCCAAAACTCCACACTGCCTTCCTGTTGGTGTATCCCATAATCTGACTGCGAGACAGGATACAGAGGCAACCAGCATTCCATCTGGTGAAAATATAGCTGAACTAACATGACTGGTATGACCTTCCAAAACTGCACATTGCTTTCCGGTTGATGTATCCCATAATCTGACCGTTTTGTCCCAGGATGCAGAGGCAACAAGCTTTCCATCGGGTGAAAATACAACCGAATTGACCCAACTGGTGTGACCTTCCAAAACTCTACATTGCGTTCCTGTTGCTGTATCCCATAATCTAACTGTGTTGTCCATGGATGCAGAGGCAACAAGCTTTCCACTGGGTGAAAACACGGCCGAATTGACATTCTTGGTATGGCCTTCTAGGGTCTGTATCAATGAGCTCCACACATCTGCCACTTTGGGTTCCATAGTAACCCAAGTGATATTTTTTAAGTATCCTCTTCGAATCAGGCTTGATCGTGGGGTAAACAAAAGTCCTGAATAGTAGACCTGAAGGGGCGCCATTTCAATAATTGACCTCATGTGCAACCCAAATCGTTTGGCATCATATGCAAGTTCTAACAATCCTGGATCATAGTCCGCGAATTGTCCCTGGTTTCAGGTCAATACTATTCTTCGTATAAACTAATAAGCATTGCCACTTACAGATAGTATTTCCTCTAGAGCTATTATCATGTGAACTCCATTTGATACCTCTCCGATTAAGCTAAGTCCCTCCAACCAATGAAGAAAGTGTTGATCGAGAAATTGCCGAATAGTCTTGATGTCTTCCACTGCTTCCAGTGGATTTCCAAGTCGCCAGTGATCAAGCCAATAACGACATGCATATTGAACATGTAGTGGAATACTTTTTTGGATTGTATCATTGGGAATATCGGTAATCAAAACTCCTGGCCCCCAAAGATCGCATATATTTTCCTGAAGCTGAGATATATACAACATACATTTTCGAAATAGGCTGGTGTGTGTCTCTTTCTCATCTATTTGAAATCGAGAATCCCTACATCTCTGAGAATCTTGTAGGAAATCACGGAAGGATAGATGGAATAATCGGACATGGTGGCTTTCGTTTTCTGGGACATTGAGAACAGAACGCAAAGAGTCCAAAGTTCTGGAAACCATTTTGAATGGTATTTGGAGCAGCTCTGCTAGATTTCTAGCTGGCATAGTATTAAACATTACCACAATGGATCCAACCACTTGTCTAAACCGTTCAGCTAATTGTTCGCATTCTTGATAACCCCGCTTTCCAAGAACCGAGTGCTGCAGCAGTGTGGTATATATGCCATCAAGATGCTCTGTTGCCGACCGGGATGACTTGGTTGCACTGAGAATTAAAGAGAGTTGTTCTTCAGGACCATCTATGCCGTCTTGAATAAATCGAAGCGTTGTTGCAGCATAGATAAACAGCCCAGCTGCCCTTTCCACCAATTGTTCAATAATTCCCTCATCTGGCCATGGTGTCCCCAGCCCATGTTTGACTTTCAGTGGCGACAGCTTTCGCAGGAAGAAAGTAGATATATCTCCATTAACTGTATCAAGCGGGATATTATGGAGTATAAAATCTTGATATGCTTCACCAGACAACTGACGAAATCCATCAAAGATGGGAATTTCTGGTCTGCTGGTAACGAAAATCTTGATTCGAACTGTCTCAAGATCCTTGGCTTCTTCTAGTAGTTGGAGGATTAATTGGATATCTTCCATACTGTCACATTCATCAAGTGCGTCAATTACTACAACCAGTTGAATTGATTGAGTAGGGGCATTCTTTAAAGGGTTAAGAATGAGTTGGTTCCATTGTTCCCGAGGTCCTTTTTGAAAGATCTGAGTATTGTTGTCGATGGCGTCTGAGATGGATGTCCGGAGGACTGGTAAACTGTTTGCAAGCTGGGCGGCAATAGTAGTGAAGAACATGCGAGAGTGGCTGACATCCTTTTTGCCTCGTGTAAAAAAGAAACTTGCTGCAAGTCGTTTCTTTTCTGCAAGCTCTAGAGCAATTGTGCGAGAAATTGTGGATTTGCCAGTCCCAGCCATTCCGTTCAGCCAGAAGATGCATTTACCATTTGGATCGTCACACCAGTCCATAATCTGCTTGCGGAGATCTACTCGCGTATCTTGCAAACAATGATCCTCGTGTCGCCGGAGCCAGTCGTCGTGGGCAGCACCTTCAGCACATGGTAACTTTGCAATGTTTGCGCTTTGTTGCAGTGACTGTATACGTACCACAAATTAGTACTAGTACTCACTGATTTTATGTGTATCACCACTTTCCTCAACTCGATTGTCAATTTGAATAACAGCCGTCCTAGATATAGATATTAGCGTATACTATGACTCCAGTCGAGATAGGCTCTTACATCTGGTCAGAATTCATGGCAAGAGTCAAGGTTGATTTATGCCGCTCAAGTAACTGAAGAATTTGTTCCACATCCGCCTTTTGAAATGGCCACTTCAACTTCAGTCTCAGCAGGTTTTTCTTTGTCTTTTGTCTTAGTCCTGGCTGTAAAATCTGAAGAATTCGGTTGAACTCCTTTTCAAGTTCCAAAGCACTACTTTCGAGGAGTGGCTTCAATGCAATCAGTTTGGTAGCACCAGGACCTTTCGCCAAGTTTTCAACTTGCTGAAATGCAGTTTGCAGAGCCGTAATGCCATTCATAAGGTCATTCATCTCGGATTGGGCATTCCTGGCATCCTATGCCCGTACAAGATTATTTACTACTGATTGTGGCTTAAATTCCCTGCGGGGGATTCTTACCTGATAGTATTTCCAGCCAGTCGACCAGACCTTGCCAGCAGCTTCAACCACAGCCACCGCGCTTGCGACCACACCTAGTACTTCGGCCATGGTTTTATATGTGAATATCACGGTAAGGGGTGATGTTGTCGTTGTCGTTGTGTTGTATTGTGTGTCTCGTTGTGTGGTGTGTCGTTGTGTTTTGTGTGGGGTAAGGATACTCCTTAGCCGTTTTCGGCAATCCCGTGATGTTGCGCTAGCACAGTAGTGCGAGACCCAACCGTTGTGGAAACAGACGAAGGTTTTTAGATTTTCGCATGTTTAGAGCTTTTTTTTGGGGGGGGAGTCATGAATCGTATTGAGCTGATCTCGTGCCCAGACTCTTTATCTGTGTAGGAGATAAAGAGTCTGGGCACGAGATCAATTGAGCCTATCTAGACTATGACGATGGCCTGCGATGTTTAGAGCTCCGTGTTCCTGAGAGCATCAGCACTGTTTGAGTCTTCTTGAGTACTACAGCATCAATAAACTCTCGTATTTGTCTGTCTTCTCTCTGCTAAACGCAATTCCGCACCAACTCATAGCTTGTAGTTATGAGCCCGGCGCTAAAAACTAAGACGAGAATCGAGATATCCGTGGCTAGGACCCCTGTATACTTGGCACTCCCCAGCATTCCCCACGATCACTTCTACACAAATTTTATGTACTCTACTCGAGTAGCTTGAAGTCGGACCTGACTATGTACTGTATATCGAACCCGCTCTACTGAGTACATCATGCGCACACTAGCTAAGCTCAAAAACAGGCCGGTAGAACGGTATGTATTGATCAAGCAAAAAAGTACCCTATAACCCCTTGACATATACAACCATAGGAGGACCCGGTCAGTGTAGAAATGCTAAGCGAAACCCAACCGGTACGGTACGAACCCGTGCACTGACCAACCTAGCTCTATACCTGTAGGCCAACACACGTGAGCTGCAGGTTTCTGGGGACGGCTGAGCTGCATACCGGCATTGATACCAGTCTGGTTGCACGATCACTGTTTTGGAGGATTGACGGGGCCGCACAGGACGGGGTAAGTCTCGGCCCATTACAACAAAAGATAGGTAGATGTGTTCACAGAGGAATACCTGGACGAAAAGGCACACCACCAGAGTACTGGTCACCTCCGGAACAAGTTCGCTCTCATGGACTACTAGGAAGCAGGATGTAACAACGCTGTCATCAACCGAGGCGGAATACATCGCACTAGGGATGGGCGCCCAGGACGCCATGTGGCTAGGAGAGGTCCTCGCCTTCCCCAGTATCAGTGCAGTACCAAGGGTGTGAATCGACAACCACGGCGCATCCACACTGTCATACAACAAGCGCACAAAGCAGATACGACGACGCCACCGCTTTGTGCGGGAATGCGCGGGGAAGGGAGATATCACGGTGCACTGAGTGCCGGGAGAGGAAAACCCTCCTGATATGCTGACAGAACTAGTGACAGGCACCAGACTGACGGCATTGAAGCCACTCGCAGGAGTGACGGAGGGTTTGACTCGAGCTGGATAATGAATTCGGGGACGCCAATTGGGCGGGATATGGATGGGTCAATGGGACAATTTGTGAGTACCAAAAGACAGAAGAGATGCTACTTTTTTGGGACGGCATATATTAGGGGGGCATGTTGGAGTGGGTAAACTGGCAGCGTGGGTATTGACAAACGAGTACTGGGGTTTTTTTTTTTTTGAGTGTATACGTCTGTGGAGCCCTAGGCTATGAGATGGCCCCGTTACGAAACAACAAACTGCTTAAGCGCCCTGCCTCTGGAACCTATGAAAAAAGAACCCCAACATGTAGGAAACGTCCGGCATGCTCCACGCCCCCACTTCAGCCATCGCCCCTGGGAGTAAAGTATCGCACCCTTCCGCCGCCGCGCCCTCTTCCCCAGCCAGCTTCCCCCAGAAGCAAATACAATTAACAAAAGAGATTCATTACATCAGTGTATGTCGAGATTGGCAAGCAGGTCTCTACCAAATCTACAACATAGTTCCCTCCGGGATCCTTCGCCCTCTTCATCCATCTATCTCTTTCATCCCATCAACTCCCATGTCCCTGTAGAGTGAACAAATATCCTTCCCATAGGTAGAATTAAACGTCGATACCGGAGAGCGATAGGACTGGCAGAAAAACTCAATTATTTGAGATATCACATATAGCGAGCGAGTGAGCGGAAGAGCGTATATTTCCTAGCGTGCGATAAGAATCCCAAAAAGCTTTTCTACGTACATACATACATACGTGCGAAATATATCAAATCACAAAAACAAAGAACTAACTAATAAAGAACTAAATATCAAATAACGCAGCACTCCCACCATCCCAGTTACCCTGAACATCGACCACACATTCCGCGGCACCCCCCTTTCACAACTTCGCAGCCCCATTGCGAAAAATAAACAACAACCAAAATAACCAAAAATTATGAACAGAAAACTTAATTCAAGCGAGTGGCTAATTTTCCAACTCTTCCTCTATTTCTGCCTTACTCGCTCCCAGCAACTTTTCCAACCTCCGCCTCAAAATCCCCATATCCCGCCTTCCCTCTCCCGCAGTCAAGCCTTTTAGAGCTTCTTCCACTGCCAACGCATCATCCTTTTCCTCCTCACCTTCAGCCCTCCGTTTCAACTCATCCACCTCCTCTTCCACATTCAAGTTAATGACCGGAATATTAATCCGGAACCTTTTTCTTGCTCCCCCTTCCTCTCGCATTCTCCTCTTCCTTTTCTCCACCTTTCCAACGTTTTCTACCACTAAATCCTCGTCCACTTCCAGCTCTTCTTCAGGATGGTCTAGCTCGGCGGCTTCCACCAGTAGATTCGGCATGGGTGGTTGATCTGGAGATTCCAGGTTGTAGTTGCTTTCCATCTCCTAGCCAGCTTCAGAGTTGTTGGAGTCTCCAGCGAGGTTGCTGTTTATAGGTTGGAAAGAGGGGAGGGATGTAGAGGCTTCCACCGCAGACAGCCCTGCTGTCTCGGCTTCGGCGATAACCTCCTGTCCAGCAGGAGATTCCCTATTATCATTGGTTTTCTTTCCCCGAATCCTTTTCTTTTGCACTTCGTGTTTCTCCACAATATCACGAGATATCAACCACTTATATTTTTTAGTTCGCTTTGCGGCCAGCCGCTCAGCTATCTTTGCCTCCATAGTTGATTTTGCTTCGCCCCAAGTGCTATTTTTTTCTGCAAACCTCGCGAGCTCTCTTAAGAATTCCCCAGCTGGCCAGGGTGGCAGAATTTCCGCCAGCCTTTTTGTCCCGCAACAGTTTCTGTATGTTTTCCCATGACGTCCCGCGCCATTAGCCAGGGAACCTTCCTTGTTCTTTTTGCGGCCAGCCGCTTGTTTATTCTGCCCTGCAGGATATTTTTCGCCACCGCCCAGTCTGCATGCTTCTCTGAAAACACTGCGAGTCCCCGGAGAAACTCCTCTGCTGGCCATGGGGGCATGAGGTCCCCCACCATATCCTCCCAACCCTCACCCCAGGTTGCTTCTAATCTCTCTTTTGCTTTCGCCTTCCTTTTTTCAGTTTCGGTATGAAGGTCTGCTAGGGGTAGGATCGTTGTGGTAAAGCCGAGTTCAGTGTCCTCCCAGTCTTCTCCCTATGCCTCCTCTATCCTGGCTTTCGCGTTGCCTTTCCTCCTTTCCGATGAGGAGTGAAATTCTGATAACGGGATGATCGTTGTAGAAAATGCTAGATCGGTTTCTACTGCCTCCCTCGTAGCTTCCATTTCTGCGAGGTCTTCGTCAGACTATCCTTCAACCCATTCTTTCACAATGTGAGCTGCTAAAGCAACTTTTTCTGTTTGCACTTGTGTTATTTTTACCACTTCTATGGCAAACTCCCACTTAGCTCTTCCTTCCAACTTTTCTAGCTCTGCGTTACATCGTTCTCTCAAGTTGTGCCACCTCGCTAGAGGCTTGTTGGCGAGGTTGACGATTTTGGAATCTGCCATTGCTGCGTACTATTCGATAGGCAACATCAAGTGTCGGATGTGCTATAGGAGGGAAAATAAAGTTGGGGATGTAAATTATAGTGGGAAATATCAATTGCAAGTGAAGACTTAAGTGGTATTTGAGGGCGCGATAGGCATGTTGAAAGTGGAAATGAGACTTAACCCGTCGGTTGCATTGTGAATTGAGGACGAAAAAAAAAGCGCATTATGATGCAAGGCTTGCGTTCAAATTAAGAGTTTTCGTTTTTGGCACTATGTGCACAATATGCACATAGTGCAAACTTTTTTTTTGCTAATGTAGGGGGTTGTGCTAATACGTAGAGAGGTTTGCTGATCGAGAATCGAGGATGCTTAGACGATTTTGGGGTCAAAGTTTGGTATTGTTCGTGGTTGTAAGAGTGATGGCAAAGATGGGTGGGAAGGACCTCGTTATATAGTGGGCGAAATCCTGTGGTGAAACCCGAAATCCGGCATTCTTGGCATCTGACAAATTTCACACAAACATTCCGTTTGTTCGGTGAGTTTCCGATTAGAGATGTTGCCTGCCGTAGAAGATTCTGCAAACGATGATGACTTTTTGTTTGCAGTTACCCTGAACTCATGATCTCTTTTTCCACCTTTTCATTCACCGCGACACATATGTTACTTGTGTGTCAAACAACCCCACCACATCACTTCTAATACTTCTTGCGACCGATTTTTGACCTGTTTTCCTCCTATTTTTCAATTTTCGTTTTTCTACTGCTCCCTCCCCCCTTTCAAAATTTCGGACCCTTCGAAATTCTCCTTCATTCCACCGTTGCGCAATCCCCCTTACTTCTACCCTATTCCTCCTCGCTTTCATTCCGCCACCTCTTGGCTCAAACCCTCCCCCGTCACCACTCTCCCCACCCCTTCACTCTCGACAGAGCCGCCCTCCTCCTTAGGTAGTTTGTCTATGCGCTCGTTGGCCTTGGTGCCGACATGTGCTTAATGAGCACTGGGTAGGAGCATGGGGATGGCGCGGCGCCGGGTAAGGAAATGGTAGGAGAATGGGGACATGCGGGTCGGTGGGGGAGGATTGTGTCTATACATATGTATCGTGCTGTTTCCTTCATAGCTTTACGTGGGATGCAACGTGGGACAATGCGGGATGTAATGTGGGATACTACCTGGGATGCTATGTGGGATGCTATATGGGATATTACGTGGGATACTATGCGGGATACTATGTGGGATGGATTGTATGGCGAGAATGTAGTATATAAGAGCGCTGGGAATCCTTCATGTTTAGTCTTTTATCTTTATCGAATATCATCTTTATTTCCTGTCTTCACTATTCGCACACGAGAGCAAGTGAACCAGACAGGCGTACATTTCTACTAATTGTTTACGCACGCTCTTACGATTATCCACGTAGCAGCAATATAAAGGTTATTGGAACCTATTGAACACTCTTCGTACTCTCTGCTCTTCGTATCCACCATACCACATACGAAATACATATTGGCTGGTACTTCATACCATCGCTTACTCCGTGATCAAATCTCGAGTTTCTGAAGACTCTCCGGATAAACAAAAATCATTGCATTAGTCTACTATGGCATTTTGCGGCTTCCTCACAACGGATATTCACACCTCATAGCAGTGGATATTGCGACCTTATGATGAGAAATCAACGTCCGGAGCTAATGGGGATTTTATAGGGCGGATACGGTACGGTATTGAGGCTTTGTGGGGGGTCGATATTCAGGCCTCACTGAGAAAGATAGATATTGTGCTCGCGCGTAGGGAGGGTATGGAGGCCTCATTAGAGTAAATATATATGAAAAAGTTACATAGTATGGATATTTCAAAAAAGAGGGAACTGCTGATACTATCAAATCTGCCTGCCATACAGCTACCTACCATCCCTAGACTCCATTATTGATACCTTTCACTGGTACCTGTAACGTCGAGAGATTGGCTGGTAGTAGCATAGGCAGTAGTGGGTGAACACCGCAGTCGGGGGGTCAAAAATGTTGTAGATGTATAGAGATGTGAATTGCGGCCATTTGGTATATCATATGTATATGCACATCTTCCTTAATGCTACGGTTTCAAAGTGAAAGCTCCAGCATTGATGATTCGCTCTCAAGGCAGAAAAGCCTGGGCCTCCCTCGTTTTGATATTTTATATTTTTATTAGGAAAAGCCAGTCGTTGGGAAAACCTGGCAAGCTGTAAATTTTACCCTACATCACTTTTCCGAAACCTCCAGAGGGCATGGCACTGGCTGGGATCAGGGGTCCACACTTTTTTTTTCTCGAGTCTACCTATACGGTATACAGTCAACTCTTGCTACAGGCAAATCTCTTCACTATCCCTTGGGCGGGCGGGCAAGGATGGGAAACTGAAGACACTTTAGTACGTACAGATATCTAGCTGTAGTTGCACTGGTATAGTCGGTACTAGCGCAAGTAAGGGATAGATCATACACCGAACTGAGCTTTGGACTTTGATACCTGGCTCAAATATCTCGTTATTCATCTTACCCTCACATCAGGGTAACCATTTATACTCTCTAGGTAGTTATCTCCATCAGAATCTTATTCCGTTATACTAGATACAGAATATACCTTTTGCTTCAATTCTCTCTCTTTAGAATCAATAAATATGTTCTCATTGTTGAAATATCAATTTCCCATCCTGGCCCGCCCGCCCAAGGGATAGCAAGGTTTCACTATAGAAAGGGATTACGTGAACCAAAAAAAGCGGAGTGAGAGAGAAAAAAAATTACTGTATGTGGCATTCATTCTGTACATACCTTTCCAACGATCGCTCATGATCAATCTACCTGACAGGTATGTAGATCGATCGCTATGCCTCCACAACGCAGATTCGGACATACTGTATTAGAAAAATGGAAAATCTGTCAGGCTCGACAACAACCAGGCCAGCAAGCCGGAGAGATGAAATTAGACTAAGATATGCTGTCGAAAACTAGTCGAGGTACCACAAATTCCAGATCCACTCCGTATAGGCAATGGTATCAGACAAGCCCAGTGAACTCATTTTCTAAAGGTAATAATACTTTGGACGATTTATTGAAGGTCTCTGGATGCGTGGTTGCTCGGAAAATAAATCGGTCTGGGTATGAGATAGGAATAGCTGTGGGTATAGGTAGCTCGCTGGCATTCTAGAGTTCACACTGGGCGGGGGTCTCTCGAGATATCGATGTTGAAATATCACACCAAACTTCCTTAAGCCTAATCCGTTCTGTTGATTCTATCCTAGTTATTTGTCTTCATAGACATTACACGAGCAACTTTAACCTGGGGTAAAATCCGGAAGCGATGATAATGTTTATAAGGCCCACTATGTCTATGTTCGCTTTCTGGTACTATTACACCTGCCACCATCTGTCATTCCACATGCTTTAACATGTGTCGCCAGAGAGTATATAAGTACGAGACGTTTTGCCGCTCGCTACGCTCGCGGAAGTCCTGGGGGCAAGAGCGATATACCTACCAAAATCACATGGTTGAGTTGGTGTTTAATTCGCTCCATCTAGTTATCATAGCATAATAAATTAAATCAGAGGCCTACTACTCGCCACAGCCATGAATGAAGTGCAACAGTATGCAAGTCCTGAAATACCCAATCGAGATGCAACCCCTACTGCTAACTACTGCTCAATCACCGCCTCTGCCGGGACTACCTATTTTTTTGGTTCATCTATTCGTCTACGGAACCTTAAGTTAGAAGATATCCCTAAGCATTATTTATCACTCCTGTAAAATCTTGACTTGCACGCAATGCCTGCGCTACGCGCTTCCTGTTCCGCACTGTCGCTGCGCGCCAGGCTCCACCGGAAGGCTGCGCAGGCCTCAACTTGGGGTACCAACTATAAGCATAATTTCTATGTTAAATCAGGACGGGAATTGGCCTAATTAATGTCACAATAATGATTGCTTTCAAT
>Ga0307514_10003058_pt1 | contig 16489 bp, 6 predicted proteins | sample 16_EM_MG_FD_203088 | JGI IMG/M metagenome (GOLD analysis project Ga0307514, IMG submission 203088) | Populus trichocarpa ectomycorrhiza microbial communities from riparian zone in the Pacific Northwest, United States - 16_EM | ecosystem: Host-associated > Plants > Roots > Unclassified | place...
GTTGTTTTCATAAAAGCATGGGAAGCAAACAATGCAACGATTATTACTTCGATCAACAATTCTGTTGAGCATTCTATAGGCACGCAGTTGGCAAAGTATGAGACAGTAAAGGAGGTTTGAGATCATATGCAAAAAACGCAATCAAAATTATTAGACTAGTGATAAAAAAAATTAGGCATAGATTGTGTAGATTATCCTATTAAACAAAAGTTATTTATAAAAATATAAAAATTTTAGTGTTTATACAAGTTTAAATATATAAAATAAAAATTTATGACAAATATTCTTTTTAATAAAAATATAATATTAGAATTCTAACATGCATATTAAGTGTGTTTGTGTGTGTATTTAAATTAAAATAAAAAATATCACTTGTTGAAACACTTTAAAATAATAAAAATTTTATTGTTGTCGATGATGAATCAGATGTTCTTAAGGCTTTATTATTTATCACTTGGTGCAACTATAATATTTACAATAAATCTTTCAAGATATACATATTAACTATTTTATTTTTTATTAATTAATAAATAATAGTAGATAATAGATACTCTAAACCCGATTGATATTTAAATTTATTATTCAACAGATAATAGATAGAATATAGATATCAAGAGATCCGACATGTGTGTATCCATTACCATCCCTAGAGCTAATGTATTTTTAAAAAATCTAACTCTCGTCACAAAGCACAAATCAAATAGCTAGTTGAATTATCAAAACTTAGGTGATTGATATACTAAAATATGTTTATTTTAAATTATATATCTATGAACAAGTGGTTAGAGCTCAAATCTCAAAATGATGGGAGCTCCGAACATTAAAAATTTAGTATTGTTTTCAATGAGCTTGAAATACTTTTACTTATAGTCTATAAAAAAAAAAAAAGGGATGTCCTTAAAACGTTTACAATTTATTAAATATTTAGATTTTATTTAAGTTCCTCTCAAAATGAAAAAACAAACTCAAAGCAAGTGACGTTATTTTACTTGTTTTTATTTAATAAATAGCCCTTAATATGGAATTTACTAAATTGGTTATTTTATTGTTTATATATACACACATATATGGACCAGTCAAACATGTCTTAATTTACTAGTTATTTATTTTTATATTTGAATCAACAAAAGAAAATTATTTAATCTGTATAATACTTGTGTTGACGGATAAGCAAGGGGAGAGAGGGATAAAAAAGTCATATAAAGCTAGCTTATATCTTTTAAAAAAAACCTTCAATGGCATTATTAATATCTTAACTGCCCCTCTTATTTGTCTATAATGCTCATTTTTTCTTAAAAACAATGAAATAAAATAAAATATATATTGTTTGTTAATATTGCAGGCCTAAATTCTGATTTTTTTAAAATCCCAAAAATTACATTCACGTATCCGTATCCAACCCTGCTCTCCGGAGCGTGAACAAGAAAGGCATTAGATTTTATTTTTTTTTAATGATATGAATATAAAATATATATATTGTAAATAATAAAATTTAAAAAAAATTAAAAAAATTTTTATTTTATTTTAAAAAGATATTATTATCTTTTTAAGTTAAAATATTAAAACCAAAAATAATTTTCATCTCACATTAAAAAAAACATAACTTTTTCTTATGAATATAGAATATATATACGAAAGGGTTTCAAATTCCACATTGAAAAATATAATTTTTTTCTTGAAAAATAGAGTATATATACTAAAGGTTTTCAAATCTCACATTAAAAAAATAAAATATTTTTCTAATATTTATATAATAAACTTTAAAAAGTGTTAATAACCAACTAAAAAAATATAAAAAAATAGGAGTAGGAGAAAAATCACATTTAAAAAAAAAAAAATACATTGATTCTTGTCTAGATTCATCTGAATTATGGATCGACCCATCAGGTTAATTAGGTTTTACTAGGTTGTTTCACTAACCAATCTTTTAATAAATTCAGACTAGTTTAGCCATCAAATCAACCTGCAGATCCGAGTTTAATAACAGCTTTGCTTCTCGGCTGCCACGCCTGTACCTCAAATTCATGGGCCGTGACACACTGTGAATCTGTCCTTGTACTCTAACAAAAATTCGATTCAGCATGATCTTTTAAGATGAAAAGGTCCGTAAGACATTCCATCAGGCTGCTGTATAAAATCTCTAAAACAAGAGAGCACGTAGAGCTTTTATCTGTTCATCCAGTATGAGCTTCACTTCCATTTGACATGCCGTGTTTTTCGAGAAATTTAAGTTTTTTAAAAAAATTAATTTTTTTATTGTTTTAATATATTAATATAAAAAATTGAAAAGTACTCTAAAAACTAGAGTGTGAACTAGATTTCTTTAGCTTTAAGGAACAACCTCGCAAGTTTACAGTGAATCAAAAAGAGATTTTTTGTTCCCAGGACACGGATAGAGTGAGGTAGAGAGAAATTGCTGAGCTTTTATAAGCAAGCTTCAAGCTATACAAGGATGTACAAATGTGCTAGATACAATTTTACGAGACCCCGTCTTTAATATATCAACTTCACCTGCCAACCCACAATAACTCGGGTTGGATTTTCTTCTGACAGGAAGTGGGAAGACACTGCTGAAATTCTTAGAGCCCTAAATTTTGCCAAATGAATTCCAGCGATTATGTTATATTAAGAAAAGGAAGTGTACTGCTCATCCAAAGACCATATCAGATGGCGATTCCTGGCTGTACTCATAACTTATCTTATATGAGAATCATACAAGTCGAAAAGGTTGTCAGGAAGAATCAGCGGCAGCTTATCAATATACATGAAAAGCCTTCTAAGATTCTCTCTCGTCACAGTGGCCGTGTCCACAATGTCCCGGCCGTCAGTAAATACCCAGAGATCTCCCGAGTTTACTCTCTTGAGACTGTCACGACAGAAGGGGCATGACTGGGATCTTGTTCGCCTGCAATTCATTGCAACATATCAGTATTTTCAGGTATGATGTAAACATTAAGAAACAAAGCAACGACCAAATACAGCATAGAACAGAGAAAGAGCTAGGCACTTGCATCTGACAAATACACCAACCAGAAAACATAATCAATAAGAACAATATTCAACTGATGAGGATTCAAGGTGGAGCCAGACACAAAAACCTTCTGCATTCTCAGCCTGCTGCAGGCCCAACAACTACGCATTCCATCTTCATGATGAGCTTTACAAGTATCATAGCGTGGGAAGAAAAGAAGGATGATAGTCAAGACAGGCAAGGTCGAGAAACCTATCATAAATCAAGGTTACAAAGATAATGATGGTGAAGCCATGCCACATTAACTAATTTATTTGATTGACTAGATTGACAAGGCTTTTTGCACCCCAAGAGCAAGCAAGCCTCAAATTGCAGAATCAATTTCATGGTCTAGGCATTAGCCAAATAAACCTGCCAGGTATCATTATTGAATTCTTACAAAATTCCAACTTGAATTACCTGCCTTTCCAATGATTACAGAAAAAAGAGTGTAATGGGATCACTTATACACGTAACCACAAATAAAACAGAATGGAGCAATTCTAGTTTGCTATTGTATTTCACATTTAAGTGTAGAGATTGAAACCTGCATTATCTAACAGGATAAGAAGACAGCCTAATAGAAGCATATACCATGTGGTTGACACAAAAACTTGCCCAGCCTCAGAAAGGAGCAGGCTAACTCCAGTACTTCAAGAGGAAGAGAGGGACAAGGGGGGAGAGAGTACCATTCACGGTAACATTTCAAGCACATGGCATGGTTGCAGTTGGGCAGTACTATCTTGCTATTCATCTCCATGCATATTCCACACTCTTCTTCTCTTTCAATGTCAATGTCAGTATGCTGCCTATGTTCCTCATCATCTCTTCTTCGGTACCTTTCCAGGCATACTGCCTTCTGCTTCTTATCTTCTGTATCAGTGACCCCTCTTTGAAGTTGCAATAAAGAGGGATAAATCACAGCTGGTCATAGTAGCAATGCAGATTATGATAACATGGAGGAACTAACTTAAGTGATTAAAAAATATATTACACTTGAAAATATTTGGAAGACAGAAATTTACCATAGAACTCCTTGATGCTTGCTTTTCTTTCGTGAGTGAACATGGTCGTTGTGCCATCCACATAAACCTGAGGCATGGGGAAAAAAACCAAGTTCAGGCTTTTCTATGATTCAGTTAATTAATACTAGGGAAAAAAATTCCACTGACTAATCTAAATGAACAAAGTTCAACCTTATAAATTAGGATCCTTAGCAGTCCAAGTGCACCTGCAAGATGGCAGTCTGTCCACTGAAAAAGGAAAAGAAACAGGTTTGCTGCTGGAGCATATGACATTCTCATCTGAAGACAGGCTCCATCATAATCCCTTGAAAAATCTGATGCCCTGCACCGAAGATTGAAAGATAAAAATTTAAACAGGCATAAAAATCTAGCAATAGACTCAAGTTAGCAAGCTCATAATTCTCATCAGTAAGATACAGAAACTGGTAAAATGTATGAGCATGATAAAAGATAAAAGGAGAAAAAATTCAAAGCATACTTAAGCATAACCCCCGCCCAAATCCATCTTAGTTTCCCCTGACCATTTTTGGCATATGGGTCCACAATAATCAGGAATTTACAGGACTTAACTTCAAAGTTTTAAAACATTTTAAATATGTTGTGAAAGAAAAAAATGATTAAAAAGGATGCTCTGTGCAAAAACATCCATTCTGAAAATTCCATGGAACTGGTAAAGTCTTCAGCTTTCAAAAACTTTAAAAGAACTGGTTGGGTTGTCCTTTACAAAACTTAACTCACGCTCCAAATGACAACATCTCTATGATCCAGATATCATTAACAAGCATATCTAAATACGTGACTGCATTGAAACATGATAGGTAGGAAGAGGGGGCGGCAATAAATAATCCAACCACGGCGATCATATCATTATAAACAACACAAACACAGTGATGACTCTGTTAAGGAGGTGGATCCCATAAATCATGTGAAGCCAAGTAAACTCAGCTAATCAAGACAATGAAACTAGCCCCCTCTATCCTTCAACACAAACACAATGCCTTCCAATTGCTAAAGCAAATGCAAAATGCAAAACCCACATGGATATTTTCAACCGGGACATCTTTGAAATGACATTTCAAGTTATAGGCTAACACAGAAAAGTTCCCAACTTTAACCACGAGAATCATTGCAACAATTTCACATATAACAAACCAATAATCCAGGAATTAAAACAATCGTGCTCGATGCTTGCCTTTATCATGAAATGCAGCCACGCCAAACACAAAGTGAACAATCTAAACTCAAAAGCTAACCGCAAGAATCAAAAGCCTTAAAAAAATCCATCTTGAAAAATCTAAATACACAGAGAAGACTTGCAACATTTCAGAGAGAGAGAGGGTAAAAAATAACTTGAAATTAGACTTTGTCAAGCAAATTTTACATAACAACAACAACACCTGGATATGTTAAATGACAATTCATATAACTCATTCTGAAAAAAGAAAAAAAAACGAAAAAAAGCAGTAGTAGTGGTAGTGGTAGTGGTAGTTAAATTCAAATAAAAAAAAACAAAATTTAAGAATAAAAACCTAAAGAAGTTGAATTTAAGACCACAAAAAAATATATTTTAAGAACAAAAAAACAAAACCTCATCAATCTAACAAGAAAAATATAAAAAAAAAATGCAAAAAGTCAAATACTTCTATCATTCCATTCAAGCACCAACCAACAGAGAAAAGGAATTCCGAAGAAAAAATCACACACAAAATGTAACAAGAAAACCCAGGAATAAAAAAAAAGAACAACTTACAGAGTATTAGCATGTTGAAGATCAGCTTCAAGAACTTTAATGGAGTCCTTAAAAGACTTTGTCATAGACCCTATATACATATCTCTCATTAAAAACCTCCAAGCAACCGGATTCTCTCTTTCGGCTAAAAACCCTGAAAATTGTTCTTCTTTTGTCTCCACCAAAACCTCCTTTTCTTCTTGTGGTGGTGGGGTTGGTTCTTCTCAGATGAGCTTCTTCTACTCTGTTCTTGAAAGGGAAGCCATAGACAGAGAGAAGACACGTGGATTAGAGAGTGGGATGTCGTGGAGCTAGCGTTGAAAATTTAATTTTTTTTAAAAAAGAAAAGAAATTTACAAATTTCGAAGATGATTCAAATGGTATTTAATTGAAACCAACAAGGGTATAAGCGTCCATTTCAAAAAGGACAGGCTGATTATTTAATTCCTGACACATTTTAGATTAGGTGGTGTTTGCTATATTCATACAACAGCAAGGAGTTACCTGCTTCCCCTGGTAAGAGATAAAAATTGTTTTAAATATTGTTTTTTAAAAATATTTTTTATTAAAAAATATATTAAAATTTTATTTTTTTAATTTTTTATATTGACATATTAAAATAATCTAAAAATATTAAAAAAAATAATTTAAAAACTAAAAAAAATATTAAAAATATAATTAAACTACAATATCAAATGAATTCTTCGCTATATTCTTTATTTTCTTTGTTTGAATTTTAAAAACAATTTTAAAGAAATTTCTTTAATGAATCAGTAGTAGGTTATTAAAATAATTTAAACATGATATTTAATTTGATAACTACAAAAAAAAACCTCATATAATTTGGTTTAAATTACAATTATTCATTATAATTTTTAATTTTAAACACACATTCACACTTAATATACTTTTAGAAGAAAAATAACAAAAAATATCTTATTATTTACAAAAAACATATTATTTAATGACTAAAAAACTTATATTAAATATTACAGTTTTGTCATTAGATTTAAAAAAAATAAACAATAGCCACGTCCTTCAGCTTTTTCTCCTCTCTTTTCTAAATTCTAACCCTAAATTCCCAAATAATTGCCCAAGGAGCCAGCTTTTTTATTCTAAAAATATTTTTAAAAGAAATTAAAAATATTTTTTTTTATTTTTTTTGTTAATGTCAAAAATAATTTTTAAAAAATAAAAAAAATATTATTTTAATATATTTTTTAAAAAAACAATTAAACACGTAATAAATTTACGATGAGGCTGCGGGATTGTGGAAGAGCACATGCCATTTTTAATGCTACGATGTTTATGTCTCTGAATGCATTGGTTTTTGAACAAATACAAGATGAGAATTCCTAGCCTTTCCTTCACATACCCAGATTCCCCTTCAAAAGGCCTAGATTCTTATTATTACTAAGGTAAAAAGCATAGTTATCAAACTTGTTTTTGGAGATTGATCCGGTCGATTTTGAGTTTTATAGCTCAACTCGGGTTAATTTAGATTAATCTGAAAAAATTTAAAAAACATTTAAAATTTTAATATTTTATATAAAAAATTAAAAAAAATCCATGTGAAGTTTGACTATATACGTTGTAAATAATGAAATTTTAAAAAAATTATCCCATATTGAAAAAATATAACTTTTTTTTGTGAACATAAAGTATATATATGAGATAACTTTAAATCTCACATTAAAAAAATAACTTTTTTATTGGGAACATATAGTATATACTAAAGGGTTTAAAATTCTACATTGAAAAAATATAACTTTTTTCTTATGAACATAAATTATATATACGAAAGGATTTTAAATCTCACATTGAAAAAATAACTTTTTTTCTTGAGAAAATAGAGTATATATACTAAAGGGTTTCAAATCCCACATTAAAAAAATAAAATATTTTTCTAATATTTATATAGTGAACTTTAAAAAGTGTTAATAACTAACTTAAAAATATAAAAAAATAAGGGTATAGAAGAAAAACCATATTTGAAAAAAAAAACATCTGATCTCGTTTGATTTGTCCAGATTATTAGTCGACCGAGTTTTACCAAATTATTCCACTAGCTGACCTTTTAACAAACCCAAACCGATTTAGCTACTAGATTCCAGACGGACCCGTCCAAGTTTAATATCTGGATGTACAAGTGTTATCTGAGGTTACTTCTCTCGTCTCAATCTCTCAAACTCTCGATTTGATTTTTTTTATTTCTTTACTCGGTCTTCCTTCCTCGAATGAGTTTTCTAAACTCATTTCTTGTTAATTTGATGATAAGACTGTAGTTGTTAAAATTTTGTTTTGAATATTTTCATATTATATTTACGAGGGTATTCTGATCATTTTATTAGATTTAAAAGCTTTCATTAATCCAATATGTAAATTATAATTTTTTAAATAATAGTAGTTAATCATAATTTAAACCAAAAATCTTTTGTAATTATTGTCAAAGAATTATTTTAATCCAATACCTTAAGAATAGAGGTGGTGAAATTCAAATTCGTGATTATTTGGTCAATATGACTCTGATACTATGTTAAATAATCAATTCAATCCAATAGTTTAAATTATTAGATGAGGTCTCAAGATATAATTTATATAATTCTCTTTAATAACTATCCCTATTTAATTTTTTAAAAAAGAGTAAGTTAGTTTATGGCTTCATTTATATGATTTTTTTTATGGAAATGCGCGTTGCACCCTAGTATTATAGAAAAAATATTTATTATATAAAATTTGATTTTTATGCATTAATTTTGTCCAAGCTAGTATTATGTGTCAATTCAATAAGATGGAGTGGACAAAATCTACAAAGTGAAAAGAGAAATTCTTATATATAAGAGAACACCTATTTGTGAGAATAAAATAAAAAGAAAATTGAGAATTATTATCCTTGAAGAAAAGTATTATTCAATGCTTAATTATGTTATGAAAAATAAATCCCATCAAAAGCTTAGAAAAATAAACTGAAATTTTAATTTCATAATTTGACATGCATAAAAATAATTATTTTAAAATATCAATATACCCCATTTCATGTTTTTACTAGTATAATCAATATAACTTTTATTTGACAAATATAAGGGTAGATTTTTTCCTTTATGAGAAGGGGAAGGTAAACTCCCTAATGAAAGTATGGTTAGCAACCTACCCTAACTCCCAAGTTACACCAAACATTAAATTAAAAAAAATAATTCTTTTTCCAATAAACAAACACAGCCTTTTGATAGTAAAAATTTCTCGTAGTACAGTAAAAAAGATGCACCAGTCGGTAACTGCACCCTCTCCATTTCCTCTCGTCGATATTAATAGTAACACCCACTTTCTTTGACTCTATCTGCCACTTTTACCCTTGCTTTCGATTGCCTCCACGCACTCCTGATCGTTACTTATTTCCTCAGTTGATTATTGCCCTACATTTTTAGTTTATTTGCTAGTATACCCTTCACCCCTATAATTTGTTTTGTGACTTTTGTCTCGAAAAAAACAAGTAATTGAAAATTACTATTCTTTAACAATCAAGTGTTTAATTATTGTCCATAATTTACATTTCATTATTGCAGAAAAAACTAAATCGCATGGGTTTTTATTCTAGCCCCATGTGTCACTCTAACACATAACGTGGATTGCGATAATATTTTAATTTTTTTTTATTTTTAATTTTTTTATATATATTTCATCTCTATAAGACTAAATTACTGATAAGTTTAAGTAAATTTGTTAAGAAGTGAAAAAATTTAAAGATAAAGAACTAGAGTTAAAAAGACACAGAAAATGTGTGGTATTTTTTAAATTAATGGGAAAAGCTCACTTTTATCTTTCTACTTTTCAGTTGATACATTTTCAATCCTTTAAGTCTTTTAAAATTTAATTTTGGTATGAATTTTTTTTAATATTTTTCTGTTCTTGATTTGAGAGAAGAAAGAGAGGACTTACTAAATCTCAATTAAAAAAAGAGAAAATCTTGGTTGACAACAATTTCAACCCTTAAAAAAATTTAATTTTGGTATTAATATGTTCTATTTAACGAGAGAATTTTATTAAGGTGTTTTTTCCCTTACTATTACCAAAAATGAGATCAAACTTGAGAGAGTATTTTATTTTTTATTTGGATTTATGTTTTTAGAGTGTGTTTGAGATTGTGATAGCGGTTTAAAATACTTTTCGCTTAAAAATACATCAAAATAATAGTTTTTATTTTTAAAAAATTATTTTTAATATTAGCACATCAAAACGATATAAAAAATAATTTTTAGTAAAAAAAATCAAAATTTAAAAGAATATAAGTTGCGCTATTTTTCCAAACAAACTCTTAAATGAATTATGAAATCTTGTTAGAGGGGGCAGATTAGAAATTGTCTTCTAGAAGGGTTAAAATTTAAATTTTACATTTAAAATTATTCAAGGCAAGAATTTTTATTTTTTTTTACAGGGGCTAACCTCGCCCTTTCTCTGTCCCTATATATAGGGTGAATAATATATATATATATATATATATATATATATATTTATTTCGTGAATAAAATATCATTGTCGGATAGATAAGCATATCAATGCATTGTCCCTTTCGCTGTTTTCCCTTTATTATCATTGTCAGGTAAACCGATTTTAATACATTTATTATTATAAAAAAATATATTTCTTTTCAACATAACATCCACAACTATAAAATCTGGGTTGCCGTAATTTTAGCTGGTTAAATTTGTATTTTATTTTTTAAATTACAAGTTCATCATACTGATTTAGATTGATTCAAATTAATTTATTTGATTTATTTTATATCTAATTTTATCATTATGTATTTAATAAACTAAAAATTAAAATATATCATTTATCTTTGTTTATGAAATTTTTTTATGTTATCATTATCATTATCATCATAATTTTTAATTTAATTAATTTATTATTATTATATATTTTTTATTATCTTATTAAAATAAAACCAACTTAGCATGGCATGGGTACACGACTACAAGCATGTATCCCTTCACTACTATGTAATACACGAAGTGCTTTTTTTTTTTTTTTGATAACCCGGGGTGTCCGGGCCAGCTTGTGCGCATCACGACTATTCCCCGGGTCTACTGAACATCCTGCAAACCCAGTAGACAGGTAAGGCACCACGAGGATGACAGACATGCACATGGAGAATCGAACTCGGGACGGGGACAAGATAAACCTTACCTGTTGACCACTGAGCTAGACCCGCAAGGGCACACGAAGTGCATTCTTCAAGTTGAGAGATGGAGCATCAACATATTCGTGATCAAAAAGATAATTGCAATCCTTTTACTTTTCGAATCCCAATCTCTTTCATCACGTTACTGGATGTAGATGCATCATTCTCAACTGATAATTGAATCTTGGTACATAGCTAAGCTCATCATTGTTCATCATCAAACTCATGATGGATGATTAACCTTTGAGTGAGTTCATTGGAATAACAGAGTTGGGAGACAACTCATCATTTATAGATAGTAACCGAACCCGATCCGGGGTTTACCTGATTAAAAAGTTGGGATTTGGGTTATACGGGTTGATCCGGGTCAACTCAGAAAAATTTTAAAAAAAATATTTGAAGTTTTAATATTTCATATGAAAAAATTAAAAAACAATCCATGCGAATATAGGCTATATATGTTGTAAATAATGAAATTTAAAAGATTATTTCAAAAGATTTTTTATCCCACGTTGAAAAGATATTATTTTATCTTTTTAAGTTGAAATATTTAAACCAGAAATGTTTTTTTATTCTATTTTTAAAAAGCATAACTTCAAATGTCACATTAAAAAATAAAATATTCTTTTAGTATTAAATAACGAATTTTAAAAATGGTTAATAACCAACTAAAATATATGGAAAAAAAAGGATCTTTTGCTTGGAGAAAAACACATTTAAAAAAACAAATCTCTACTAGATTTTGCTATGTTGTCCCGATCACGAATCAACCAGGTTTGATTTTTTTTTTCTTATCGATCTTATCCAACCATTACATCAACCCACTAGTAGAATTTAATAATCCCATTCATCTTTAAAGCAGATAAATTATTTTAATCCCTGTTTTCAAGAAGAATCAAGTAAAATATACAATCATTGTTGCCTCAACAGCCAGCACGCAACTCACCTGCCGCTAAGATTCTGACGAGCCCTGGATAAAAAGATTCAAACAAGAACAGATCGCCAGGAAATCTTCTGCATGCATGCCTTCTATAGATTTATTCATCAAAGCGGCAAGATTCGGCTTGCATCCTCTTAAAGGATGCATATCGGGCAAGCTATGGAATCTTGTTAGAGGGGCAGATTAATAAGAAATTGTTTTCTAGAAGGGTCAAAACTTGAACTTTACAAACTTTTATCTCTAAAATTTAAAATTATTTAAGGAGAAGGCAAGATTTTTATTTTATTTTAATTTTTATATTTCGTGAATAAAATATCATTGTCGGATTGATAAGCGTGTCAATGCATTGTCCCTTTCGCTGTTTTCCCTTTAAGCTTTCTTTTAGATAAACAGCATCACTCATCTCATCATCGCTTGTAATGTTTAAATGTTACAAATATATTTTTTAAAAAAGAAAATATACGAACACAGGTTGTGAATCCAACTAATAAAATAACCTATTTTTATTTTAATTAGATAATAAGAAAATAAGCAAAATAAATAATAATAATAGTAATAATAATAAATTTTTTAAAAATAAATAATATAATACTATTTTCAACCAATTAAATATTAAAAAAAAATTCCTGTATTAATCCGAGTTAGCACAGGCTTATCATATTTTAAAAGTGGTATGATCCACAGGCAAGTGAAGTGGTTGTGAGGAGAGAAGTCAAGAATGAAACCAGGCGATGGATAGGGTTTAGCCAGTCAAGAGCTGGGCCTAACCGAGACTAGTAGGATGTAAGCTTCCATTCTCTTGCGGCCCGTGTGGCATCGGCTCATGCTCGAGGGCCAGATCATGCAAGGGTCTCAAAACACTGGGCCCTTCGTAAGCGCATACCTAAATAATAATAAAATATTTAGGAGTACAATAATAATTCAGATTTAAAATGTTTTTTTAGAAATATATTAAAATAACATTTTTTTTTATTTTTAAAAAATCATTTTTAATATTGCAATATAAAAATTAATTTTAAATAAACAAAAAATTTAAATTTTAAAAGACATGATTTCAACTATATTTTTAAATACTATTTAAATAAATAATACTATGACACATCAAACTCGGATTAAGTTGATTTATTTGATTATAAAATATAAATGACTGAAATGTGAAATGGAAAATAAGGAATTAGAATTAAAACTAAGGAATCTAAATGGTTTTTTTATAATTAAAAAATAAAAAATAAATTTGTAAATGAATATGTGAAAACATCATAAATATATTTTCAAACTTAGTATATTTATAAAGATAGTCTTCTAGTTCTACAAATTAAAAAATATTACATTTGAATATAAAATCCAATTTTTTCCTTTTCTTACCCTAAAATTTTAAAATATTAGAGTAGTACTTAATTCTAATCAACCTCCTAGTGTTTTTACGAGAGACTACAACATTTACGAAGATTTGCAAGGAAAAATATGACCAAAAAAATTAGTTTTTTTTCTTTTTAATTACAAGATAACATGCGAGAAATATAAATATAACATCAAAAAATATCAATTGATTATTTAAAAAATATAATAGATATTATTTTTAAAGTATTTTTTATTTACAAATATATTAAAATATTTTTTTTAAAAAAAAATTTAATGTCAAAATAATATAAAAACATATAATTTTTTATTTTAAATTATCATTATTATTATTATTTAAAGAATAGTTGGATTGTAATGAGTAAATTACGAGGGTAGAAGTAGAACATGTGATGTTCAACGACGTGTCGTCTTCTTTGTCTCCCTCTGAGGTCCCTTCCTCCACTTCTCTTCTCTTTAAATGTGCCTAACAAACTAACCAACAGAAATTCCTCCTGGGTTGCAAGTGTAACAACAAACAGAAAATTTCCACTTCAAACACTTCAATCTTCGATCAACAAAATTCCCAAATGAAAACCCTAATTTTTATAAACCCAATTAATTGCGCAGCTCCACAATCCCCTCCTTCAATTTTCCTCTTTCATTTTCATTCACTTTCTCGAGAAAATAAAAAATCCCTCCTTCGCATTTCCCATACAAAAAACCCTCTCTTTACTCACAAACCCCGACATTTCTCTCCAATCAAAGCATCTGCTTCAGACACTTATAATGGCTGGCACGACTTGGGACTCATTGGTGGTGACTCAGTCAACTCGGGTGAGTCAACCCAGTTGAGGAATTTTCTAGTTTCTATAGGAATCGACGATAAAAAACATGTCTTTATGTTTATATTGGGTATTTTTTGTGCCCTTGCAATTTCTAGGGTAAGGGTTTCTTCAATTGTAGTGTTTCCAGCTTCTGTTTTGGTTTTTGCTGTTGGGTTTTCCTTTGGGTTTGTACGTGGGGGGAGTTTTAATGAGTTTAATGTGAATGGAATTAAGAGAAAAGCTAAAGAGGAGTTTTTTAGGGTTTATAGTGAGAGGTTAAGGAGTTTAGTGGGTTTTTTTGATGGTTTTGATGTTAAAGCTAGTGACTTGAAGAATGATATACAGAGAGCTATTGATTCTAAAGAAATTAAATTGGGTGATTTGGAGAATTATGTTAATGTGATTCAATCGATAAAGGCTTCGGCTTTGAATGCGAGAAATATTGTCCAGGCAAATATCGTTAATTCAGGAAATGTTAATGGTGTGTTAGTTGAGAATCAGAAATCATCTTCAAGTATGAAAGGTAAGGAGATTGGTGAAGTTGGGTTTGAGTTTTTACAATTTGTTGGGGGTTTGTTTGGAGAGAAAGCGGTTAGTTCAAAGAGTAATAAAGTGAAGGAGAAAGAGAAAGAGATTGCTAAGCAGGGGACTGCGAAGGGTGTGGAAAATGATCGAGCTCAAGGAAATAACTCGACGCCAGTTGTTGAAGAAGAGGTTCTTAATGCTGTTGATAATGAGAAAGCGAATAGGGATTTCCTGTTTTCTCAAGGTTCAATGAATAAGTCTGCTTTGAATTTGGATAGTCAAAGGACTAGAATTGTTTCAGAAAATGGAAAGATGAATTTGGGGGATGTAGGTGGGGATAGAAAAAGACTTGTTAATAATGAAGAGTATCGTTACCAAAATAACAGGTTGCAGTTCATGGGTAATCATGGTGTTTATTGGAAGATGGATCAAAATAATGAAACTGAAACATGGAAATCCCAGGATAATCTATTTGATTCTGTGGATTTTGGTGTCAGTTTAGAACAAATGGAAACAGAAACTAACTTCGTACAAAAGCAGATGTACAGGAAATCCTCCAGAGCTTACAGATCCTCACACACCTGGAAGATGAGTGAAGATGAGAGTTACAGGTCTCAACTCAAAGAAGGGTGGGTGGATGATGATTTGCATTTAGGTGATCACCAGTCAGTACCTGATAGTGAAGTTGTTTCGTCTTCTTCTTCTTCAGTGGTTTCAGATGACGTGGTGTTTGATAGGCACCTTACAGAAGCTAACAACCTTCTGAAACAAGCCAAGGAGTTTCTAAGGGGAAGGAGTGATGAAGAGCATGTAGAAATTATTTTGCACAAGTCTGCGAAGTTACTTTCCAAAGCCATAGCCATGAAGCCCATGAGTCTGTTGGCTGTCGGCCAATTGGGCAATACATATCTTCTTCATGGAGAACTAAAATTAAAGATTAGTCGCGAGCTGCGAACTCTCCTCTCAAGAAGGGATCCGTTTTATGCAAATGATCATGGTGGAATGCTCAAAGGTCTAGATGATCAGGTAATAAAGAAAGATAAAATAGCATCTGTACTTGTAAATGTGTGTGAAGAGTGTGAAGAACTCCTAGTTGAAGCGGGCAGAAAATATAGGCTGGCATTATCGATTGATGGGAATGATGTGAGAGCCTTGTACAATTGGGGCCTTGCCCTCTCCTTTCGTGCTCAGTTGATTGCAGATATTGGACCAGTAAGTGTTCACTGGCACCTTGACATTGTTATAATTTTATTGTTGATTCTGTATGTATTGCTAAGGCTGCTTGGTTTGGCCCTTCTTGTACAAGTGTCCATGTAATTAGCTCAGTTAGGATTTGGACTACAGGAATAACCTTTCAGGTTGCAGCTTACTTTTAACAATTTAACATCCAGTGCTGAATCTTCAATCTTTTTTGGATTTCAGGAAGCTGCTTATGATGCTGAAAAGGTGTTCTTGGCTGCAATTGACAAATTTGATGCCATGATGTCCAAAGGCAATGTCTACGCACCAGATGGTGAGTAACTTTTTTTCTTTACTAAAAGTCAATCGAGTTATAAACTTATACTGGAAGGATCTGTTTGACAAAAGATGATATCCATTTAAGACAATTGCAAAGGGAGAATCATGACTTACCTGGAGTTCTAAGGAGCACGGCAATGTAGGAGTTGCAAAGATAAGATTATCGTCATTCAAACACACGTTCAATTGCCAGCATAAAGTTCTTTTATTTGTGCAACAATAAATTGAATTCGTTCAGAAGCAACAAAAAAGAAAAAAAAGTGGTGTGTCAAGAAAGTATAAAATTATACTGAACTTTAACATTGGTGGATTGCAGCCTTGTATAGATGGGGTGTGGTATTGCAGCAGAGATCCCGTTTACGGCCAACTAATAGTAGAGAGAAAGTGAAGTTGCTGCA
>Ga0307514_10003059_pt1 | contig 16488 bp, 20 predicted proteins | sample 16_EM_MG_FD_203088 | JGI IMG/M metagenome (GOLD analysis project Ga0307514, IMG submission 203088) | Populus trichocarpa ectomycorrhiza microbial communities from riparian zone in the Pacific Northwest, United States - 16_EM | ecosystem: Host-associated > Plants > Roots > Unclassified | place...
ATCACGGCACAAACCCCTCCGGCAATGGGAAACTGAAGGACGGTAGAGACTGGATGCAGATATTCTACGAGGGCGTGGTCCAGGAAACGTTCGTTCATCCTTTGCCCATCCCTTTCCGTGTGCTGACCATTCGTCCCGGGATTCTAGGTTCGGCAAGTTGCAACCAGATATGTGCAAACTGCTCCACGGCAAAGTCTTTCGACACTCCCTATTTTCTGATGACACGGACTCGGGAACTCCCCCACCAGAGGACCAGAAACGAAAAGCCAAGCGTCAAAAAACTCTACCAACCACATCATCCCGTTCCAGAGAACCATCTCTGAGCAGAACAGCCTCCACATCAACTTCCATCTCCCGCTCTCGTTCTCTCCACCACCACATCGATTCCGACTCTGCCTCGAGGCTCGCACGATCCCGTTCGCTCTCCATATCCCTCGAAGCCGAAGCGAAAGCCGCATCGAATGGCAAGAAACGTGTGTTGACGAGGGAGGTCAGCATGAGCAAAGGTTTCAAACGGTCGAAATCCAGCGCATTGCCTGATCTCCCGCCTGAACCTCCTGCGCCGGTGGTCAGAGAGAAACCAAAGGACACGAGGAAGGATCGGGGGCTTGAGAGAACGCAGTCTCAAGTCCTGGTTGAGGACACGCCCGTCAAGCCCCAAAAGCAGTTTACCGGGAAGCCGCCTCCCCCTGTGCTCCTTAACACCACCGTAACGAGGGCAAGCGGAATTGGCAGCAAGGCTTCGAGCCAGAAGTCTTCATCGCCCCTCGACTTGGGTCAAGGAAGGACTTTCGTCACAGATACACCCGTCAAGTCCGGTCATGTACTGAGGGCCAGCCTCCGAGTCGATACGGACCTTGACGGTGATGAGGATGAGGGTGATGATGAATGGATGATCGGCTCTCCGAGTGTCAGAAGGTCGTTAGCATCTGCATTGACGGACGAAGATGCCAGGAGTAATTCCCCCTGAGGTCACGATTTTTGGTTGTGTATGCAGGATATTATTGATTCCATATGACTGAGGGACGAATGATCTATGACACGATAACGATGCTGCGGGAATTTAATGCGGCAGAAAAGCAACTGCGATGAAGGGGAGGGTGGTATATGTACGCTGACCAGTAGAATTAGACAACCAGATGGGAAAAGGTGACTGACAAGCTATGCGAAGAGTTGTGTGCATGAGAAGATGATGGTAATGAACAACGGAAGGATATTTCCGGATTTCCGATGAATGCGCATATGAAAGCAAAATCTGATAACAAAGGAGAGTGGCTTGCATGGATGATAAATAGAATACGTGAAGAAATAAACAAAGGTATACCTGCATAGAGCAATTGGAGGGTTCCAGTTCCACCCCGGTATAAGAGAGCTTGGGCAAGGATTCGAGGGCCACAAATGACAGAGCGACGGACTGTAAGTCCTAGTTGCGATCCCTCACCTAGTTCACCATTCACCCCGTCGTTCGGCAACGATGCACTCCACCCACTTGTCAATGGCGGTTTCCAGCATCATATCCCAACCTTCTCCTTGCTTCGCAACGAGAGGACCGTCAAAGTATATGGGGAGCTCCTCCGTCCTAAATTTCTGCTTCGTGGGAGAAGTAGCGGGGGTGCCATGCGAAGGGGTAGTGGATCCTGTATCATGGTGGGCACTGACAACACCGTTGAGTGCTCTTCCCCGCTTGAGGCTGGAATCGGAGTTGGGCATAACAACGGGGAGGAGGTAACGTAGCTTAAGTGCACTTTGAATAACCGGTCAGCGTACACCCTATCGGTCTTGGAGCGGAGAGACTTACGCCGCCCATAGCCGAAGGTTATCCGACCTTCTGAACGTCCACCCGCTCTGCACAGCTTCGCTAGCTTCTGCGGCAGCTTCCAGTGCGGCTATATCGTGGATGCAATCTTGGCTGATGTAGCCCCAAGGCTTGCGTGATTGTCGTACTGCAACATTATACGCAACACAGAGCAATTGCCCCGATGCAAGTTTCTCCAAAATGATGGTGCGATTTGACGCGTCACTGGGGAGAACGGCGGCCAGTGGGGAGGGGAGGACGGATTTGAGGAATGCATGCACCCGACCTGTTGGGAGGGGATAAGTATGGATGCGATCAGATGTGTGTGAATGCAAGGACCTACCAAGAGGATCGTTATGGAAAGTACTGCGTTTGGCCCACTCAGGTAAATCATCATCATCCACTGCGCTCTCCTCCTCTATCACATCCATCGCCTCTAGTTCCTCTGGCAGAGAATCACTCAGAACACCCATCGAAACTACACGTCTGTTGAACGGCCGGACGTCGGGAGAGGCAGCGCCTCTCCTATCCACCTCGCCCGCGCTGACCCTCCTGTTCTTCAGCAACCGGTCTCGCTCCCTCTTCCATCCTCTCTGCCCATCCTTAGGTCCGCTGAACAAAACCTCATCCACAACATCAAGATAGGCTTTCACTTCTTGCCTCTCCTTCGCCAAAGAAGAAAGTTGGGTGTCCTGTTTGTATAACCATCCGCTCCCAAGGACTAGGCGTTCTTCCCAACCCTCGCGTTTCTGTTCTTCCTGGGGTTGGTTGAAATCATCATAGGGTTCCTCCCATACGGGCACTTGTTCATCCCGTCCTTGGACCCGGATTAGGGTGAATGCCGGCTGATTGTTGTCACTGGTGGGAGAACGATCGAAATCTGTGCTGTCAGAGAGGTTTGATGGCGAAACAACATGGGAATGATAGCCCTGATCGCTTTGTGCATCGTAAGCATCGTCTGATAAGGGAAGTCGTGAGGATTCCTCGAGCAACTTGAGAACACTGAGAGTGCTGAGTGCGGCTTTGCGAATCCTAGATGAGGCAACCGAAGCAGAAGAAGGGTTCGAGCTGTGGCGTTTCTGAACCGGAAGGTTAGTCAGGTGTTGAGGCCGATAATACTGTCGTTGGTTGCCCGTGGTAACCGATGATTCACTGGGCAACGATACGACATAATTCCGAACAGAACGGATAGCGTGCGTGGTGGTCTTGAGAGCCCCAAGGACGTCGAAGTTACCCGAAGGTTTCGTGTCTCCGTTTGTCTCGGGGATCGCTGGGTCCTGATCCGGGGTTGATGGGGGTGCGACAAAGTCATCGTTGAGACACCATACGTGAACAACGTTCTCGAGGTCATCTATCAGGCCCGGTCTGAGATTATCTGGGTCGATTTCGAATGTCTTGACATACGGCGGGAAGGCAGGTTGCACTGGTTGAGGGATGACCGGGGAAGGTGGCAACTGCAACTGGGGGGCGCCACTGGGCTGGATGGACAGTTGGGTGACTCCATGACCAAGCGCAGGAACAAGACCTTTGGTAGAGGTGGTTAGGGAGCTACGAAGTATCGATGGTCAGGTTTATGAGCGGAACGGAGTTGTGTGGTGCTCACTCCTTGTTCGCCATAAGCCCTGCCTTGGTGAAGTAATGCTGGAGGTGCTCAATACTTCCAAGGGTCATTACGCTCTCGCGTCTTGCAGCACTCCGGCTGAAGGGCTTCTGGGGTTTATTGGACGAGTTGAGATTTGGGTAGAAGGCGACCTGCCGCCGCTGCTTGTTGCTCCATGGAAATGGATCGGATTTTTCCTTTCCATTAGGCGAGGGGTCTACGTCTGCCGACCCTGTGGACTGCGGGGTCAATAGGGCCTGAGTAGAGGCTGGCGAGTCGTCAGACATCGGTGGTGGTAGGGAAATGGGCGGAGATGATCTGATCGGACAGTAGTACGTCGACACGGGCGGTGTGGGGAAACGGACAAGCAACAAACAGGCAAACTGCGAAATGTGAGATGGGGAAAGAAAGAAGAAATTCAAGGTTAAACGAGGAGATCAAGGACGCGTACTATGCTGGCGGACATGACCAAATCTGTCCACAAAGGCTGTCGTCTTTTCAAAGCTTCCGAGAGAAAAAGAAAGAACAAAAAGTAGACTAGATAATTCAATTTCACGCGTTGCATGACTGGGCAGAAACCTTGAAGGAGACCGAGAAGGTGGTGAAGGTGGTTGACAACTTTGAGTTAACTGACCGACTCGATCATCCTTGTCCCTCTACCACACCTCGGCGATGGCAGACCCGTTCTACTCTTCGTGCGCCGACGTGCTGTCTGTCTCTCAGGCCAACAGGCAGGACCTCGACGCGCTTTTAGACCCCAAGACGGGTTTTGCCTCGCGTCTGCGCGATCTTTGTCAAGACCAGTGTGTACAACCACCTTCGTCCGTATGTGAAACCGACCCCGCTCAGCTGAACATCCAGGTTGAAGGAGATTTTGGCCAGTGATGTAGGGTACATCCCACAGGAAAAGATTGACGCGTTGCGGTTAGAAAGCAACACCTGGGCTCTTTTGCAATGCATCATGCCGTACGTTTGTTGTCCTATTCTACGAAAAACGCGGTTGAATAGAGGGATCCTCAGCCATCGAAAGCAACAGTTTCCCGAGTGTCCTTCACCCCAGCAGCTCTTACAAGAGAATCCGTATACTCCAACATCCACCCTCGCCCAGGCAATCATGCAGTCTTCACGACTGTTTTACGAACTTGTCATCGTTCGCGAATGGCTTCACGATACTGCTCCCCCACCCCCCGTACCAGATGCCGCCACCGGATATTGGAGGTTCACAAAATACCAGTTGATGCAGGCGCTGCGGACAGGAAACAGGATGCAATCAGACGGTCTCATCCGTGAGATGGACCCAGACGCACCTAATCGAGATGAAGCAAGGGGTCTCGCCGCTGACGATGCCGTACGTATACTCGTAGTCCGTGGGACCTCCTGCAAATAACCTCTTGTCACACAGAACTATGAGAAGACAGTGTCCCAAGCGCTGTATGCATATGTGCGGGCGGGGAAGTTAGATGAGGCAATCGACCTGACGAAAAAAGCCCAGCAGCCATGGAGAGCTGCAACAATCCGAGGGTCCACCCTGTTTCAATGGCGGGGCATTTGTGTGTACTTTTGCAGTGTTTGCAAAGCTTGGGCCTCATTATTCTTCAGCGAGCGAACCTCGGAATGAGGGCAGCGACGACGATATCTCGACATTCGATGACGGGAGTTGGAGAGGAAACAAGCGTAGAAAACTTTGGAAGTCGGCATGTATTCATGGGGCTTTGAACGTACGTGAAGCTTGCCGATACCTGAATGCTTTCATTAATGTGGTATATGAAGTCAAGCCTCTCAGATCCAGAGCGGGCACTATTCGCCTCCCTAGCGCCTTCATCTCAGACCTCTGCGGTATTGAAATCAGCATGCCGAACGTGGGAGGACTACCTATGGGCTCAAGTGAGTATCATGTGCGAGGAGAAACAGAGCGCAGAGATGCTGCGTCTGGATGGTGGGTTCTGGGAAGGCGGAATGACCGCCGTTGAGAAGGGTGTCGCCATCCCGTCGAGGGAGGAGGCGGAACAAGAAGAGCTCGAGTGGGAAAAGGAAGTCGAATCAACACTGAAATCTCTCAGTACTGTGCAAGCACCAGAAGGGTACGCATGGCTGTGTTAGTAGAATTCCTCACGCTAAACGTATACAGCACCCCAGCAGACAACCCATTCCACATATCCCAATTGTCGATCATACTTGGGAGTACAGACGAATTACTGGAGGGTTTCGCGAGCGGCATTCAAGGTGGCTCATTTGACACCTCTTCTCCAGAGTGAGTACTCACCAGCCTGGAGTATTCGTAGTGTTAACGTACCATCACCAGGTTTCCAACCTTGACGAGATTCTTTGCGCACTTGTGCCTCTTCCTACAACTCATCGATATCCCCGTTCCACCTTTGGCAACTCAGGTCATTCTCGAAGCCTACCTCCAGGTACTGGAAGCAGCTGGACAGAGGAAACTCATCGCAATGTACGCCGGTGCTCTCGGTGATAATGCTGTCGACCGTTACGCCATGTTCTTGACATCGCTCGAGTTGACTGCCGATGCCCACGAGAGGAAAGAAGCGCTGGAGAGAGCGAGAGACCACGGTTTGGACATGCAGCGTGTTGCTGCTGCCACCGCTGAGCGGACGATTGAGAAGGTCATGAAGGTGCGTATTCTTCCCTGGGGACTATCGTCACCGGCCTAAACGGACATAGATTCTCCCTCCTCTCAAAGGTCCTCTACCTCCCGTGCAGTCCGAGTCCTATCAACCAAGCAATCCCGAGCTTTTACTCCTCCGGTCGATCGAGTGGACATGTTTCATGCCGGAGACGCACGACAATGCTCTGGAACAAGCCAATTTAATCATTCGATACTTCCTCGGAACAGGTAATATTTCTGTGGCAAGCGGGTTACTCGATGCCCTTCCCGAACAGTTGGCGTCCATCGGTGAACCTGAAGATATCGCCACAGAGTACATGCATTATGGACAACTCTGCCACGTTTGGGATGCATTCGAAAGAATCGCGCACATTGCTGCAGTAGAAACCGAGGTCGGGCCAACCAAGGACGCTAAGGTCGCGTGGTTCAACGAGTACAAAGGCATGGTGGATGAAGCCTACGAGAAAACTGTGAAACTCTTTACGACCGAGTGGCTCGTCTCCGATGTTTCCAGAGTCGATGGGGATCGAAGGAGAAGGGAGCTCATTCGCGTGAGGCAGATATTCATCCCAGAACTCGTCATCAGGCTTCACAGCATCCTGTACGAGTCACGTACACGAATTCCCAAGTGCGTCAGGACAGACCAAAGTTTTTTTGTTTGCCTAACGTGGCCTTTTAGGAATCTCACGCGCTCCTTTGAGCTGACGAACATCGTCGCCGACTCGAAACATAAGCTGTACGAGGATTTCGTTGGGGGTAACGGTGTTCGGCTGGGAGAGTATTTAGGCAATGTGAGGCAAGCAATTCTCGGTGGATTGGAAGGTGGAGGGTCAGATCCGTTTAGGATACTTATCGCTGCTAATTAACAAGCTCGCCGACTGTTACAGCTTGCGTGTCGTATGCTTATTCCCCTTGTTCAAGCTTCTGCGGACATAGTAACCGACCCACGGGCAGGTTTGATCGGACTTGTGATTCTTTCTTTTATCTTTCATGGTGCCAACAAACAAATGTCACTCAAGAAATAAAGACAAGGGCGACCCTAAGATGCGGTAAAGTGGTGCGAGTCCAAGAGGACCATCATGGCTGTGTGCGTCGTGCTCAAGTGCTTAAATAGGCCGTACCGCGTCTTCGGTGAATTCAGCCGCCTCACCCTCCCCTCTTTCGCCACAACCAACCTTCAGCCCTCAGCGCCCTGCGTCACCCTCCGCTGCCCACCAGGATGGTGTTCATTCCCAAAGACCGGATCCGTGGCCTGATCTCTCAAGTCACCGAGGCCAACCTACAAAGTATATGCGACGAGATCCACTACCACATACGACCAGAAGGCGATCACGAAGTCATCCAATCAATAGCAATCAGCATAATTGACGAGGCTGCTGGGTCCGGCCACACCCTAGTCCCTCAATACCACTTGGCCGGATTGTGTTGGACGATTAACAATCTGTGCTCCACCTCAGGTCACGGAGCGAGAGATCCCCTTTCCTTATCGCTCCCTCGAAGTCTCGACGAGCTTTGCCAGAAAGAGTTCGTTGACGCGAATCGGAAGTTGGAGAATGACGAAGAAATGGAGGTGATTTCTTCCATTGTTCTCGATCTTGTCGTTCTCATCGGCGAGCTGTACAAACTCGGGTTGGTCGAAGACGAGGTGATGAAGGTTTACCTCGAGAATCTTCATTGTGGCTACAAGGGATCCGATGTCAAAGCCGAAGCGTTGTGCCTGCTCCTCGATTTCCTTGCCACACGATGGGATATGGAACCGACCTCGAGGAATATCGACGTGGAACGGTATATTCAGTCCTTGCTGGATTACGTCGAACGCTATGATCCACCTTCCGCGCTCGTGGACGAAATTCGGGTAGGACTCCACTTTGTTGTAGTCTGGTGTCAATCCTGATCGATGATATGCAAGGGCGTTGCAAGTCAATTTGGTGTGCAATTTCATGCACCGCAACCTTCCCCACATTCTCACCATGAGCCACCAAATATCCCCCCACAAACGAACTTCTCCTCTGCGGATATCCCGGATGTTACAGAACGACACCCGGTTTATTTCTTTCATGACGGAAACGTTGACCTTATCTGTCAGTCAGATGGTTGTCGCACCATCTTCCGGGTCCATGGTCAACGGCTCGTCCAATGCTCCCCAATCATGTCTAACCTCCTATCACAAGACAAGCTTCACGGTGTGTCAGTCCTTGGCGGTCGGCCTCAGATACCCTGGGACGACGATCCTGTGGAATTCACAATCCTGATGGAGGTATTATACAAACAGATGTGGGTACTTGTTTATTTTCCGGACAAGAACTTTTGTTGAACCTGTTCACAGGCTTCCGTTCGAGTCTAACCACCCGCCGTTTGGTGAATTCTCGTCGCTTTTGCGGCTGTCGACCAAGTACCAGATCAACACCGTCCGCGACGTGCTCCTATCCAACTTGCGCACTACGTATGCCCCTGGGCATGACGCAGGAGGCGTTACTCCGACCTACGACAGGTATTTTGAGGACCCACAGCCTCATCCAAACGAGGTCCTTAAACTGTTCCATGAATGTCAAGTGGATTTCGCTTTGCCACTCGCCTTTTACGGGGCCTGCGCCACAGGCATCAAGTCTCTCACAAACACCGATCCTTCCATCAAACTTGCTCCCGTTCCCCTCTCCCAAGCTGTCCGAGGATTCTGCACGCTCCGAGAATGGGAATGGAAACTTGCCAGGAGCATTTTGTTCCTGGACCGCCAATCGCACACATCGAACAAATGTCGACCACTTGATCTTCGTTCGACGGATTCTGGATCGCCCTTGCAAGACATTTTACGCGCCATCCACCCTGCGTTTGATGGAATAGCTGGAGGTATTCTGCACGTGCCTGATTTCCCCACTGGGGATAACTGCGCGGATTGCATGCGAAGGTGGAATGGGATTAAACAACAGGCAAAGGTGGAGCTCTGGAAGTCTCTCCCTGAAATTTTTGGCATGGAATCTTGGGCTGAGATTTATTCGAAGAGCAGTAGAGCTACCTGAACCACAACTTGGACCCTTCCTCGTTCATTTTCATTGTTCGAAACGCGGACAATGGCGTACTATAGAGGTATAATCGCAGATGTAATTGCCATCATGTATCCAATAGAAATGTAATGCACCGAATGTGGGCCGTCTACTTCGGGTACTGTTGCGAGCTATCCGACATGCGCAAGCGTTCCCAAAGTTTTTGCGCGCCCACCGGATCTTTGTCATCCTCATCGCAGTTAGGGGCGAATCCGCTTGCGGTCGTCGTAGTTGTCGGTGAATTTTTGACCTGTAAGCGGCCAACTTGTAGACAAAACCCTCCAGCGCACGCAAGAGGTCATTACACTCGAGCTCCTGGCACGCATCTAAAAGCTGAGTTTTTCGAGAACAGTGGGGGGAGTTTCTCAAGCGCCTTCTCGCCTTGTTCGTTGGCTTCGAAACTCGAGTCTCAACACTCCTGTGAAATTGGACGTACCTCGGACTCGTGCTCGCTGCAACTATGTGACCCGGGCGGAGGGTTTTTTTTTTCGTCTACCGCTCCACGTAGCGAGAACAAAACGGAAGTTTTCAATCCCATTGGATCAGCTCCTTCGAACCGACGTCGATAGCGGACGTCGAGGATTTGACTCTACGTCGTGATCGAAAGTTGGATGGGTGCCCCGCCGTTTCCAAGTCCTTCACGCCTGGTGTACAGGCTGGGGTCATACGCCCACGGGAGACTTACCAAGTGCCAGCAAAAGCAAAAACTCTCGCCGCCTTGTACTCACGAGGGTGATTTTTGTATCCACGTCTCCTCTCCCCGTCTCTACGACATTCGAGTCTTTCAAAGGGCGGCTCTCGTGTTCAATGTGGGTTTTGTCCTTGGCTTGATCCTTGACTCAGCGACAGAAAAACCATTAATGGCCGGCCAGGTCGACTGTGACCCTTACCGTTAGAGGACCAGTTTGAAGTTGGTCGTAGTGGGTTCCGCGTAATCGAACCTCCAGCGAAAGGCGTGGAAATGTTCGGTATACCACTGTTTCTAAACCACCATTGAACGGCTCCTGGTATTACCGCCCGGTGTTCCAAATACGCTGGGACTGTCATCCCCACAGACTCTATGATCGAAGATTTCTCCTCAAAATGTGTGTTCTGAACTCTGCGGTGACTCCCCCCGCTCAGACCGCCTCAGCGAGCAAATGGCTAAGCCTCCTTCCTTCCGGAGAGTATATCTTCTTAATTTTCCACCCGCTTGCTTCCATCACGTGAATGTGGTTTGCCAACGTCCGCTCTTTTCCGTTGACCAGCGTCAACATTCTGCAGTCTCGTCAGAAATTCGCAATCGAAGAATCCTTGAAGTGAGAGAGACCGCACATAAAATCAAGAAGGTAATTTCTGGCTTCTGCCCTGCCGAGATTCGACAAGAGCCCCACGGGTACCTCACTCCCTTCATACGATCCTTCGAATGTGATATCCTCTGCTCCATAGATTTGCTTCTGGTCGGTTGCACATGCACATTGAATGACCCCATCTAAGACTATCACCCTGGTCTTCCCGGGGACGGCCACTTCTCTCAATCGCCTGAGAATCTCGATCGCTTTTGAGTCCGGCCAATCGTGGAGGATGTACCTGAGCAGGAAGATGTCTGCGTCGTTGACGGGTTGGGGAGTAAAGAAATCGTGAGCTTGGATCGTAACTCGGCCATCCTGGACCGCCTTGGGCTCGCATTGATTCCAGTACTGCACGTGGATCGTCAACATATGTGGTCGGACATTGGCGTTTGCGTCGAAGTACTCACTGCGATGGCCCGTTCGCTGACGCTCGGGAGATCCTGAATAGTGAACTTGAGGAGGGGATTCTTCTTCATGATCTCCTGACAAGCAGTTCCAATCCCGCCTCCCACATCTACAATCCTCGTTCCCTCTGGCAAGGTCTCCCATGGGAACCCTTTAGGGGCAACGGTCGAACCCTCAGAGGAGGTCATATGGCCCATGCCGGCGTGGAACCTAGCGCCTAGATACTCATTTCCCGGGGCATGGAGGTACTCAAAGTAGGTCCTCGTCTTGAATAACCGCAAGCAAAGCGAGTTTGACGTCTCTTCTGAATGGGAGGTTACAGGATCGAGTAAAGTGTCAGCGATGAAGGCGGCGCCCTTCATCACGTCATCGGTGCTGCGTCTCGTTAGCTTGAGGTACGCTACCACCGAGCGCGTTGAACCCACAATACTTCCACAATCGAACAGAGGCCTGTCGCTCCCTTGAACTTGTCCACTTTTGATCTATGAATACCTTGACGTCAACCTCGCCTCGTTTGGCACAACAAAGTTGCACGCACTGGGCGAAAAGAACCTCGGTCGATTTTCCGGTGTCCAATACAGACGACAGGCTGTTGTTCGCGAACACGTCGGGGCTGACTTCGACGAAGGTGTGGTGCGTCGCCAAAAGCCGCAAGACGCGGACTGTTCTCGGAAAATGAACTGGCGGCAAGACGGAGTTGATGGTGGGGAATCTATACCTAGTTTATCGGGATGTTGTTTGGTCCCCACTGCGATGTCCTTGACATGTAGACCCTAGACGTCCGAAACAGAAAGGTCAACCGCGGGCGGGGGAGGAGGAGGAGGGATGAAGATTAACCTGTGATCCAGCCTCGCGCAAGATCTCTGCGACGCTAGTCTCACACACCAATCTCAGGGATGCAGAAATAAGATGCTACTCAAGTCGTCAACCGCGGTCGCTCAGGCCCACTAAAGGCGATCTCAAATACTCACCGATTGCGCCAGATCGAAAACAGCTTGTGCTGGGGGCCTCGCAGACACAATCAATTGGTCGGCAGCAGCCACGATCACTGAGGCAAGAGGAACAACATCAGGGTCCGAAAGCAACTTCCACGCAGGGTCTTCCTGGTGGAATGGTTTATCGAGCGTGGGGAACTTCAGGTTTTCCGACGCATACTTTTCGTCGATGCGTGCGACAGCATCGGAAAGGATATTGACCAAGTGTCGTAAGGGTGATATTTTCGTCGAGGCGAACATCGGAGCGGCTCAAAGTGGGGGGAGGGGGGGTAACGAAAGGCATGACCTTTTTTATACACATGACCGGTTCCTCTCTCCCCGTGGGTACTTCGTTAGTCCGGCGAACAAGCTACCCCAACGAGTTTGTTCCATTAGAATGAACTGTAAACCTAACGGTGTGGGGATGAGGTACAAGGAAGCACGTACCCACCCATTGGCAAGCCATGTTAGGTTTCGAGTAAAATCCTCGGGATCGGGTATTCCGACCCTCAAGTAACCAGACTGCTCGGAGCTCACCCTGGGAAGATGCCAGTTGTATCTGTTCTCATCCAGCAGGGGAAGTACGACCCAAACGAGCGTGAGACTATTGTGCCAATCCGGCGGAGGGATGAATATGGCAGCCGGACCCAACAAGGCAACATCGCCGAACCGAGATCTACTCTAAGCGAGGACATATTCCATCTCCAGTCTGGTCCAGGTCAGTCTCGGTACAAAGATTTTGCGTGTGTCAAGTGCGCGATGCTTGCTTCAATCATGAAAATAAATCACACCGGCCCGGAATGCTGCGTTTTGATTTTTGAACAAAAGCACGTCGATGTCGATTTCAGAGATGTTCACGAAAGACTGATTGAACATCCGGTAACTTGGTAGAAAACGGGCGCCGTGGATGACAACGCCAAACGAATGCGAAGATGTTGTCCTCGTGTATCCTCGTCAGATGAAGCAACGGGGACTCAAGTTGCCCATTTCCAGTCGCGACATCAAGTCCTCTGATGAAGAAGCGAGAGGAAACAACCATGGGCTTTCGGATTAGTACTCCACGACAACGAACAAACGCAAGGCAAATCTAATGATACTTGTATCGTACGGTTAGTCTCTCAAACCTACGAGCTCTCGTACTTGCTCAACACCGCCTCTGCTATAACCTTCTTGGGGGCCCTCCTCCCGGTCCACAACCCGAACTGGACGTAGCCTTGCTCAAGCAAAACCTCAACACCCCTCACGCTCTGCCATCCCTTGCCGACAGTCTTTGCCAGGGCCAGAAACGGTGTCTCCGCCGGTTTGTAGGCCATATCCACAACGACACCGGAATGTGCTTCGAAAATCGACTCGGGAAGGTATACGCTTCCGGTCACATCCTGTTCGATGGTTGTTGCCGGAGCGGGTACGGTGGAAACGACGACAGTTGGAGGCGATCCAGACCAGCTTCCAAGGTTCTCAACCAACTCAATCTTGGCGTCCGGGAATGCGTCAACCAACGCCTGCGCACTGCTCCTGGTCCTATTAAACAAGTAGATCTTCTTCGTCCCGAGACTTTGGAGAGCGTAAATCGCGGCGCGAGAAGTTCCCCCTGCACCAATGACCAAACCGGAGTCGGGCTGAGCAACCCTAGTGGGTAGCCTGGACAAGACCGCCTCCCGGATGCCCCGCCAGTCGGTATTGTCTCCGTGTAAGGACCTTGTCCCATCTGGATTGACGACGGGGATGATTGTGTTGACGGCCCCGATAGTTTTAGCCTCAGGGGAGAGTGAGTCCAAGAGGGGAATGACGTCCAACTTGAAAGGAATAGTGACTGACGCGCCACCAAACTCTGGTGCGGTAATGATAGCCTTGATCTCATCACCAACATCTTTCGTCTCCAATATACTGTACTGGTGGGGTAATCCGAGAGTCTCGAATCCAGTGTTGTGGAGAGTTGGAGACGGGGAATGTGAGATGGGCGTTCCGAAGAGATAGTACTTTTGAGAGGGGAGTTGTCCGATCAGACTCAAAGCCGTTTGGATCTCCTTGAATGACAATTGTCCAGGAGCGGCCTTGTTCGGGAGGAGGGGGTGAGTGACAGGACTGAATGTCGAGTTCAAAATCCTCGACACCTGCCCGGCGATGCCCATGTTGATCGCAAGGACGGGCTTCGAGCCAGGCGCGGCCGTGACCTTCTTGACGAAAGAATGTAGAGTAAAGTTATCCTCCAGAGTGTTGGCTTTGCCGACGATCTTGATGATATCGCCAAACTTGTCTGCATCCTGATACTTCTGCCTCACTTCTGCACCATCCCAAGCCAATTTTCCGCTCCAATCGTGCCATGACGCGATAACCTTGGTATTTCCCTTCTTGGAAACCAGGCCCGAGATGCGTTTTGCGGACCAGGAAATCTCCACGTCAATATACTCGACTCCAGCACGCACGGCCAGGTCGAAGAGGTCGAACGCCTCAGCCTCCGCGGCATCAGGGAAAGCACCGCCCTGCGACGCGGTTCGGACGGTGAACACGATAGGGAGGGAAGTGGCGAGGCGCAAAGCGGCGAGCTGGCTGGCAACGTACGCCTTAGAGGGGGTGTATGATCCGATCTTGTCAAACGAATCTTGATCGCGGAGCAGATCGACACGGAGCTCGAGAGCGTCAACTCCAGTGGTGATCTCGTCGATATGCGGCAAGGCCAATTTGATGTCGGGGTATGTCAACGACAAGAAATACGACTTTTTGCCCTGAGCGAGGTTCGGCGCATAGTTGGGGCTTTGACCGGTGACATGTTTGAAGAAGCGAGAAACCTCCTCGACGACGGCCTTGGGATCGGGTCCACTCTTGAGGTTGTTCGAGAACTCACAATTACAGACCTCGGAGTACCACGGAGCGCGGCGATTGTAGACGTCCTCGACAGCTTCTCCATAAGCAGGGCGGGCAGTCTCAGCACCAAGATACGTGACGATCTCCTCGATATCGCGTACAATGTGAACAACCGGACCCTTCTTGGAGTAAGTCTTGAGGACATCTCGAGCAGCGGGAGTCTCGACGATACCACCACCCAGGCTAATGACATGCTGAGTCGGGTAGACACTGAGGAGTTCCTTGAGGGTCTCGGTCTCCGCCTCGCGGAAGGCAGGCCAGCCATTCTTCGCAACGAATTCTTTGAGCCCAATCTGGTACTTCTTCTCGAAGTGATGATCAGCGTCCAAGAACGGCCATCCTAGGGACAAGGCAGCGAGCTCGCCAATGTATGTTTTCCCAGAACCACGCATCCCACTAATCACGACCGATGGAAAATCTGCGACGGCTGGGGCGCTGAGCGACCCGGCAGAGTGTGAGTCGTGAAGTTCAACACCCTCGACTTTGAGCCCGATCTAAACAGAGTCGTAAGATTGTGTTGTGAGGTTCGCGCATTTTCGGTATACCTTATTCTCCAAGTCGTCCCACCAGTTCGGCCAAGTCTTCTCGACGCATCGCTTCTCTTCGAGAACCGTCTCTTTGATGACTGTACCCAAAACGCTAAACGCCATTGCTACTCTGTGGTCGTCGTAACAGTGAACGCTGGCCCCGGTCTTGAGTTCGGGAATGGGCTTCCCGTAAACTTCGAGACCATCATCTAGCTCCTTGGTCTCGACGCCGAATTTAGCTGCAGATAAGCGTTTAATCTCAGGTACCTTAGTGTAATTATTTTACCGTACCAAGTTGGTCGATCATAGCCCGAATCCTGTTGCATTCCTTAACCCTCTGATTCGCGATTCCGAGGATTCTTGTGGTGTTCTTTGGGACATCACTCAATTCTCTTTCGGGGAGAGGCGTTCCAATAGCGACGGCAGCCAACACGGAGGCAGTCAAAAAGGCATCTGTCATGGGCTCCATATCCACGTATCCGAGGGCCTTCAACTGACCAATCGGAGGACCTGTAACTGTGGTTTCCGTCTCCGTTTGGACGACGTTGCATCCCATAGGTTCCAAAACATCTTTCGCAAACTTGGCGTCTCCTTGGAGAGATGCAGATCCGATATTGGAAATAGTACAGGTGGTTCCAGTAATTGCAGCAATGGCAAGAGGGTAGGTCGCGCTGCTGGCGTCGGACTCGATGTTGTATTCGGGAGGGTTTTTGTAGGCGGTACGTGGGATCTCATAGATGTCAAGCAACTTGCCAGTTTCCGGGTCAGACTTGCGAACAACCTCGACTCCGAAGGTTTTCATCATCGCGATGGTCATGTCGATGTATGGTTGAGAAATGACTTGTCCGCCAGTGAGTTCCAAGGTGACGGGCTCCGAAGCGTAGGGTGCGCAGAGAAGGATGGATGATACGTATTGACTGGATACACTGGCAGCCAATTGGATTCTGGAACCTTTGAGACCAGCCGGGGCGATGGAGAGAGGGAGGCAACCCTGAGATTCGAGGTAATCGATTTCACTACCGTTGGCCCTGAGGGCATCGACCAACGGGCCGATGGGACGCTGTTTCATTCTCGCATTGCCAGTAATGACGGTTCTGGTGGGCGCCGGTTGAACGAGGGTACAGACGGTAGCCACGAACCGAGCGGCGGTGCCAGCGTTTCCAAGGTAGACTTCTTTGCCCTTTGTGGGGACGGACAAGGAGCCACCACCACCAGTGACAACAACAGTCTCCCCGCCGTCTTCCCAGGCAAACTTGGCACCCTGAGTGGCGATTCAGTTGTGTGGTATGGACCCGATCTTCTCGTAGAACTCACCTGTAGTTCGATG